>Ga0315320_10002252_pt1 | contig 15899 bp, 15 predicted proteins | sample M140m21515metaG_FD_203458 | JGI IMG/M metagenome (GOLD analysis project Ga0315320, IMG submission 203458) | Ammonia-oxidizing marine archaeal communities from Monterey Bay, California, United States - M1 40m 21515 | ecosystem: Environmental > Aquatic > Marine > Coastal | place: USA: California... | reverse complement strand
TGATGTGGCCGATGCCGATTGCGCCTTATGCCGTACATCTGATTCAGATGAAACCAGGCAACGATGAGCAAGATGCGCTGGCGCAAGAAATGCACGATACGCTTGAAGCGGCGGGTTGCGATGTGCTGTGGGACGATCGCAAGAAGATAAGTCCAGGCATTAAGTTTAAAGATGCTGATTTAGTCGGCGTCCCTTTAAGAATCACTGTGGGTCGCGATGCGGGCGAGCGTGGTGTTGAGTTTAGCTTACGCAGTGATAGTGATAATAAAGAGGCGATGTCTGCAGATGATGCGATGGCGCGAGTTACTGAAATAGTTAAAGAGTCAGGGCGATGAATAAATTTCTATTTATAATTTTCCTTGCGTTAAGCAATGCTGTGGCTGCCCAAGATGCCGTGCAATGGGATGCCGTTACTGAAGCGCATGTCGGCCAAGAGCTGGTGGTGCAGGGCCAAGTGGTTCGCACTTATGATTCAGGTAAAGTGACACACATTAATTTTGATGTAGAGTGGCAGGGGAAATTTGAAGCTATCATTTTCGCATCGGCAGCATGCGATTTTCGCGTTGCGCCAGCAGATTTCTTCTTAGGTCGCGAAATCCAAATCCGTGGAGAAGTGTCGAAATACAAAGGCACTTTGCAAATCATTATCCAGCGCCCACAAGATGTGTGGTGCACAGACGGTACGCAGGTGGCGGCGAATGCACTGGCGACCGGTGGTTTTACGACTGGCGACAAATTAGAAAACGGCGTGCGTTTTGTTTCCTGGAATGTCGAGAATTTATTCGATGAGCATGATGACCCTTATCATAATGAGGGCAACACGCGCACTACGACCGAATCACGCAAAGTACGCTTGGCGACGGCTATTAACGCTCTAAACGCCGATGTGGTCGCTTTAGAAGAGGTCGAAAACCGCGGTGTACTCGAAGATTTCAACAAACGCTACTTGAAAGACCTTGGCTACGAAGTGGTGCTATTTGAGGGCAACGATCAGCGTGGCATCGATAATGCTTTGTTGACGCGCCTGCCCATTCGTTCAGCGACTTCATATCGACATTCCGAATACGTTGATGCCAAGGGCGTTGCGCGTCGCTTCGGGCGAGATTTATTGCGAGTAAGCATCGGCGGCGCGTTTGATGCCGATGTCTATGTAGTGCATTTCAAATCACAGCATGGTGACGAGAAATCCGATGTCAAGCGTGAAGCTGAAGCTCTTAAAGCTTTGTCTATTATCCAAGCTGAGCTAGATAAAGACCCTAATTATCGTGCGGTGATTGCCGGCGATTTCAACGAAGTGCTAGAAATGGACGAGAGCAAGAACCAGTTGTCTGTGAAGTTTTTTATAGATGCGGGCCTGATAGATGCTTGTGCGGGGACTGAGAAATATACGTACAATCAAGAACCATATTTGAGCCGTATCGATTTCGCTCTATGCACAAAGTCGTTGGCATCTGAAATCCTAAAGGCTGACATTATTGATTCCCTTCCAGGTGTTGAACTGAAATGCGCATCAGACCATTACCCGGTGCTGGTCGAATTTGGCGTTAGTGGTAACGGCCAAGAAAAGCTTTAGTTGGAAACTAGACTAAATCACTAGGACGGACTCCGTCATCAGCGCGTGAATCGCGTTCGTGGCTACCATCATTGTCAGGCAAGGGCATGCCGGCTGAGACCATGGCTGTGTAAGCCGTCAGGCAAACGACATTCGCTAAATTTAACGAGCGTATACGTTTGTCAATCGGGATATAAACACGGTTGTCAGGGTGGGCGCTCATGAGTTCTTGAGGCAGCCCTTTAGTCTCTGAGCCAAAGACCAAAATGGAATCTTCGGCGAATTGCGTTTCGAATAATGATTTACCACCGCGTGCCGATAACAAATGAAGGCGCTCGTTGATCGGGCGAGGACTGCTTGTGGATAATTTATCTAAGCACGCTAACCAATCATCGTGCACATATAACTCAACCATCGCCCAGTAATCTAAACCAGCACGCTTCAAATATTTATCTTCCAGAGAAAACCCTAGGGGCTTTACAAAATGCAGCGGTACTTGCAAACCGGCCGATAACCTGGCAGCGCATCCGCTGTTATGCGGTATTTCAGGGTTCACTAGAACTATATCCATTGCGCGAATTGCTGAAGGGACAGCTCGACTTGCTGCACATCTAAATGATAATGCAAACCAGAATTTTCGTAGTCGGCGCAATTTGATTTCGCGGTAACAGCTAGCAGTGGCGCAATTTCAGTAAACTTCACGGTGTCCTTAAACAGCCATCCGGCGAACACGAAAGGCAGGTTAGTTAGGCGCTGCCACTCTGTACCTAAATCAACAACAGTCCAATCAGTATGTTCAGCGACGGCCTCGAGCGCCGGGTCGCCAATAATTTGGACGGCATCAACATCGGCAGCAAATGGGTCTTCGCAATCCCCTTCGACCATTTGCGCTTCAATCTTTGACTGGCGCAAAACCACCTCGGCCAACGCTCGTCCGGTTCGTGAACTTGGGTCGGCGGACCACCTTTTCACATCGCTCAAAGAATCACACCCTGGGCGTAACATCAACAGCACGGATTTAATCGCGCCGACCGAAGCAATAACCGGCCCGTCTGCCCAAATGTGTAAATCACTATCGCCGAGACTTAGCACTGACGACGCCAAGGCGCAGTCGAGTTCGTCATTTGCCAACATTCCGGCAAGCACCGCGGGAGTAGCGATTGTCAAGTCGACATCGCAATGGTCCGCCAAACCTTCGGTCAAAGGCTGCGCCACTTGGTAGGGAACAGTGCCTATACGGTACATTTCTCAAACGAATCGCTCTCGTCACTGAAATCGGCAATCACGTCATAAACGGTATTGCGCTCAACAGGACGGCGTCCAGCTTCGCGAATGAGTTTGTGAATGTCAGCACGAGTAAGTTGCTGCGGTGTAGAGGCGCCGGCTTCGTGATAAATCTTTTCTTGCGATACCGTGCCATCTAAATCGTCGGCGCCCATAGTCAGTGCCGCTTGTGCCACTTCGAGACCGAGCATAATCCAGTAGGCCTTGATGTGCGGTATGTTGTCTAAGAATAAACGGCCAACCGCAATCGAACGCAGGCGTTCAGTAGCATTTGGCTTATCTAAATGCTCGAGCTTGGTATTGTCAGGATGGAATGCTAGTGGAATGTAAGTTTGGAAGCCACCCGTTTCATCTTGTAAGTCGCGTAGGCGCTGTAGGTGATCGACGCGTTCTTCGATGGTTTCGATCATGCCGTACATCATGGTACAGTTGGTCTTGAAACCATTGCTGTGAATTTCTTTTGCTAACTTCACCCAATTATTAGAACTAAGCTTACGCGGATACAATTCTTCGTGCACGCGTTCGGCGAAAATTTCAGCGCCACCGCCGGGCATTGAATCTAAGCCGGCTTCGCGTAATTCAGCGAGTACTTCCGCCACTGGTCTTTTTGCTAGCCTTACAATTTGGTCAATCTCGACCATAGTGAACGCTTTTACATGAATATCAGGGCGTCCACGTTTTGCTGCGCGCAAGATATCTAAAAAGTATGGGTAGCCTAAAGCTGGCCATACGCCGGCCACCATGTGGACTTCGGTAGCCTCAGGGTTGGCAGTCTTAACGGCGTTCTCAATCTGATCAGGCGACATGCAATAAGCACCGTCGTCTCCTGGACGCCGTTGAAATGCGCAAAAATCGCACATCTGATTACAGTAATTGGTGTAATTAACGTGGGTATTTACGTTGTAGTAACAGATGTCACCATGCATTTGCTCGCGGACATGGTTGGCTAGTAGGCCCAACAATGTGACATCATCGGTCTTGTACATTGCCACGCCATCTTCGAAGCTAAGGCGTTCTCCGGCCATGACTTTAGTTGGTATGCCAGTAAGCCCGGCGGCTACGGCACGTTGTTCAAGATGGTCGATGGTGATGTCCACTGCAGACAGTTTAACTTCGCGGCGCTAGAATTTGACCAATGCCACTCGACCTACACCAAGCCGCGTTGAAGCTAGGAGTCTCTCCGGCTACCGTGCAGCGCTGGGCTCGCCAGGGTCGCTTGGGAACGGTGCGCCCGAGCGGCGAGTTTTTGTTCGAAGAGCGTGAACTACAGCAGTGGGCCCGCAATCAAGGCTTGAAGGTTCGTAATGAGTTAAAGAAGCCGCAAAACGCGCGCGCCTTGCAAGATAAACCCTTGTCGGCGGCGTTGGCTAACGGTGCTATTTTGCACAACGTGGCGGGGCACACGCCAGGCGAAGTGCTTTCAGTCTTGGTTGAACTTTCGCCGGTGACCGAAGATCGAAACCGCACCGCGTTATTGCAGCAACTCATCGAGCGCGAAGCGTTGGCGTCTACGGCTTTGTCGGCGGGGGTTGCCTTGCCACATCCGCGTGCGCCAAGCGACGTATTTACGGATGCGCCGATAGTGGTTATTGCCATGCTTGAGCAGCCCGTTGATTGGTTAGCGCTTGATGGCGAGTTGGTGCATACCGCAATTTTGCTACTGAACCCGACTGCGCATGAACATTTGCAGGTGCTGTCGCGTTTGGCTTTGGTATTGCGCGAGCAGAAATTAGTTGACGCGCTTAAAGCGCGAAGTTCTGCCGAAGATATTTTTGGCATCATTGACTCCCTCGAACCGAGCAATGGCTAGAGCCAACATCTTTCACACGCGCGGTGCGCGCAGCGAGCCATGGCAGTTGGCGGGCGCGGCATTATTGGTTGGTATCGCAGCGTCAATCGTGGCGATGGCATTGCGCGGCAGTGTTCATTATTTGTTTGACTTGTCGAACGAACTCCGCAGTCATTGGTGGGGGATGTTATTGCTTCCTGCCTTTGGTGCTATGCTCGGTGTGTTCATTATCCGCGTACTGTTTCGCGAACCAGGCGGACATGGGGTACCTTCTGTCCTTGAAGCTGTAACACGAAGGGGTGGCCATATGCGCCGTCGTTCAATCATCAGTCGCTTACTCGGCTCATTATTCAATGTATCCGCTGGTGGCTCAGCCGGTCTCGAGGGACCGATTGTTTATTCTGCAGCGGCTGTCGGTTCGTCCATTGCCGACGCGATGCGTATGGCCGAACGCCAACGCGTGCTATTGTTGGCATGTGGCGTCGCAGGCGGTATTGGCGCGATTTTCAATTCGCCACTCACTGGCATGATCTTCGCTATGGAAGTAGTGCTAGCAGAGTGGACGCTTGGCGCTTTGTTGCCTATCGCTATTTCGGCTACGGTCGCCACTGAGGTGCCGCGTGCATTATCGCTTTCTACCATCGAAGGCCCGTTGCAAGCAGCGGGTTCCTACATCTGGAATGGTGCCGATCTTTTGGCTTCGGGATGTCTAGGTTTACTTGCTGGTTTGATGTCCGTAGCGTTAGTCGTTTGCATCTTTCGCGCCGAAGGTATTACACGTAAATGGAAAACAAACTTCGCGACCTCGAATTTAGGTTTGGTCGCGGGATTGGCTGGTCTCGGAGTTGGCGCAATTGGTATCTTCATACCCGAGGCAATCGGCGAGGGTTATGGCACTATTGCGAATATTCTTAACGGCACCACGGCTTTAAGCTCGGCGTTACTATTATTGCTCTTCGCTAAATTAATTGCCACTACATTGACACTCGGATCAAATGCGCCTGGTGGTATTTTTGCGCCATCACTAGTGCTCGGCGCTATTTTAGGTTACGGTTTTGGTGGCTTGCTTAATGTGTTATTCCCGGCAGTTGCATTTGCCGATCCATCCTTCTTTGCTATTGCGGCGATGGCGGGCCTGGTAGCAGGTTCCATGCAAGCACCATTCACCGGTATTATGCTCGCTCTCGAATCAACGGGCTCATGGGAAGGCACGTTACCCTTGATCACGGTTTCTGTTTTATCCGTTTTAGTATCTCGTACTTTCTTGCGCCACTCCTTCTATACCTGGGAGCTAGCCGAGCGCGGAGAACTTATGCGCCCAGGCTCTGACCGTCGCATTTTGTCAGAAATACGAGTCGCCGAATTACTTGATGAAGAATCCATATCCATAACTTCGGGTAGCACTCTCGACGACTTAACTCGTGAATTACCGAACACCTCGCGCAATCAATTCGCAGTCGTAGATGAATCGGGGCACCTGCTGGGCATGCTTAGCGTGACTTCATTACGCGGAGTAATCTTCGATGAAGTGGTGCGCAAGGTCACTTCAGTCGATACGGTGATGGACACAACCTTGCCAGCGCTTAAAGGTGAAAGCTCACTGCTGGAGGCGACCGATTGCTTCGAAGAGTGCGGCGCGTGGGTGTTGCCAGTAGTCGATGAAGACGGCATGTTTATGGGCACCTTATCTAAGTCGATGTTGTTCGATCGCTACCGTCGTGAATTAATCGTGCAAACTGCCGACCACTTAGAGTAATCTAAAGTAGCGCGTATTCTTGATTGCGTTGGCGCGGAGTGAATCCGGCCTGAACAATGTGCTTTTCAATTCCTGTGACATCAATCAATTCGCAGCAACCAGCGGCGGACACCACGTTTTCTTCGAGCATCACCGAGCCGAAATCATTGCATCCCATGCGCAAAGATAGTTGCGCTGCATCAGCGCCTTGAGTTACAAAACTCGCTTGGATGTTATCGAAGTTGTCCAAGAAAATGCGCGCAATAGAGGTCACTCTGAAATATTCAGCATGCGTGGCCTTCGACCAACCACTAGCAATCAATTCGTCGCCAAGCGGGTTGCCGCCAGGTTGGAATGTCCAGCCGATGAATGCGGTAAATCCGCCGGTGCGATCTTGTAAGTCACGTAACCGCTGCAAATGCTCAATACGATCGGCTGTGTGCTCAACGTGACCGTACATCATCGTCGCAGTCGTGCGCATGCCGATGGAATGTGCTTCTTCCATGATGCGAATCCAGTCATCGCTAGATGTCTTGCGCGGAGCGATTATTGCGCGCACCCGTTCGGTTAGAACTTCGGCGCCGCCGCCGGGCATAGATTTCATCCCGGCAGCTTGCAGCCTCTTAAGCACTTCGAGAGTCGTTATCTTTGAAACGCGAGCTAAGTGCTCAATTTCGGACGGCGCCATTGCGTGCAAATGTAAGTCGGGCCAGCGCGCCATAATGTCGCGCATTAACTCTTCAAACCATTCGCAACCAATTTTCGGATGATGCCCAGATTGCATCAAAATTTGCACTCCACCGACGTCTACGGTTTCTTGAATGCGTTGATAAATATCCTCGCGTTCAAGGACATAGGCCTTTTCTTTGTCTTTAGGGGTGGCGTAAAACGAGCAAAACGCGCAATCGGTTACACAGACATTTGTCGGGTTTAAATTGCGGTCGATAATATAGCTAACCACGCCTTCTGGGTGCTTACGCTGGCGAATAGTGTCAGCCAAATAAGCCAATGTGTCAATGCCGGCATGGTCATGCAAAAAGACAGCTTCGTCAAAGCTAATGCGCTCACCAGCTAATATTTTCGAACAGAGAGTCTCGACGTTCATGGTGCTTATTTTAGCAGGTACTCAATGAACTCCCATTCAAATCCGTCTTCATCAAAGAAGTAGGCGCGCAGTCGTTCTTCGGCGGGCTCGACGGTCACGCCCTCTGTATAAGCTGCAGCGAGCAAGCGCCCTTTGACGGCAGCCAAGTCGCTCACAGCAAAGCCAACATGATTGATGTCAGGGCGCATGTATTCCCCGCGTTCTAAGGGTTGGTCCACGCGTGCCTCTTCGAAAGCCATGTAATCAGTGGCGCCACCAAAGTGCAACCATTTACGATCGCTCTCACCTTGATCACGCACTTGCCAATCCGGGAAGGCCGTCTGGAAAAACTTAATACTACGTTCGATACTTTTGACCGTAATATTAGCGTGTTCTACAGAAACGGTTTCACCATCCTTGGCCTGCAAGATCTCGATGTCATAACCATCAGGGTCGTGCACAAAAATATACCGCGAGTTAGAAGTCGGCTTGCTTTCTCGATACCACCAACCTTTGTCAATCACAGTTTGGCGCACGGCATCTAGGTCGTGCGTGATTAGAGCGATGTGACCGAACTGATTGCCCAATTCGTAATCGCGACCATCGTGGTTGTGGGTTAGCTCAAGATGATAGTGGCCACTGGTATCTGTTAAGAAGACTAAAGTCGCTTCGTCGCCGAGCACTTTGCGCCGCACTTCGCGGAGATTCAAGAAGTCAGTGTAGAAGTCGAGCGACGCCTCTAGGTCGCGTACGCGGAGCATGGTGTGAGCGAGTTGCATGGTGCGACTTATAGTGTAGAATACAGGCTATGAATTACAAAATTATAATCGCCTTAGTTTTGCTTTTGTCTTTTACGCCAGCAATTGATTCGGACCTCGAAAATGCGGCCGTTGCTAAAATGAAAAAGGATGGTTACCAGCCAGTTGAAATATCATGGGTGGCAATTAAAGGAGAGCCGTGGTTAGTCGTTGAATATGGCTGGAATAAATACATAACCGATGAAATACCCTCGGGAATGAGTAAGCATTCAACCGATGCGGGCAAGTACTGGGCAACGACCAAGGCCTTTGGTGGCATTAGTGCGCTAGTCGATGAAAATGGGAACGAGCACACTTTCGCTTGGTCTGACTGGAAGGATCTAGATTAAGTCACAGCCCAATACCTAGCGGGCTGAAACTTTAGCGACTCGTAAACTCAAAGAGTAGCTGTCGCAGCATATCGATTTCGGGGTGCTGCGGATACATTCCGATAAAATCACGCAAGGGTTCGATTGCTTTGCTCCGCTCGCCAGCAGCATCGTAGAGCGCGACTAAATTTAGTAGTAAAGAAAAATCGTGCGGCGCAAGACGCGATGCATACTCGCTAGCGGTTATCGCCTCTTGGAAACTCGCGCTATTAGCACCACCCTCGATGTTAACCAGTTGCACCAACGCTTTAGCCTTGCCTATGACTGCAGCATCGATATTTGGGTTCTGCGATAACGCCGTATTAAAGGCGTGGATGGCTGCTGAATAATGGTTTTTGGCCACTATGTTTTTGGTTTCGCTCCAGTAACCAAATGCTTGTTGCGAAGCGCAGTTACCCAAACCAAGAAAAGCCTCTGGAGCTTTGCCATAATGATTAATGGTCATCTGATAAACTTTTTTGGCATTGTCGACTTGTCCGGCGAGGAATAACGAATCGGCTTTCCCAACATTTGCCTTGTAGCGCTCGATACTGGTACAGAAGACTTTGTCGACATCGATCGCATCGATGCGGTTGAAGGACTCTGTGGCCAACTCGGCGTATGCCAGGCGCTTATCGGGTTCGATCGCCTCTTGAGATTTTTCGAGCATTAGCCGGCCAAATTCAACGTGACCTGTCATTGCGAGAGGGGCGACTCTTTGCGACCAGCGAAACAGATCTGCCTCGGTACGCCAATGCTTACTGCCTGAATATGAGGAGTAAATATTGCCGGTGACTAGCAGGGCTATCAGCAGATAACTTACGCCACGGTATGGGAAACGTATTAGGGCAATGCTCAATATAATTACAAAGCCAGCGCTTGATAAATAGCTGAATCGTTCGGCGAAAGGGTATTGGCCTAATGCAAAGGTGTTGAGTACGGGGGCGATGCCCATGAACATGATTCCGAGACCAACCCTCAAGCTTGGCGAGTCTGGAGAGCGGTGCAAATAAATAATCAGACCTACAGCTATTGAAATAATGGCCCCAATCACAGGGAAAAAGTTTTGCGGCTCTAGTAAGCCTTGATTCAGCATCAAAGGATGGAATGGCGAATGGTCTAGGGGCATTGACATGAACCCTAGGTGCTGGCCAAGTAGCTTGAAGCTCAGAGCTATTTGTTCGAGTTGATTTAAGCCGTGATGCGTGTTGATCCGACCAAATCCGGCAGTGTAATCATCGAAGGCCACTACGCGTAGAGCGTAGTACGTGGCAATCACTAAGAAATAGCGCCACCAAATACGTCGGCGCTGAAGAATAACCGAGAAAAGGCACAGCGCAACAACCGCGATGGCTGACTCTTTGCATAACAGTGCCAAGAAAAATAAGAGTGGCGCACGAATATCACGCTCGACGACAAAATAGCGCATACCAAGTAGCACGAATAACGTTGCTAGCAAGTCTGGCTGCGCAGATATCCATGCGACTGCTTCAGCGTGTGAGCCGAGAATGGCAAATAAAGAACCCGCAGCGCAGGCAATCGTTCTTCTCCAGCCAAGCGCTATGCATAATAATGTAAGCGCCACCGCGCAGGCGGCATGAAGCAGAATCGAGACTAGATGGAAAAAGTGTGAGTTGCCATCGCTAATCACCCAGCTTGCGGTGAACATCGTCGCGGCTAGCGGTCGATAAAAACCTACGGCATTTGCATCGTCGTTAACTAGTTCCCAGTAAGGGGTAACGAAAGCATCCGGAATGATTTCGAGGCTTTGAAAGTTTGGATTTAATTCTAATAAAGTGCGGTCGTCGTAAACAAAATCGGCGCTAAAGGTGTGGGCATACAATAAAATCGCTGCCAAGGCAGGGATTAGCAGTGTCCAGATGCGTTTGTGTGTAGACATTTCTTGAAAAATCGAACCTAGAATTGCGCGCGCTGATAGGTTATTCTGCATATATGACAACCTCGCAGCCGCTTACTAATCTATGCCTTCTCTTCGGTGGTACCTCTGAAGAGCATGAGATTAGTTTACGCTCTGCGCGCGCCGTGCGTGCCTATTTAAACCCGCAACGTTACGTGATTCATCATATCGCAATCACTCGCGATGGTCAGTGGCTAGACGAAAAGAATTCGCGAGCGTTGCTGGATGGCGAGCAGTACGCAGTCACAGCTCGTGGCCCCTATTTGCCGTCCGATGTAGATGTCGTGTTCCCTGTTCTTCATGGCCCAGGTGGCGAAGACGGAAGCATTCAAGGTTGGCTAGAAATGCAAAATGTCCCATTCGTTGGCAGCGGATGTCTGGGGTCAGCGATGGCCATGGATAAGTCTGTGACCAAGCACATGTTGAGATCAGCTAATTTGCCAGTGTTGCCATGGATTGACATCTCAATTAGTGATTGGCAAGACGATGCGCTTGAGGCAGTCTCAAATATTGCGCAGCGCTTTGGATACCCGATGTATGTTAAGCCAACTCAGCAGGGCTCTTCAGTTGGCATTTCTCGAGTTGAAAGCAAAGACCAGTTGACCTCAGCCATAGATAAGGCATTCGATTTTTCCGATTACATTTTGGTCGAGCCGGCAGCTGAAGGCGCAGAATATGAAGTGGCGATTCTTGATGGGGATGTACCAGTGGTCTCTCTGCCAGGCGAAATTGAGGTTGATGGTTGGTACGATCACGATAACAAGTACAATAATGATAATGCGAAAATCATTGTTCCTTCGGAAACCATTTCATCGCGCATGGCCGAAGAATTGCGCGACGTAGCATTGAAGGCATTTCGCGTGTTACGCCTTGAAGGTTACGCCCGCGTCGATTTTTTACTAAACAGTAAATCCGGACGCTTCTCCTTGAATGAAGTGAATACTATTCCGGGCTTCACTGATATTTCGATGTTCCCGAAGTTGATGGAACATTCTGGCTACGCGTTTGATGTGTTGGTCGATAAGATGATCGACTTCGCAATCGCTAGTAAGCCTGCTTCAGGCAAAATACCGAGCCGCCAGATAGTCGAAACTGTTGCGTAGCAACTGGATGCACCTCGAAACCGCGCGCTGTCAGTTTTTCATATAACGCATCGCAGCCTTGTTCGATGAACACGTTACGGCCGTCGGCGCAAAAGGCATTGCCGGCGAATTGGTAAGCTTCAAAATCATTAAGCGCAAGTGCCTTCGGAAAGGCCGCGTTGATGAGTTCTAGGCCGTCATCATCAAACGCATCGCCAATGAACAACGCGGTTTGCTCATCGAGGCAAGCGAGCGCGGTGTCGAGGTGATAGAAATCCTCATGACGCAACTCGTAAAGTAAAATATCTAGCTCAGGGTAAGCATCGTCAATTTCTTGCCACCCGCGTAAATCACTGCGTTGCCCAACAGCGGCATGCAGTAACAATCGTTGTGGATGCCAAAGGCCATCACCATGCCCCTCGAATTTAATATTGGCTGTCGACAGGCCCTTTATTTCAAAACCTTGACCAGCGAAAAATTGTTGGTGCACCTCAACTTCGGCACGCCGCGACAAATGGGCCATGCTAGCACGCCATGCGTGGCGGTAATGCGGCACGATAAAGGATGGGTTGGCTGTAAATACCAAATCGTGCATTCCGCCTATCGCTGGCAGTACTTCTACGTTGAGCCCGTTATCAGCAAAGGAGTCATGCAGTTGTTGCCACTCTTGCATAGCGGCTTGCTTATCTACTTTTCGCAACTCTCCATCCTCGTCACGCATATGGTTATTATGCGCTTCTTTAACATCAAAGAAATCAGCCGCCGCCATCAGTACAGATTTGGTCGGCTCAACAGCGGGGTAATCACTAGCGCGTCGTTGCCACTCGCTTAAAGTGCGAATGATGGCCATTAATAAACGTCACGCCTCTTGGCAGCAAGCTGTGCTAAATATAACATGCCTACCGTTATGACTATCAAGACCAAGACGCTAAGCCCGTCTGATGGTGGGGTCGCGCTTGGTGGTAGTAAGCCAGTAGCCACTTTTTCTATACCACACATTGATTTGGCCAATCCCATCACATAATGGTGTAGTGACCATATTTTTGCATCGCCAGGTAATGAACCGACTACTGTTCCCCAAAAGAACAGCAAGAACGCCGCCCACAACAATGGCTTTTTAGACCAGATAGCAAGTAACACGCAAAGTGCGCAGTAAGGGATCACTGAGAGGATTAACAGTAAGCTGTGCATGAAGCCCAGGCTCATTACCTCGCCGAATGAATCAGGCATGAAAATTCCAAAAACTAGCGATGGCGCTAGGGCGGCGAGCAGCAGTAAGGGTGTCGCCGAAAGGATACTTCCCACAAGTATGCCGGCCACGCACGCCCATCTCGGAACGGGTCGCGTGAAGATATAAGCTATCGCTCCTTTCTCATAAAGCGAGGCGACGGTTGGCAGGGTTAAGAATAGCGCGATAAAGGGTAGAGTAAAGTAGACGTTTATTGGCACGATGTATTCGCGTAAAAAGACTACAGGGCTCAAGTCTTCAACAGCGTACCGAATTGCAAGAAAACTGAGGATGGCTGGAATGAGCGCGATGACTGCAAACACTATAACGCCAGTATTTTTCATGCGACTATTCCAAGTAAAGGCAGCTAAAGATTTGATAGCGTTAATCATGCGTTGTCGGAGAGTAGGAGGCTATAAACCAACTCGAGTTCTTGGTCGTCAGTTTCTAAGGTTTCGATAATTCCGCTGCGTCCGTAAACACTGAGTCTTTCTAGCAAAACGGGCAAGTCAAAAGTATCGAGATGAAAGCGCCCATCGATATCTTGATTGAATCCGGTAATCAATTCGTCGCCGAGTAATTCGGAAATCAGCTGGCGAAGGTTCTCACCCTTTATCGTGGCGCGTCGTGGCTTGCGATCGATGAGCTTGCGGATATCAGACAAGCGACCCTCGGCGAGGAGGCGCCCGTGGTGCAGCATCATCAAGCGGTCAGTAACAGATTCGACCTCATGCAAAACGTGCGATGCGAGTAGCACCGTGCGTCCGCTTTCTCCCCATTCGCGCACCCTGTCGATCGTTTGGCGGCGATTGGTTGGGTCCATGCCGTTGAGCGGCTCATCGAGTAACAGTAAATCGGGCTCGAAGAGTAGGGCCTGAGCCACTTTCACGCGCTGGCGCATTCCTTTCGACATTTCGCATAATCGAACGTTGGCTTTTTCGGCCATGCCCATGAAGTCAAGGGCTTGCATCGCGCGTTTTGTTGCGGCTGCACCATGTTCGCCACCGAGCACTGCCAACATTTTCATGAAGTCGACAGCCGTCTCGTTCTCAAAGTGGACGTCTTCACCAATCGAATATCCGATGTGACGAAGAACGTGATAATTCCCAGGTACCATTATTTCGCCAAATATTTTTACACTACCCCGTGAGGCGCGAATTTGCCCAGTGAGCAAGCGCATGAAAGTTGATTTGCCAGAGCCATTGGGGCCGAGCAAGCCGAAGACCCCTTTGTCGAGGGTGACATTTAAGCCAGCCAATCCCTGAACTTCGCCATACCAACGCGACAAGTTGTTACATTCAATTGCGGGAGAACTCATCCTAAGAAAGTGCGGCGCTTCAAGCTGCGGTAAACGATTAGGAACGAAACAAGCGATGTCGTAAGCATTACCAGAATGGACACATTTGCTGGGGCCGAAGGTAACGCTCTCTCTGTGGGTATCTCGTTGAGCGCGTACTCGCAAACCACACCAGTGTTGTGCAATATAGATAATGCTAATGCATTCGGATTCATGGTAATTGCGAATATCATATTCGCAAGTATCGACAGTACAATGAAGATGAACACAAACGAGATGTTGGTCCAAAGCCCACTTCTAGTGATGGTCGTAATGGCTTGCACAAGTAGCGACAGAGTTACTGAAATGAGTAGCAGTGACCAAAACATGCCAAAAGGAACAATCGCAATTTGTGAAAAATGTGCGTCACTGGAAGTTGCCCAATCGGAAACCCAGACCAACATCATTGGCCCGAAAGTAGCTGCCATTAGAAAACCAACAAAGGCCACGCTGCGACCAAGGATGTAACTGAGCGGGCTAATAGGCCTCGAGAAATAGGCATCTAGCGCGTTAGTCTCGATGTCTTTAGAAATGAGGTCGTAACCAAAGAGTAGCGACAGCGGCAGCAAAACGGGATAAACGAACAATTTCAGCAATTTTAAATACACTCTAGCGTCAATTTCCCAATCGCCGCTATCGCCACCCGCCATCGCGCCTACCTGCTCTGTAAGATCGCGCCATCCCGGCAGGATTTGATTCATCGTGTACATCATGATCATCATGCCTGCGCCTAGCATCAGCGAGAGGCTAGTGATGCGCCGCACCCATTTAGATTTCCATCCGCGGCTCAACGCAAGTCCGGCGAGTGGCACCCAGGCGGGTATTTTTGATCGCGGACCGCTGTGCCTTTGATATTCAGCTGCTTTAAATGCCATACTTAAGATTCGAGGGCTTCGAGGAAAGCGTCTTCAAGAGAGCGCGCGGCAGGGTGAACGCCCAGCAGTTTTGTTTTTGCGACTTCGGCTAACTCAAACATCATTGGCGAAGTAACAATTTCTTCGTCGCGCGAGACAATGAATTCTCCGACGTGCTTGCCAGGAATAATGATGTAATCGTTGCTTTGCGCGCAGTCGCTGAATTGCTGCGCCTGCTGATAATCGACGCGCACGCGTTTTGCACCGCGCGCGGCAGTGGTTAACTCGGACACCGTTGCGCTTTGCTTTAGGTTACCCTCGTCTAGTACCCATACTTGATCACAAAGGCGTTCGACGTCGGGAAGCAAATGACTCGCGAGAACCAAGTGAATATTATGTTCGCTAGTGACACGTTCGATTAAACCCAACATGCGCTCTCGTGATTTTGGATCTAGGCCGTTGGTGGGCTCATCTAGAAAAAGGATATCAGGGTCATGTGCCAGTGCCGCTGCCAATTTATAGCGCTGGCGCATACCAACAGAATAAGTTTCTACTTCGCGATAACGTTCTTCGCCGAGGCCTACAAAGTGCATGACATCGTGAGCCCGCAACATAGCGTCGTCGGCAGGGATACCGCATATTTCCGCAAGATGAGCAATGCCACGTACGCCAGAGATAGAGCCGATAAACGAATCACGTTCAGGCATATATCCGATTCGCGCCCGTAGTTGCATGCCATGTTTTACGACATCTTGACCAAAGATGCTAACTTTGCCAGAGTGCGGTCGAATGAGACCTAGAATTGAACGCAGCATTGAGGATTTACCCGCACCGTTAGCGCCGAGCAATCCAAGGCATCCGCCGCTGAAATC
>Ga0315320_10002251_pt1 | contig 15901 bp, 6 predicted proteins | sample M140m21515metaG_FD_203458 | JGI IMG/M metagenome (GOLD analysis project Ga0315320, IMG submission 203458) | Ammonia-oxidizing marine archaeal communities from Monterey Bay, California, United States - M1 40m 21515 | ecosystem: Environmental > Aquatic > Marine > Coastal | place: USA: California... | reverse complement strand
GTGCTCGGCGAGTTGTTCGACCGCGGGCTTCCCACGACCCTCGTCCTTTCCGGCGGGTACGCGGCGACCCCGGCGCTCACCGCCGATCTGCACGCCGAGACGCATCGAGCGGTCCGGGATCTCCGGTCCTGACGTCCACCCCGCCGCCTGCTACGGTCTGGGCATGCACCGCTCCGTCCATCCACGTACCGCGGCCGGGATGCTGCTCGCCCTCGCCGGTTCCTCGATGCTCGCGGCCTGTCAACCGACGCTGAATGCGCCGTTCGCGGCGGCGGACGGCGCGATCGATGCCGAGGACCTTCGACTCGACCACGGCTACGCCCTGCTCCTCGATCTCCTCGCCGATGAATCGAAGGTCGCGGACATCCTCGCGATCAAGTCGCCGTCCGAACCCACCGCGGTGCTGCTCCGCGACATTTCAGCGGCGGCGAAGGCGGGGGAGGCGGGACTCCGACCGCTGCTGTCCGGGCCGCCGGCGATTTCGACCGAGACGACGGGGCTTCCGATCATCGAGACCGATGCGCGGAACAGGATCGCGAACCGAGAGACGGTCGCCCTCCTCCTCGCCGGCGGAGACTCCTTCGAACGGCGGATTTTGCTCACCCAGGACAAGGCCTGCGGCTACCTCGCCGCCCTCGCCGCGAGTCTCGCGACCGCGGATCCGGAATCCGATCGACGCGAGCGCCTCGAGGCCCTCTCGTCCACCTTCGACCGACTCGCCGCGCGGGTCCGGGACCGACTCGAGGTGAGTCCGGTCGGACCGCCCGCGGCCTGACCCCGAAGATCAGTCCTTCCACGCCTCCGCGAGTCGACTTCCGGACGTCTCGGTCGCCGGCGGGGGATTCGCGGCACCACCCCGGAGCGAGGCCGGGTCGATGGCTTCGGTCTCGATCTCGGGCGTCGCGACATCCTCCGCATCGACGCGTTCCTCGTCGTCACGGCGAACCGCTTCGCCGTCGATCCGACCGTCATGTCCGACCTCGTCGAACTTCACGGTCACCCGACGGCTGACCCCACGTTCCGGCATGGTCACGCCGAAGAGTCGGTCACAGGCCTGCATGGTCCGCTTGTGATGCGTGATCACGATGAAGTGCGACTGGTCGAGGAACTGCCGGACGACGTTGCAGAACCGCTCCACGTTGGCCTCGTCGAGGGCCGCGTCGACTTCGTCGAGGATGCAGAACGGCGACGGCTTGCTCTGGAAGATCGCCATGAGGAGACCGACCGCGGTCATCGTCTTCTCGCCGCCGGAAAGCTGGCTGATCACCCGCGGCTCCTTGCCGGGGGGCTTCGCTCGGATCTCGATGCCGGACTCCAGCCAGTCGATCGTGCCGTCCTCGCCGGGGAGCAGGTAGAGGTCGGCGCTGCCGCCGCCGAAGAGCCGGCGGAACATGCCCTGGGATCCCGCGAAGTTCTCGCGGACCCGGTTGAAGGTCTCCTCGAACCGGATTCGCGACGCGGCGTCGAGCCGTTCGATCAGATCCGAGAGCAGGACCCTTGCGGAATCGATGTCTTCGAGCTGGGTCGCGAGATCCTCGTTGCGGACCTCCAGATCCTGAAGTTCGTCGATCGCGTCGAGATTGACGTTGCCCAGCCGCTTGATCTCGACTCGGAGCGATTCCGACTCCTCGATCGCCGCGGAACGGTCGAAGGGGATCGCCTCCTCGCCCTCGACCGGCGTCGGTGCCGATTCCCGAAGCTCACGTGGATCGACACCGAGCTCCTCGAGCACGGACTCCTCGAGCCCCTCCCGCTTGATCTCGATCTCGCGTCGTGACATCTCGAGCGAATGGGCGTCTCGATCGAGACGACCGGCTTCGACCCGGGCCGCTTCGAGGGAGGTCGCGGTCCGTTCCAGGCACGACGCCGCGGTCTCCATGGCCTCGTCGTTCTCGACGAATCGCCCGTCCATGCCTTCGAGGGTCGCGGTCGACGCGGCGACCTCGGTCTCCGCCGCCGCGATGGCCTCGAGGTACTCGGTGATCCGGCCCCGCCGCTCCGCGACCTGCTCGCGCCCGCGGTCGAGCTGGCGATCGGATTCCTCGAGGGCCGCGGACATCCGGGTCCGTTCGCGACGCGTGGATTCCAGCCGGGCGTTGATCTCGCCGAGTCGGGTGCGTTCGGCGGTCACCGATTCCATGGCGGCGTCGGAGGCCTCGGACACCTCCGTGAGTCGCGCTCGCGACACCTCGAGGGCGGCGGCGATCGTCGCCTCGTGCTCGATGGCCATGGCACGCTCGCCGTCGAGTCGACGGCGTTCGAGATGGACGGCGGCGAGCTGCTCGACGATCTCCGACTGTTCGCCTTCCAGTTCACCACGCTCGCGGGCGATCCGGTCGATCATCTGGGACGTTCGATCGATCGCGTACCGCTGCTCGACCTCTTCGGCCCGCGCCCCCCGGAGATTCTCGGAGAAGTCACGCCGACGTTCGCCGCGGGTCGAATGCTCCGCGTCGAGCGTCGACGCCTCGCCTTCGAGCTCCTGCCGGATCATTTCGAGCCTCGAACCGATTCCTTCGAGTTCCGCCAGTTCCGCCTTCCGACCGAGCAGGCCGTGTCCTTCCTCGCGACCGGCCGCGGCGCGGAGCACCACTTCACCCGCGGCACCGAGGACGTGACCGTCCCGGCTCACCAGCCGACGTCCGACGCCCCGGCGGCCGAGCCGACGACAGGCCTCGAAGTCCTTGACGACGAGCGTGTCGCCGAGCACGTGTTCGACCACCCCGCGGAACCGCGTCGTCGCACGGACGAGCGAGGTGGCCTCGACGAGCGTCTCCGTCGCCCGGATCGCCGCGCTCACCCGCGTCGGGCGCACGGCCCCGGCGGTGAATCGGCTGATCGGGAGCAGTTCGACCCGGCCCTGGAGCTCGGGAAGTCGTCGGAGGATCTCGTCGGCGACGGCGGACGACTCGACGAGCACCGCTTGCAGGTGCGTCCCGAGTGCCGCTTCGATCGCTTCGGCATCATCCCGATCCACGTCGATGTGATCGGCGAGCGGCCCGAGGATCCCGTCGACCGATTCGGCGAGATCGAGGACTTCGCGCACCGCGTCGCCGATGCCTTCACCCGCGGTGGCCATCTCTTCGAGGAGATGACGACGCGTCTCCGTGCCGGTCCGCTCGTCACGATTGCCGGCGATCCGGCGGGTGAGATCCGCCCGCCGATCGTCGAGCCGGACGATTCGCTCCTCTTCGCCGCGGAGGTCGGTGTCGAGCCGATCGATCCGATCGACGAGCACGTCGACGCGGTTCGAGGCCTTCAGCCGCTGGACGCGATGCATGTCGAGGTCCGCCGCGAACGGGCGGGCCTTCTCCGCCAGACGACGGAGACGCTGCTGGAGTTCGGTTTCGCGGGCGTCGACTCCGCGGACCGCGGATTCGAGCCGGATCCGGTCCCGGTCGGCGGCGGCGAGCCCGTCCCGGCCGTCCTCGACGGTCGCGACCGCTTCGGTGCGGGCCGCTTCGAACTGATGGCGACGGGTCGTCTCGTCGGCCAGCCGGGTCTCCGCGGCCGCCGCTTCCCGGGCGGACTCGTCGATCCGGGCCTCGACCTCCGCGAGGTCGCGACCGAGGGCTTCGACCTGCACCTCGAGTTCGCCGATGCGTCGGGTCTCGTCCGCGATGGCCTTCTCGGCGTCGTCGCGATGACGGGTGGTCAGTTCGATCCGTTGTCCGGCCTGATCCAGCCGGTTCCGCTCGGTGAGGCGTTCCTGCTCGAGGTCGTGCCGACGTTCCTGAATGTGGTGCCGCTCGATCTCGGCGGCCTGCTTGGCCTCCTCGAGTTCCGCGAGGCTGGCGGCGAGCCCTCGGCGTTCGGTCTCGATCGCCGCGAGCTGTCGCGTGAGTCCGGAGAGCCGATCGTCGAATTCCTCGAACTGGTCCCGGGCGATCGCGGTGCGAAGCGCCTTGCGCCGCTCGTCGAGCCCGCGGAATCGTTCGGCCTTCTCGGCCTGACCTCGAACGATGCGGAGTCGGCGTTCGGTGTTCGCGAGCTTCTCGCGGACCTGCACGAGGTTCCGCTCCGCCGCGTCGAGCTTCCTCGACGACTCGAGCTTGCGCTGCCGGAACTTCGCGACGCCCGCGGCCTCCTCCAGAATGGAGCGACGCTCCATCGGGTTGGCCAGGAGCATGGCGTCGACCTTGCCCTGTTCGATGATCGAATACGCGTTGGTGCCCACACCGGTGTCGAGGAAGAGTTCCTTGATGTCCCGAAGCCGGCACTTGCGATCGTTGATGAGGTAACCGCTTCGACCGTCGGCGTAGAGACGTCGCGTGACGGAGACCTCGTCGGTGTCGATGGGAAGCCTTCGATCACGCACCCGCGTCCGGTCGACGACCTGTCCGTCACCCGCGGCGAGCGCGAGTTCGTCTTCGTCGAGCACGTCGGTCGCCGGTTCCGCGGACCGTTCCTGATCGATGTCGGGGTCGAGATCCGCGGGCAGTTCGCCAGCCGCGGTGATCGCCTCGAGCGGACGTTCGAGGCGGGGGTTCTCGAAGGTGAGGGTGACCTCGGCCATCCCCATCGGCTTGCGGGCGGCGCTTCCCGCGAAGATGACGTCCTGCATCGCGGAGCCACGCAGGCTCTTCGCGCTGCGTTCGCCCAGCACCCACTTGACGGCGTCGACGACGTTCGATTTTCCGCAACCGTTGGGGCCGACGACGCCGATGATCGGTTCGTCGAACGTGAATTCGGTCCGGTCGGCGAAGCTCTTGAATCCCGAGAGCGTGAGTTTGGCGAGTCGCACGTGGATCGACCTCCTGTCGATGTCGCCACACATCCGTGCCGTGGCGGGCATGCTCGTCGTGGCGGCGAAGAGCCGGCGACACGCGAGCCGAGGCCGGAACGGTCGTACTGCCGTTCCGGTCCGCTGCGTTGGCGGGGTCGAGGTTCCCGGGACCGGATCCGGTCCCGAGGGCGTCGATCTCACCGAGGAACAGTATCGCCGCCCTTGCGGGGCGCTTCAAGCCGATTCGGGATCGGGTCGTCCGGGATTCCGTCCTCGTCCTCGTCGACCATCGGCAGATCGGCGTCGAACTCGACCCGATCGGGGGATTCCTCGGTCTTCTGGGCCCGGAGGATCGCGGCCAGGACCCGGTCCTGTTCCGCCTTGAAGTCGCTGGAGAGATAGCCCTCCCGCCAGAGCTGGTGGAGGGCCCCGATGGTCTCGCCGTAGGTCAGTCCGATGCCCGGGGCGGGGGCCTCGATGGTGGTTCGATGCCCGAAGTACGCGACCAGCTGGCCGACTTCGGGGCTGACTTCATCGATCTGGGCGGGCAGATTGGCCGCCTCGCGGTAGAAGACCTCGAGCCGGCCGTCCTCCGCGTCCGCCTTCATGAGGAGACGGTTGCTCCACGCCTCGAGGAACATCGGCCGCTCCACCTCCTGGCCGTCCCCGAAGATCACGATCCGCGGCCGGCCCGTCTGGGCGACGTAGATCAACGGTCGATCGCTCGGAACGAGGTTCAGGATGAACTTGTCGTCGATGTCGTAGGCCGCGACGATCGGATCGGCCCGCTCCTCCAGGGCCTCGAAGGTGGCGAGCCGGATATCGACGTCTTCCGCATCGAGCAGGGGACGCAGCCCCATCTCGATCGTGGGATTCGGACCCATCTCGGAGAGCAGCTTGATGCAGGCGAGCTTCGCCTCCACGGTTCCGTTGTTCGCGATCGCGACGAGGTGGGGGGCCACCGACGCGTCATCGAGTTTCGCCCCCGCGATCAGGGAGGCGAGCCGCGGGCCCTCCTCCGGATAGTCGTAGAGGTCCTGAATCACCGGAATCGACTTCGGCCCCAGCGCCTGCCAGCGGAGGGTGGCCTCCTTGGTGAAACCGGGGTTCGCGAGCAGGGCCCGTCGCACGCTGAGCGCGGTCGCCTCGACGGCTTCCGGCCGGAGCGAACTGTGCTTCACCAGATCCACGAAACGCTGGGGGTCGCCGTGATGGCTCGGTGGAACGGTCAGCTTGATCTCTTCGCCGCTCTTCCCGTGCGCCGTCTCGTCGTTCTGGCCGGGCTCACGCGGAAAACGCGAGTTGATCGCATCGCGGACCGCCATCGCACGGACGTGGCTTCGCACCGCCATCCGCAGCTTGAGCAGCATGTCCTCGTCGACGATGCCGCCGTCCATGATCCGCCCCGTGAGTCGGTCGACGGTGTCCTTCTTGCGGGCATTCGGTTCCGCGAACGGGTTGATGAAGATCTGACCACGAGCCTTCGCCAGTGCCGTCGCCTGCTTCTGTCCGACGCTGATGTCGCCGGGCCGGAGGTCCGTCGTGTAGAGGGTGCCGCCCTCGAGGCTGGAGGTGCCGGTTCCCGGCGCCGAATAGACGCGGACGTCGAAGCGACTGTCGGCGACGGCCCCCGGCGGGATGACGCCCTCGACGACCACCACCGCCGTGTCTTCGGAGTCGAGCAGCCGTTCCGGTGAGATGTCGCCGTATCCGGTCGCGGGGTTGCCGACGCCCCGGCGGGCCATCTCCTGAAGCATCCACGACCGGACCTGCGCCGGCATCAGTCGGCTCCCCGTGCCTCGGAGCCCGACCACCAGCCCGTAGCCCCGCACGATCGTGGGGTTCTCACCGGCGATGGCCGCTTCGCTGGCCACGGTGCCGCGCATGATCGGCTGGACGTCGATTTCGAAGTTCCGGCGTTCGAGGCTTGAAGCGTTCTTCTCCGGATCGGCCCGTTCGACCATGTCGAAGGTGTCGCAGGCAGGGAGCAGGCCGATCATCAACAGGAGGGCGGCGGCGAGGATGGCGTGGAGATGACGCATGACGCTGGAATTCCGGTCGGCGTGTCACTGCAGACGTGCAGCGAATCCGCGACGCGATTCTAGCAGTCCTCGGGCGTTGGATCCCCGTTCCAATCCGGACGAAATGACACGACACGGCCCGGAAGCCGTGTCGTGTCCCGCACCCGGAGGCACGTTCTCTCTCGCTCGATCCAAATTCCCGGATTACGGGCATCAAACACGGTTCAGTGAGCTGCCGATGCTCTTCGGACATCCCGACGATGGAAGGCGTACAGGCTCAGGGCGATGCAGGCGGCGGTCCAGGCCACGGTGATGAGGTCGTCGTGGAGCATGTCGAGGTTCCTTCCTGGTGTCGGTGGTGATTGGGGGATCGACCATGGGTAGACGCGACCTTCGGACCCGTGACACCAGTCGATCGAAAAGACCCGGATTCGAATCCTCGACGCCCCGGAACGCCCGAATCGGCGACGTGATTCGGCACGTTTCGCGGCCGGGGGGCCGGATTGAGGCGTCAAAAGAAAGAAAAACCCCCGCAAGCGTCGCCGCTCGCGAGGGTTCTTCAGATCTGGTCTCGGGCCGAGAACGGCCCGGTCGGCTTCGAGCCACCATGGTGATGGTCCTCGAACCGCGGAAGGTCGGTCAGACGCATTCCGTTCCAATGCCTCCGCTCGGACTCGAACCGAGAACCCGCTGATTAAGAGTCAGCTGCTCTGCCGATTGAGCTACGGAGGCGGGAAGAGTGTAACGACTCCGACACCGTCTTCAAGTCGCCGTCCAACCGATGATCCGGGATCGGCTCGTCGGCCATGCGGCGGACGAGACCTTCGAGTCCCGGGACGGGGCCTCGACTCGAGATGAAGAAACGAAGCCCCTCCGGTATTCCCGAGAGGGGCTTCGAGCGTGTTCATCGAATCTCGAACCTTGGCGGCGGTGGATGCTCAGCCGAGCTTCCATCCCTTCTTCACCAGTGATTCGGCCTTCTTCCACTTCATCTCCTGTCGCTCGCCGGAGGCCGGATCGATCACCGTGACCACCTCGTTGCGGCCGATGGCCGGGGCGGTCCGGGTCGGCGCGGGCTTTCGGGCGGACGCCCCCGAGGAAGCGGCCTCCTCGCTCCCCGCACGCTCCGCGATCTCCAGGTCACGCCGCTGCTCCTCGGTACCGGCCTCGGCATCCTCGCCCGCCTCGGCGAGCATCGCAGCCGCCGCGGCGACCGCGGAACGTGCGGCCTCCATCTTCTGGACGGGCGCGGTTCGACCCGGTGCGGCCGGCCGAGCGGCCGGTGCCCCGTCACCCTGGGCGGGACGGCCCGCCTGGGGCTGGAGACGCCCCTTGAAGACGAGATCGGTGAGGCGATCCCGGATCTGTTCCTTCATCTCGTCGAACAGACGAGCCGACTCCCGCTTGAACTCGATCCGGGGGTCCTTCTGACTGAAGGCTCGGAAGCCGATCGCGTCCTTGATCTGGTCCATCGAATGCAGGTGGTCCTTCCAGGCCGTGTCGAGGACCTGCAACATCACCCATCGCTCGAACTGGCTCAGTTCGGTTCGGAGCAGCTCCGAGATCCGCCGGTGGGCGAAGGGTTCGAAACCCTCCTCGACCGCGGCGCTCCGTTCATCCTCGGTGAGGGCGACGAGACACTCCCGCTGGAACCAGGCATCGAGCGCCGCGACGTCGTCGCCGGCATCCTTCGCCGCATCGGCGGCCCGCGCCGCGATCCGTCCGTCGTCCCACTTTCGGGCCTGGTCGACGAGCAGGGTGCGCAGTTCCTTCGGATCCGAGGACGGCAGGGCCGAACTCGACCAGTTCAACTCGTACCGGGACTTGGCCCATGCACAGAACTGGGACAGGGCGGCCCGGGGATCCTGCGGCATGCTCGCGGTCGTCAGATCCACCGCGTAGTCGACCGGGTATTCGATCTCCCGGCGTCGGTAGGCCTCGCGGGCCGCGTCGAGCATGCGCTCGGCCGCGACGTCGTCGCTCGAGACGTCGGTGACGATGTCCGGCTCGAATTCGGTGTCGAACTTGCCGTTCGCCCACTTCACCAGTTCGCGAGCGCCGTAGTCCTTCACGAGATAGGTGTCGAGCGGTGAGAGATCGAAGATCTCGATCTTCGCCATCTGGGCGGCCTCGACCATGCGAATCACCTCGCGGTGACCGGAGGTCCGGATCGCCTCGGGGTCGAGGTCGGCGTCGTACTCCTTCGCCGCCCATCGCGCGAACCCCTCGACGTCCCATTCCGACGGCTCGAGATCGTCGGCGAGATACTCGTTGCAGGTGTTCGCGACCACCTCGCTGCCCTCCTCGAGGTAGTCGCCTCGAATCAGGGCGTGGAGATCCTCGCGGTCCTTCTTCCGAATCCGCTCCGGCTCCACGAGGAAGCCGAGGTGTTCGTGGATCCACTCGCTGATGCAGCGGGCCCGGTAGTCCGCCGAGAGCAGACGGCCCGCTTCGTCGTGCGTGGCCTCCTCGACGTACTCGAAGATCCGTTCCTTGATCTGCTTGTTCTCGAGGGCCGGCTGGCGGATGGCGTAGAACGCCTGTCGCTGGTGCTCCATCGGCTCGTCGTATTCGAGGATGTTCTTCCGGATCTGGAAGTTCCTTTCCTCGACCTTCCGCTGGGCGTTCTCGACGGATCGGGAGAGCATCGGATGCTCGATCGCGTCGCCCTCCTTCATGCCGAGCTTCGAGAGGACGTACAACGTCTTCTTGCCGGCGAACATCTTCATCAAGTCGTCCTCGAGACTGAGGAAGAAGCGACTGCTGCCGTTGTCGCCCTGACGTCCCGCTCGGCCGCGAAGCTGGTTGTCGATCCGGCGGCTCTCATGCCGTTCGGTGCCGATGATGTGCAGTCCGCCCATGCCTTCCACGGTGTCGTGGAATCCGAGCCGGTGGAGTCGACAGGTCCCCGAGGATTCGAGCGCCGCCTCGAGATCCTCGACCGACATCTTCTCGGCCTTCGCGGGATCCTGCCACGCGAGTTCGATCGCCCACGCCACGAGCAGTCGACGCCGGGCCTCCGCGGGATCGAGCGCTTCGGCGTCCTTTCGGGACAGCCCGAGATCGCGCTGGGCGATCTGTCGCCAGCAGCGTGCGAGGACCTCTTCGTCGGACATCGAGGCGTCGGCGTCCTTCGAACAGATGCCCGCCTTCTTCCAGTGCTCGATCAGCGTCGCGCGATCGAACTTCGCGAGCTTGATGTCGGTGCCCCGGCCCGCCATGTTGGTGGCGATCATGACCGCGCCGAGCCCGCCGGCGCCCTGCACGATGTCGGCCTCCCGCTCGTGCTGCTTCGCATTGAGCACCTCGTGGGGGATGCGGTGGGCCTTGGTCAGCATGCGGCTGAGCATCTCGCTCCGCTCGACGCTGGTGGTGCCCACCAGCACCGGCAGACCGACCTCCCAGGAACGCCGGACCTCCTCGACGATCGCGTCCCACTTGTCGCCTTCGTTCAGGTAGACGAGGTCGTTGCGGTCGGCCCGCTCCACCGGCACGTTGGTGGGGATCGACACCACGTCGAGCCGGTAGATCTCGTGGAATTCCGTCGCCTCGGTGTCGGCGGTCCCGGTCATTCCCGAGAGCCGCTCGTACATCTTGAAGAAGTTCTGGATGGTGATCGTCGCCATCGTCTGAGTCTCGTCCTTGATCGGGACGTTTTCCTTCGCCTCGACCGCCTGGTGCAGGCCGTCGGACCACTGTCGGCCGACCATCTTGCGGCCGGTGTTCTGGTCGACGATCACGACGCCCATCTCACCCTGGTCGTCGGGCGCGACCACGTAGTCGCGGTCGCCGACGTAGACCACGTGGGCCCGCAGCGCCTGCTCGAGCAGGTGGGGGAGGTCGATGTTCTCACCGACGTAGAAGGAGCCGACCCCCGCCTTCCGCTGGGCCTCGGTGATGCCTTCGTGGGTGAGGGCGGCCTGCTTCTTGTCGAGTTCCACCTCGAAGAACTGCACGTGCTTCTCGCGGGCCGACTCCAGCCGCGGGAGTTCCTCGCGGGCGGCGTCGAGCTCGGCCTTGAGGCCGGGGACCGCGGCCTTGTCGCGGGCGTTGCGGATGTCGCCCTCGAGACCGGAGATCCGGACCTCGCACGACTGGACCTTCTCATCCGCGGTCGTCCAGTCACGCTGGCCGTCGACGAGATGCCGGGCGAGACCGTCGGCGAGTTCGTAGCGGGGACGCACGGAGTGGGCGGGGCCCGAGATGATGAGCGGGGTGCGGGCCTCGTCGATCAGGATCGAGTCGACCTCGTCCACCACCGCGAACTCCCGTCGCTTCTGGACCTGGTCCTCGGCGCGGAGCTTCATGTTGTCGCGGAGGTAGTCGAATCCGAATTCCGCGGTGGTGCCGTAGACCACGTCGCACTCGTACATGGCCTTCTTGCGGTCCGCGGGCTGCATGTGGAACGGATGGATCGCCCCGACGGTGAGCCCGAGGGCGTGGAAGAACGGGAACGTCCAGTCACGGTCGCGCTGCACCAGATAGTCGTTCACCGTCACCACGTGGACCTGCTTCTCCTCGATGCAGGCGAGGTAGCAGGCCAGCGGGGCGACGATCGTCTTGCCTTCACCGGTCTTCATCTCCGCGATCCGGCCCTCGCTCAGGACGGTGCCGCCGATGAGCTGGACGTCGAAGGGACGGGCTCGGAACGGCGGCCGGCTCGTCGGATGGAGTTCACGCACCGCCTGATAGAGGGCGGTGGGAATCTCGACGAAACGCCAGGCCGGAATGGACTCTTCGCACCCGAGGAACTCGCCCTCCGGCGGTGCGTCGTCGGTCCGGTCGATCTCGGCCTTGACGGCGTCGTACATCGTCCGAGCGGCGGCGGGGAGGGTGTCCGGATCGAACCCGGCCTCCGGATTGAAGATGTTCCGGATCCCGACGGAGCGATCCATCGCCTCCCGGGCGACCGCGAAGGCTTCGGGGATCAGGTCGTATCCGACGATGCCCTCCTCCTTCACCCGACGGCGGAATTCCGCGGTCCGGGCTCGGAGCTCGGCGTCGCTCAGCGATCGCATCTCCTCTTCGAAGTCGTTCACCTTCTCGACCTTCTCGAGATAGCGGGAGACCTGACGCTGATTGCGAGTGCCGAAGAGTTTTCTGGCAGCCCAGCCGAAGAACGGAACGCCCATGACGGGATCCTTTCGGGAAACGACCGCCCGACGCGAGGTCGGTCGATCAAGACACGCCCTGACCTCGAGTGGCCGGCGTGGATGGAATCGGTGTGATGTGAAAGCGGACGCGAGGAGTCGGCGGCCGTCGTCCGGACTCGGACGACGGGGGACTCAGCCGGCGTGCGGCGGCGGCAGGTTCGACGCCGCGGGCCCGGACGGCCCGGCGATCGAGATCCGATCGGCCCCGGCGGGAACGATCCGGCGATCCGCCGTCGCGACCGCGAGCACCGCGCGGCTCGGCGGGGCGTCGCTCCGGAAGGACGGACGAGCGGTCCTCGGCGTCGCGACGGTGCGCATCCCACCCATGAACACCGCGTTGACCGCGGCCGCGGGCGCGAGGGCGCCGAGACTGCCACTCGCGACCCCGACCGAAAGCACGACGGCGGCGGCCAGCATGGTGGCCAGGACGCTGACGGAGGTCGATTCGCGAGGTTGGGTGGAGGAGGCGTTCATGGCGGGTGTGGGGAGAGCCGCGATCGGAACTCCCGTGACGGGTCAGCGTATCCGCGATCCGGGTGATGAATCAAGACGCGAGGGGCATCGGACGAACGCCTCGTCCATGGAAATCGGCTCTCGGACCCCCCTCACCCCAGAGAACGAACCCGATTCGCGGAAGTCCGTAGCATGAAACGATGCCGATCGATCCGGACCATAACGCAGATCCCGACGTGGCCGCCGGCGATCCGGCGGCCACCCGCCGCTACCGGATCGAGGGGATGCACTGCACCGGCTGCGCCAGCGAACTCCAGACCGCCCTGCGGGGCCGAACCGAGGTCGAGACCGCGACCGTGGACTTCACCAGCGGCCTCGCGGTCGTCGAGGGCGATCTGGCCGTCGAGCCGACGCTGCAGGTGATCGCCTCCCGTGGGTTCGAGGGCGAATTCCTTGAGTCGAAGGAGGATCTCTCCGAGACGCGTTCCCGGATGGAGCTCGCCCAGCTCCGGACCGTGCGGATGTGGAAGCGTCGCGCGATCATCGGAATCGGCGTCTGGATCCCGCTCGAGATTCTCCACTGGACGGTCGGCCACGGTGTCGCCTGGGTTCCCTGGGTCATGATGCTCGGGGGACTGCTGGTCCTGGTGGTCGCTGGAGGTGGTTTCTACGCTTCGGCCTACACCGCGGCCCGCCGTGGCGCGACCAACATGGACACCCTGATCTCGATCGGGGCGACCACCGCGTTCGTCTGGAGCCTGATCGTCTTCATCGCCCAGCGAACCCTCGCCGATCCCACGCAGTGGATGCCACTCCCGTCGTATTTCGCGGAATCCGCGGCGCTCCTGGGAATCATCAGTCTCGGGCACTTTCTCGAGGCCAAGGCCTCGGCAAAGGCGAGCACGGCGGTGCGTGATCTGCTTGAACTCCAGCCGGAGGTCGCGGAGCGCGTCGAGGATTCGGGCGAGACCACGGAGATCCCGAGCTTCGAGATCAACGTCGGCGACGTCTACCTGGTGCGTCCCGGCGGCCGGATCCCCGTCGATGCGAATGTCCTGGAGGGCCGGAGCGAAGTCGACGAATCCCTGGTGACGGGAGAGCCGATGCCGGTCGCCCGAGGCCCCGGCGCCCCGGTGGTCGCGGGGACCTTGAATGGAAACGGACTCCTCCGACTCACGGCCACCGTCGATGGTCGCAACACCACCGTCACCCGGATCGCGAACCTCGTCCAGAATGCGCAGTCGAGCCAGGCGCCGATCCAGCGCCTCGCGGATCGGGTCTCGGCGATCTTCGTCCCCACCGTGCTCTCGGTGGCGGCGGCGGCCCTCTTCGGTTGGGGATTCATCATGGGCGACTGGAGCACCGGCGTGGTCAGCACGGTGACGGTCCTGATCATCTCCTGCCCCTGTGCCCTCGGTCTCGCCACGCCGATGGCGGTGATGGTCGGCGCGGGCGAAGCCAGTCGACGTGGCATCCTGATCAAGAGCGCCGCGAGCCTCGAATCGTCCGGCCGGCTCGAAGCGGTCGTCTTCGACAAGACCGGCACCCTGACGGTCGGCCGGCCCCGGGTGAGCCGCATCGAGTTCGTCGAGCCGAACGCGGACGAGACGTCGATCGTCGCCGCCGCGGCCGCCGCGGAATCGGGAAGCGAGCATCCGATCGCCCGGGCCGTCCTCGAGGAGGCCGGTCGCCGCGGGATCGTGATTCCCGTTGCCCGGGACTTCGAAGCGACTCCTGGCCAGGGCGTCTCCGCGGTCGTCGAAGGGCGACGGGTGCGGGTGCTCCGCGACGAGGCGGCGAGCTGCCGCGTCGAAGTCGACGGCGCGGCCGTGGCCCGGTTCTTCATCGACGACGAGCCTCGCGCGGATGCCGCGGAGGCGATCGCCCGACTCCGCGAAATGGGAATCGACGTTCGCATGCTCACGGGCGACCGGACGGCGTCGGCGCGTCGGGTCGGCCGTCTGGTGGGGCTCGCCGACGACGAGATCATCGCCGAGGCGACCCCCGACTCGAAACTCGAACTCGTGGCGGCTCGCGATTCACGCACCGCGATGGTGGGGGACGGCATCAATGATGCCGCCGCCCTCGCCGCCGCGGACCTCGGTATCGCCATGGCCGGTGGCACCGGCGCCGCCATCGAGGCGGCGGACGTCGTGGTGCCACCGGATCGAGTCACCTCCGTCCCCGATGCGATCCACCTCGCCCGGCGGACGCTGCGGACGATCCGACAGAATCTCTTCTTCGCCTTCTTCTACAACTCGATCGCGATTCCCGTCGCCGCATTCGGTCTTCTGGGTACCGGCGGCCCGCTGATCGCGGCCGGGGCCATGGCGTGCAGCGACATCTCGGTGATCGGGAACGCCATTCGACTCCGACGCTCGCTCGCGCGGGAACGGCGGGCTGGGGCCGAGGCCGCCCGGGCCGCGACGACGACCGACGCGGCGTGAAGACCACGGCCTGTCGACCATGATCAGGATGATGACGAAGATGGGCCGGCCCGGATTCGAACCGGGGTCTCGCCGATTATGAGTCGGGGGCTCTGGGCCGCTGAGCTACCAGCCCCGCTTCGTCGACGACATGCTACCGACCTCGATGCCCGACGACGGGCCTCGCGTCAGGACGCCGCTTCGATCGTCGTGGCCGCGGCTCCCGCCACCCGACCGCTCGCCCACGCCCACTGAAAATTGAAGCCGCCCACGCGGCCGTCGACGTCGCAGAGTTCGCCGGCGAGGTGGAGTCCGGGGACCACCCGGGACTCCATCGAGTCAAGCCTGATCTCGGAGAGTGGCACGCCGCCCGCGGTCGCTTCGGCGAAGGTGTAGCCGCGGTCGCCCACCACCACCAACGGATGCTCGAAGAGCGCGTCCAGCAGGGCCCTTCGGCGATCACGGGTGAGAGCCCGCACCCGATCCGTCGGCTCGACGCCCGCGGCGTGGAGCAGCATGCGGAGCAGTCGATCCGGCAGGCGTCCCTTGAGAATCGACTGGCACGTCGCACCGCCCGAGGCCCCGAGCATCGACCGTTCGAATTCACCGCGATCCTCGTCCGGCAGCCAGCGGACGACCGCGTCGGCCTCGTCGCCGCCGGCGCGGGCCGCGAGGAGATACCGGCTCGCGTCCAGGACCACCGGCCCCGAGACGCCGAAATGCGTGCAGAGGAGCGGCGCCGAATACTCGGCGATCGCCCGGCCGTTGCCGCCGCGGATCGTCAAGGTCACCGGGGCGGCGATGCCACCGAGTTCGCGAATCGGGTCGACGTCGGCGAGCACCAGCGGCACCAGTGCGGGATGGATCGCGTCGGTGATCGAATGACCGAGTTGCCGCGCGATCTCCAGCCCGGCGCCGTCGGAACCGGACTTCGGCAGCGCCTTGCCCCCGGTGCAGAGAACGACTCGCCGCGCGGTCGCCCGGAAATCGGGTCCGGACACGAGGAAACCGTCCTCCCGTCGTTCGATCGATTCGACTCGGACCGGATGGCGGAGTTCGACGCCGGCCTTCGACACCGCGCCGAGCAGGGCGTCGAGCACGGTCCGGGCTTTGTCGGTCGTG
>Ga0315320_10002249_pt1 | contig 15907 bp, 12 predicted proteins | sample M140m21515metaG_FD_203458 | JGI IMG/M metagenome (GOLD analysis project Ga0315320, IMG submission 203458) | Ammonia-oxidizing marine archaeal communities from Monterey Bay, California, United States - M1 40m 21515 | ecosystem: Environmental > Aquatic > Marine > Coastal | place: USA: California... | reverse complement strand
GGTGGCCCGACACCGCCGCACGCAGATGGTTGGCCGCACTCGCGCCATCGCCTCGTTCGAGGAGCAACAAACCGAGCGCAGCGCGCGCCTCTACGTTCTCTGGGTCCAACGCGACCGCGTCGGCGAGGATCGAAGCCGCCTCAGCAGCTCCGCCGGAAGCCTGCAATGCCCGCGCGTGGCCCATGCGCACCAACGCGCTTTTCGGATAGCGCGACTCCAACGCCATCCAGCCGTCAATGCTTGGCGGTCGCAGCGTACGACCGTACACGGTCTTGCATCCATCCGAGTCCAGCCAACTCGCTTGGAATTCTCGAACAAAGAGAGCCACTTTTCGCGCCATCGGCTGCTGTACGTCAAGCGCCAGCGCTGCCTCCGTCGCGACCGCAGCGTCACCAATTTTTCCCCCCTCGAGGTGTATCATCGCCAGCATCGAGGGAATACGCGCGTCGTCGGGAACCGCTGTGCGCCCCGCCTCCAAAACCTCGACCGCTTCGTCCGGCACCAAAGTAGCCAAGACCAGGTACACCCCTGGCTCTCCCGGAACTGCGCTCCGTGCACGCTTCGCGACAGCGCGCGCTCCTTGCGGGTCAACCGCTGACAGCCCGCGAACCCAACCCAGCCACGCTTCGGACAGCGAAGGGTCCAGCGAAGCCGCTCTCTCGTAGCCCTCGAGGGCACGACCGGACCGACCGGCCGCGACGTGAAGAGCAGCCATCCCCATATAGGACCGCGCGTGGTCTGGATCGATCCGCAGCGCCTGCTCATAAGCCTTCTGCGCGTTCGATGCGTCGGGTGTCGCACGACCGAGAAGGTAGTGCGCATCCGCCAAAAGAGGTTCGTTGTCGCGGCGCTCCGCATAGAGCCGAGCCGCCCGGCCAGCCAGCCCCATCGAAGACATCAGATCGATGTACAGTTCGTGAAGTTCGAGGTCCTTCGGGTGGGAGCGAACCAGCCGGCCCGCCGTGTCATACGCCTCCGAGACCGCGCCCACCCGAAGCAGAGCCTCTACATCTTGCGTAGGCGTCGCCTGCGCAACCGAGAGCCCACCAAGCAACCACCAAAGCCCGATCGTTCGTGTCATCATCTGCACCTCATCACCCGTCAGACACCAACAAGCACGCGAGAAGTCCCCCACATGTGCGACCGAGGGCCTACGGTGGGCGAGATGGTGCGCTGTATTGGGTCTTCGTCCCGATTACAGAGCGCTCGAATCGAATCCCGCCAAGGCTCGTCGGACCACCGCATGGTGCAGTTCGTGACTGCCGCCCTCGACGATGACATGGCCCGACCACGGCTGCCCGATCAACGTCAAATCGCCAACCAAGTCCAGCAGTTTGTGTCGCAGCGGCTCCCCTTCCCCCCGAACCTTCGCCCGATAGCCTCCTCCCAAAAACACGGTGTTGGACCACGTCGCACCGCGCCCACGTCCTGCCGCTCGGAGCCGCGCGATGTCTTCGCGACGCACAAAGGTTCTGGCCCAAGCCACGTCACGCGAGAAACACGGAGCGGTGTCGGGTGACCACAGACGGATGCGATGCGAGCGCTCACCGTCTCGAACCTCGGCGATCGCGTCATCCGAGGGTTCCCAGTGCGCGACACCGGCGCCACAGACCACACGGAACCCTCTCGACGATGAGCGCCTGGTGTATGTGGGTCCGTAGGCACAACCTGCGCGAGACAAGCGCGTAAACCACACCTCGGCAGAGCCGTCGAGTGCCGGCAGTTCGGAACCATCCACGACGATGCGCAGGTCCGTGAGGCCAGCGCCGGTGCAGGCCGCCAGCAAATGCTCGACCGTCCAAACAGACCACTTGTCGGTGCGGATCACCGTTGCACCGCCTGGCGCTTCCACATGCGCCACATGGCAACGCACCCGATCGGTGGGGTTGCCCCACGGGGCCATCGTGATCCCTTCTCCAAACGGAGCCGGCTCGATCCGCACCCGCACCGGACGCCCGGTATGAATACCGAGGCCGGAACTGTCGACAGATGTAGCGAGCGTGGCGCGCTGACAGCCCGCATCCGCATCGCTTTGTTCGTGCTTGTGGTGAATTGCCAACACCTGACCCCTTACCCGCTTATACTGCCTTCAGCGTCCCACCCCACCTTCTGCCCCCCCGACCTCATGCGCGTTCTTGGTATCGATCCTGGCTCTACTGTCACCGGCTACGGCGTGATCGTGTCGCACCGTGGGCGACTTCATATGTTGGACGGTGGCTGCATACGGACACGTTCCAAAGACCCCATGGAACTACGTCTCGAAAAGATCCACCGAGGGCTTACAGACGTCTTGGCCAAGCACACCGTGGACGCTGTGGCGATCGAGGCCATCTTCAAGCACAAGAGCGCGGAGAGCGCTCTGCGACTCGGACAAGCACGAGGTGTCGCGCTCCTCGCCATCGCGCAAGCCGGGCACGAGGCCCACAGCTACAACCCCATGACCGTCAAGCGTACGGTCGGAGCCCACGGCCGAGCCGACAAAGCCGCCGTTGCGAAGATGGTCGGCGCGCTCCTCGGCGAAGTACCCGACGGACCCGCAGACGTCACAGACGCCCTGGCTATCGCCATCACCCATGTCTCCCACGCGCGCTCTCGAGCGCTAATGAAGGCCGCACGATGATTGCACGACTCACTGGCGAACTCGTCCACCGCGACGGACAGCGCGGTATCCTTGATGTACAGGGTGTCGGCTACGCCATCCACGCGACGTCGCAAGCCTTGGAAGGCTGGAGCGATGCTGAACGCTGTGAGGTCTGGGTCAGCACCCAAGTGCGCGAAGACGCCATCACGTTGTATGCCTTCGCGACAGACATCGATCGGCAGGCGTTCGAGGTCCTCCTAAACGTGAAGGGCGTCGGTCCCAAGGCCGGCCTCGCGACCCTCGACACACTCGCCGTAGAGGCTCTGTCCGAAGCCGTGGAGAGCGACGACTTGGCTGCACTGTCTCGTATTCCAGGGGTGGGTAAGCGCACCGCCCAGCGGCTAGCGCTGGAGCTTAAAGGCAAACTGCCCGTCTCCTTCTCACCCACTGCTGGAGGCGCCGTTCGCCGGCGGGTAACCGAAGACCCCATGGCACTCGCGCTCGCGCGGTTGGACTACGGGAAGAGCGAGATCGACCGCGCACTCATGGTCCTCGTGCAACAAGGTCTCGGCCCGGACCAACCGCTTGAGAAGCGCCTCGGTGCTGCCCTGCGCATCCTCTCCGGATCGTCCTCATGACTCGCATCGTCGATCCAACCGATATCGAGGACTTCCCTGACCCCGCGCTGCGCCCCAAGCGCTTCGCCGACTATGTGGGCCAGAAAAATGTCGTAGACAATATGCGCGTCTACGTCCGCGCAGCGCTGCAGCGTGGTGAGGCGTTGGACCATGTGCTCCTCTCGGGGCCGCCGGGCCTCGGAAAGACGAGTATGGCCTACATCCTCTCTGAAGAACTCGGCGTAGACGTCAAGACCGCCTCGGGCCCCACCATTGAGCGTAAGGGCGATCTGGCGGCGCTCCTCAACAGCCTCGAGCCACGGCAGGTGCTGTTCATCGACGAGATCCACCGATTGCCGAGGGCGACCGAAGAGGTGCTCTACCCTGCGATGGAGGATTACGAAATCGACGTCATCTTGGGCCAGGGCCCCGGCGCCCAGTCGGTGAAGCTCCCGCTGTCTCGGTTTACGCTGATCGGTGCCACCACTCGCTCCGGGCTGCTGACCGCACCGCTGCGAACTCGCTTCGGGATTCACTGCACGTTCGACTTCTACGACCACGACGAGCTCAATCACATCATTCGACGGAGCGCTGAGAGGCTCGACATCGTCATCACGCCCGAGGGCTCTCTGGAGCTGGCGCGGCGCTCCCGTGGAACACCTCGAATCGCCAATCGGTTGCTCCGGCGCGTGCGGGACTTCGCTCAAGTCGAGGGCGATGGAACCATCGACCGTGACCTCGCCCATTCCGCGCTCGAACGACTCGAGATCGACACCGGAGGCCTCGACAAGATGGACCGACGGATTCTACACACGATCGCCGTCAAGTTCAGTGGCGGACCCGTGGGTCTCGACACCCTCTCGGCAGCGATCGGAGAGAGTAGAGATACCTTAGAGGACACCTACGAGCCCTTCTTGATTCAGCAGGGGCTCCTGCAGCGGACCCCGAGAGGTCGTACCCTCACCCCTCGTGGAATCCAACACCTCGGCCTCGACGGGCTTACGGACGACAGCGGCCAAGGAAGACTCTTATGAGATCTGGGATGTTCTGGACGCTACTCCTCGCTTGGTGGGCTCTCGCAAGCGGTTGTGCCGGCGCTTCAGCCAATACCCAAACCCTAAACTTCGGAGACACGACACTCCGCGTTGAGGTCGTCGCGACGCAAGCCGAGCGCGCCCGAGGGCTGATGTATCGGAAACACTTGGGCAACAACGATGGCATGCTCTTCGTGTACCCCGACACCGCTCCGCGCTCCTTCTGGATGAAGGACACCACGCTGCCACTGTCCATTGCGTTCATCAATAAGCGAGGGAAGATTCTCCGGATTCGAGAGATGACGCCGCTCGATATCAAACCTGTGAAGAGTGTGGTTCCCGCCAGCTACGCGGTCGAAGTGAACCGGGGTTGGTTCGAAGCCAATGGGGTAGCGGTCGGTGACATCGTTAAGCCTCTGCCTCCGCTCGCGAGCGAGTGATCAGCCGGCCTCATCCCAGTTCACGATCGGCCAGCCGTTGCGCTTGGCGAGGCGTCGGAGGGGCCCGTCTGGATGAACCGCTACCGGGTGGGCGACCGCTTCCATCAAGGCACGGTCGGTGACCGAATCGGTGTAAAACCAGCTGGTCGACAAGTCGATGCCCTGCGCCTCCGACCATGTGCGAACACAGGTAAGCTTGTGGTCGCCAAGACCCATTGTCTGAATCTCGCCGGTAAAGACACCGTCGCGGATCTCAAACTCGGTGGCGACATAGTCGTCGATGCCAAGCAGGGTGCACGCGGCTGCGGCGCTGTGTCCCGGCGCTGAGGTGGCCAATACAATACGGCGTCCCGCCGAACGGTGTGACTCGAGGCAGCTCCTCGCGCCGGGGCGAACCCGGTGTGCGATCCGGGCCTCGTACCAGCTGCGCGTGACCGACTCCACCTCGTCCACCGACATCCCAGACAACCGACGGGCGGCCCAACGGTACGCGTCGTCCATCCCAGAAGAAATGCCTACCCGGTAGCGGAGCAGGTATGCGAACGCGCGGGCTGTATCCGCGAAAGACATCCGTCCTGCGCGCCACTCATCACGAACCCAGACGTTACCCGAGTTGACCTCCAACAAGGTGCGATCCATGTCGAAGAAGGCAGCCGATTGGGTCGGCTGATGACTCAATCCTTCACCGTTCCGTCCATGGTGATCTCCACCGTCGACTCCGCCTTCAGAGGCTCCATGGAGGCGAGCAAGCGATCAAACACCATCACCAGTCCTCCGAGTCGGCTGTCCACCAAATGGTAGGCTCGCCCATCTTCGGTGTGAAGCGTCAGCGCCGCTCCAAGCGCTTGAGGCCTCGAGTAGGACACGAGGTCATCCCAAGCGACAAACGCCGGTCCATCGCGGAAGCGAGCGACTACACCGCCCGTGCCCAGCGCCGCGATCTCTGTACGATCCACACCGATCCGTGCCACGATTCCCGCAGAATCCGGCGCTACCGCTTGGAGGTCGGTACTGACCAGTTCACCTCCGGCCATCTGAACCGTGTCCCAGTTGGGAGCCTTCAGCGCCTCAACGATACGCTCCTTCGAAAACCGCTCAGTTTCGAAGGGTGCCATCTCGCGAAGCACCCGGTCCACCGCACCCTCGGGAAGACGAAACCCTTCAGACAGCCGGGTCAACAACACCTGCTCCGCCTCATCGACCGAGCCATCTTTCCACGCCATCCGCGCAGCGAACCTCAAGCAGGTCCACTGGTCCTGCGGCTGTCGAATCACGCCGAACAGGTAGGCAAAATCCGGAGCGCCGGCCTCGCCATACTGCACCGCCCAATCCCTGAGATCGGCCATGCGCCGGTCAGGAAGTAGGCGACCAAGGAAAGCCAACTCACGCTCATCTACCGTACCGTTCGAAGACGCCATGTAGGCGAGCAGGGCCAACAACGCTTGATGCGCCGGGTTGTCGTCACGAAGAGAGCTACGCGCATGGGGCGCAAGTTCGATTTGTTTGTCCAGCACTCTCCAGCCTCCCGCGGTCACCGATGAGGTCTAAGACACCGGCCGTCCGCGCGCATGTCAAAGGCCGGACCTCACCAACCGAGACAGTCTCGAAGACGAGCACCCTGTTCCAAATCGAGTCGCTCCAGCGCCCGATCTACGAGATCACGAACGTCCGGATCTTGGCACATCGAGGGCTGTATACAATCCGCAACCTGCTCGAGACGGAGCGCCACAGCCTGCTCATCGCCGCACGCCGAGGCGCAGATCAGGCCTCCAAGACGCGCGACCGTTCGAAGAAGTGGAACACCCAACGTGTCCGCGCGTACCGTCAGCTTGCCAAACCGCACAGCCGCATGTTCATAAAGCTCATGTCGCAGCAACACGATCGCGAGATTTGCATTGACCACGATGCGCTCCAGCGCCCCAACCGACATCGCCGCCGCCAACGCGCGACGATAGCCTTTCTCCGCAAGCTCAAGCGACCCCTCAAAACGGTGTGTCTCAGCCAACTCGTTAAGGCACCCGAGCTGACCGGTCGGATCTCCAATCGCTTCGAATAGCGTCAGTGCCGACTTCACGCTGGATCGGGCCTCTTCGTACTGCGACCGGTTCTTGTGAAAGGTTCCGATCCGCAAATGTGTTCGCGCGATCGCGACGGGGTGGTCGAGCCCCTCTGCCCGTGCCAACGCGTCCTGCGCGAGCGGCATGACCCGATGACTCTCCCCGGCCGCCTCCGCGATGACCGCGAGTTGTAGGAGCGCGCTCGCAACCTTGAAGTGCTCGTTGCTCGCGCCGTAGAGCGCGCGGGCCTCCTGCATCATCTGCTGCGCTTTCCCAAGTTCTCCAGACCGGCGTAAGATCACCGCCAGCCCGAACAGCGCGTCGCCCTGCGCACCCCAGTCATCGGTCGCTGCGAAGAAGCGCTGAGCCTCTTCAAAAGCGAGTCGGGCATCGGCCCACTCTCCGCAGGCCAGGCAGGCGTCGGCGTATCGAAGTTGACCGCGCGCGCGCACGGCCGCACCGCAGGCCTCGGAGGCGATCAGGGTCTTACGGGCCACGCGCAGCGCCACGTTCGGCTTGCCCCGAAAGAGGTTGAGCGTCGTCTCCACAAAACCGGCCTCGGCCTCACCACGGACGTCGTGGTCCCCAAGGCGCGCAAGACACAAGCGGTGTGCCTTCATCCATTCAGCGGTCTGGGCCAGCGACCCTACACGGAGCGAAGCCTGGGCACCCCGCAGAAGATAGCGTGACGCCTCGCGGCCACGTCCGCCTTCCATCAACAACCGACCCAAACGCCCCTGCGCCGGCCCCGACAGATCGACGTGCAGGTCTTGCAGGAGGTCTGCACACTGTCGATTGACCTGCTGCCAGCGCCCATCATCTTTGCACCGACGCATGAGGCATTCGCGGAGCATGGCGTGTCGAAAACGCCACCCCGAAGAGTCGGAGACCACCAAACGTGAAGCCTGAAGGGAGGAAGACAACTGGGCCGCTGTGGAAACACCCACATGACGACAGATATGAGACCACTCTCGTTCGGTAAGGCTGGAGCCCCAAACGGCCGCCATCTCCAACGCCCGACCTTCGACGGGAGTCCTCAGCGAAAGTACGTCCTCCACCACAGCGCGCCAGACTTGGTACAAGCCGTCGGGTAGCTTCTCCTCGACGCCCGACTTCAACCGGTACCCTCGTCGACCCTCTTCAAGCGCACCTCGGGCGACCCAGTCCTCGACGAGTCGGACCGCAAACTGCGGGTTGCCTTCGCAGCGACGTTCAACGCGCGCCGCGAGCTCCTCTTCGAGTCCAAGCAGATCTTTGAGCAGTGAAGAGATGTGCAAGGACGCCAACGCCGAAACGTACAACCTCTGTGTGATTGAGCGCGAAGCCAGCCGCTGAATGGCGAGCTCAGCGTGCTGGTCTTTGCGGCGGTCATCGGTGGCGACCACCAAGGCCAGTGCGCGAGCCTCGGGGCAACGTGCCGCCCATGCGTCCACGAACGCGGGGCCGTCGAGCGAGAGATCGGCCTCCTCGGTACACACAATCAAGGGTCGGCGCGTCGCGAGCCGCGTCAACCAGTCGCTCACAGCGGCAAACATGTCGGCGTCGTCGATCCAAGCTCCCTCCACAGGGACCAGCCACCGAACAAAACGGTCCAAATCATCGGCGCTGGGCCCGAGCAGCCGAGCCTCAAGGTGCACGCGCAGCGCGGCGCCTTGCAGACCATCGCAGCGCAGATAGCGGCGCGCCATATCGACCAGTGGGCGTCGTTCTTCGGAACGGATGGTCAGCACCGTGGCGGCTCCAACCTCGTGCGCGCGCTCGCACAGCCAACGCGCCAAACGCGACTTGCCCGTACCGCTAGGCCCTTCCACGAGCGCGACCCGCAACCCGCCGCCCTCCGAAACCTCTCGAAGCAGACTCCACAGGCGCTCACACTCTTGCTCTCGACCCACCATCTGCGTAGCCCGAATCCCAACCAAGCCGAGGCCCACTCCCTCCAGGTTTCGCAGCAAGCTCTCACGCGGACGAACAACTTCAGGGATCGGCGGAACGAGTTGATCGTCTCCGGTGCCCGCGCGAGGCGGAGGCGACGCGTCCCCCGTCATCTCGACAAGGTCCTCCGTGTTCCAGACGTCGGTCACCACCGAAGGCGGCCCGCTCTCCTCTTCCCACTCTCCGCTCAATCCGTTCGGCACCGAAGCCACGCCCTCGTCCAATGTCAGTTTGCGAAGGGCCCATGCCGCGTCCGCGGCACGTTGAAAGCGCTCGTCGGGACGCTTGCGCAGCAACGTACGAAGCCAACGCTCATATCCCTCGGGCACCTTCTGACGCGGTGAAAAGCGCGGAGGAGGTCTGTTCAGGTGATCTTCCATCACGGCGCGACCGCTGCGTCTTTGAAACGGTGGATGTCCCGTAGCCATCGCCCATCCTACGCAACCCAGCGCGTACAAATCCGTCCACGGTCCGAGGTCTCTCCAGTTCCCCGAGAGCTGCTCGGGCGAGACATAGGCCGGTGTCCCTCCGCGCTCGGGCGAGACGTCCATCTCTTGAACCAGATGAGCCAGTCCAAAATCCGTGAGGCGAAGCCCTCCATCCTCCGACACCAGCACATTCTCGGGCTTGATGTCGCGGTGGATGATCCCTCGGGCGTGTGCGTGCGCCAGCGCATCCAACAGCGCCAAGAGCCACTGGCGTTGCTGGGTCCAATCTACCCGACCGCATCGACTGCGCAGCGAGGAGCCTGGGACAAACTCCATCGCGAGGTAGGGCGAGCCCGATACGAGACGACCACCCGAACACTCCGCTGCGCGCTCATCGACCTCACCCGCGTCGTACATTTGCACGATATGCGGATGCCTCAGTCCGGCGATCGCCTTCGTTTCACGTTCAAAACGACGAAGGAAGCGCTCCTGTCGAACACGTTCGTTGGTGAGCACCTTAACCGCCACCGGCGTGGAGGACGCGCGATGTGTCGCACGCCAGATCACACCCATACCGCCATGGGCTACCGGCTCCTCTAGGACGAAGGCGCCGAGTGGAATGTATGCATCCAACGGCTCCCCCTACAGGACGGTCATCACATCCTCGAGTGCACCAACCACTTGGTACATCGAGAGCACATCGTCCGCCGCGCCCACGCGAACCACGAGGTGGTACGATGTGTATTTGCCCGTCTTGGACGGCTTGGCCTTGCACTCTTTCAGCTCTGCGCCCACCGCTGTCACGGCCGTGACGATCGCAGAAGGCTCCGACGAACGCGAAATTACGCGCAGTGAATAGGGGCCCGGGAAGGTGTGATTGTGCTCCAGCAGAGCCAGCATACGCGCGCGCTCTTCTACCTGTTCGCTCATCGGATTTCCCTCTCCCTACGCCAATCAGTATGGTGGTGTGGTACGGAAAGGCAATGACAGACTTCTCCTCATCCCCTTCAACCTACCGTCACCCGCAGGGTCTTCGCTGGCAATGCAACGGTTGCGCGAAGTGTTGCTCCTCGGGTCTGGCGATCGGACCGGTAGAGCCAGATGTGGTCCAGGGGCTGCGCGACCAGAGTATCGAGGACCGCTGGCCACAGGCAAAAACCGGCTGGCTCGACGAGCAGACGGCTCCCGATGGTGAACCACACTTCTACTTCCAACTCCGAGACGGGCGCTGTGTCTTTTTGCGCGACGACAACCTGTGCGCCATCCACGCCCTACTCGGAGCGGAAGCCAAGCCGGGTTTTTGCCGCGAGTTCCCCTACCATTTTGTCGAAGATGCACGGGGTATCGCGGCGGTAATTCGGCCAGCCTGCGGATCGTTTTTTGAAGGGTTTCAAACCGACGATGAAGTCGGTCAAGAGCTCGCCGGCGTCTACGCGCTCCCTCGGGTGACACCCCGCCGAACGTGGAACCCACCCCAAGTGATCGTCCTACCGCAAAAGGCGATCGACACCGACAGTTGGCTGCGGGTGGAGGAGGCTCTGCTCGAGCGCCTTCAGGCGCGGAAGGAATCTCCGCAGGCTTCCGTAGCGTACATTCGCGACACCCTGTGCGCCATCCTCGATGTCTCACTACCGACGCCAGATAAGCGCCAGTATGATGCCGCGCTCGACGCGCTGACCCGGGTCTTGCTTCATATTTTGAGAGAGCAACAGGCCGTCACAACCCACGGGCCCGAAGACCACCGACAGCGGTTCCTCGAGGAGTCGGTCCAACGCGTCGAGCACGCGCGTACCGGTGCGCGTGCGGGGTCCGGCGATGAGCACGACTATGCCAACCTGCTTCTTCGAAGTTTCCTTTTGTCCAAGGGGTTCTCCAACTGGGGGGGGCTGCCCGAGGGCCTCGGCGTCTTCTTGCTTGGACTCGAGGTGGCACAGGGCGCACATCGTGCAGATCGCGAGACCTTTGGCGAGCACCTCGCGGAATGGACTCGGCTGCGGGACAACCAGATGATACGGGCGCTACTGCTGCGTGCCGGTGCTGCGACGCGCGACCTATTTTTGCATTCTGGCGGAACATGACACCACACATCGCGAAGCGCGGCTGCGCCGCTCTGCTGCTCTTGCTGACCGCCTGTACCTCCTCATCACCAGAACCCACGATACCAAACGACCAACCGCTGCTCGACACAGGTGACGGTGAAGTGCGGGTTTGGGTCACCCCCACTCGGGTGATCGCCGGAACACACGTCGGGAGCGGAGATTCGCCCCCTCTGAGCATTCATGTGCGCCTGCCGTCCGGACTTCAGGGCGGCGGCATGCCCCTCTCGCTCTACGGTCCGCAAGCCGACCGTTCGGTCCTGCAGATCGAGATGCCTGTCTTTGGGATCGAGCTGTCGGATGAAAACCGCCGCTCCGCGTCCACCTTCTCACCGCCAAGACTGTGCGCTGCAGAGACGGACTGCGACAGCAGGACCCTCGACGGCTTTTGGAAAGCCGAACAACGCAGGGACGGCGCGGTCCTTCGTGAGCTACAACTTGCACTGCCCATCACCGACGTTGACGACCCACAAGCTGCCACACGCAACGTATTGGGCGTGTGGCTTCGCGAGGGAGATGCGGTGCCCGCGAGCGATGAGATCGTGTTGTCTTACCACGGACCGCTCCCCGACCGCGCCACCACGTGGACCCCGCTCGCTCCGCGCGTGCGATGGCGCAGAGGCGTCCAAGACGACTGCCACGCCGGCAACCGTGACTGCTGGACAGAGGCGTCCGATGCCGCCATCACCCCGCTACACATTGAACCTGGGGCTCCCAGCTACTTACACGTCTCGGCTCCCCTCGACACACAAGCGGGTGTACCCTTTGAGGTCACCGTGACGGCGCTCGACGCCTACGCGAACCCCACACCCATTCGAGGCGACGTCCGTCTGTCGGAACAAGACGCGCCCATCACGTTCACGGACCAATGGCAGCGGCGCATCGAGCGAACCTACGCGACCGCAGGACCCCACCGAATCGCCGCGAGCCTCGAGGCCAAACCTGACCTTCAGCCAATTGCGCAGTGGACCATGACCCACGAGGCGCGCCCGACGCTGAGGCGCCGCACTGGGGACCTACACTTTCACACCGGCGACGGTGGTGCCCAGCGTAAGTTCCTCGGGTTCTTCAAGGCCGGAGACCACGCGGGTCTCTTCACCTCGATTCGGGACAGCTTCCGATACCTCGACGAGGTCGCCGGGCATGACTTTGGAGCCGCCTCGGAACACGCGATGCGCGATGACGGGTTCCAGCCAAAGGACGACGTCGTCACCCACCCCGCCTTCCAACCCGGGGGAGCATGCTTCGGCGCGATGTCCGCGGTGACCGAGTTGGAGGGGTGGTGGCGGCACGCGCAGCGCATGAGTCAAACCGCCGATGGGGGTCACGACGGTGACTTCACGGTGTTCCCGGCCTTCGAGTGGCAATCCCACCACGCGATCACCGACCGCAGCCCCCTTCACCGTGTCGTTTTGTTTCGAGACTTCTCTGCAGACCACGACCTTCCACTCCTGCCTGCGGACATCCCAGAACTCGACCCCCACTGCTTACTCGCGTTCCTCCAAGCCGCGGGTGCTGGCCCTGAGGAGGCGCTTGTTTTGCCTCATATGCAGCTCGCAAACGACGGAAATATCGACTGGTACCTCACCTATCGGGAGAGCGACGACCCGCTGGTATCGCGAGATGTGGTGGAATCCTACCAGAGACTGGCCGAGATCTTCAGCGCGCGAAGCTACATCGATGAAGACGACGCACGCGTTCCGCGTCCGGGCCTATTCGAGGGTTCGGCGACCGATCCCGCGCCCTACTCCATGCGCTACGCGTGGCGTGAGGCGAGCGCACACATTGGCGTGATGGCCGCCTCTGACAACCACATGAGTGCGCCCGGTGCAGACGACCCCAAGGCCTCCGACGGGAGCCGATATGGATGGGGTGAGGCCGGCGGGATCACGGTGGCGCTGCAAGAGGAGGTGAGCCGTGACGGGATCTGGGATGCGCTCTCCGCGCGCAGAACCTACGCGACGACCGGACCACGTTTTTGGTTGGACTGGACCCTTGATGGTGTCTCCATGGGCTCTGACATTCGCCGAGAGGACGACTCGCTGATCAGCGAGTTGACCGTCCTCGTCGAGCTACCCATCCAGCGTGTCGAGGTCGTGGGCACCCGAGTCGGAGACAACAGCCAGCCCTACGTCGCGTTTGGCTCTTGGGAGCCGCGAGCCGAATCCCACAGCATTTCGTGGGCGATCGAGAACCCCTGCGAACCTGGAGAAGCTCAGGAGTGGATCTACTACGCCCGCGTCCTCGCGTCCGACGAGCCAAACAACCTATTGGAGGCCGAGACTGCGTGGTCGAGCCCAATCTGGATCCACTGGACCGCACCCGCAGCGGAAGGGAGCACCGCGGGAGGCTAGAGCGGTTATGCATGACTCAGAACACAGGAGATACGATGCGCGCGACCCATTTGATGCTTTTCGGTTTGGTAGCCTGTCAACTCACGCCAACCAAGGACGTGAGCATTGACTGGCAGGAACCGAGCGCCCCGCGCGGCCAGCAGAGTCCTCCCGGCGACTTGGAACTGAACCTGTCTGGCGGTGTTGTGGGCGGCACGCTCACCTTCGACGTCACCGGAGCCAACACGGGCGACCTCGTCTACATCGCGCGAAGCGTCACCGGGGTCGGTGACGGCCCGTGCTTCGACGCGATCGGTGGCGCTTGCCTGTCCATCACCGGTGAGCCGACGCTGCACGACACGCTTTGGACGGACGTGGATGGTGCGGGGACTCTCGTCAGCAGTGTGCCCGATCTCGATTCGTTGGTCCTCACCGAAGCGTGCTTTCAGGCTATCGTGCGCCGTGGCGCCGACGGCAGCCTTAGCGAACTCACAAGTCCGCGTTGTGTAACGCTGGACCGCGACTCGGATGGGGATGGTGTCCCAGACGCAGACGACGGGTGCGATTCGGTCGGCGCCGCTACGCTCGAATTTCCATCGTCCACGAGTACGACCAGCGTAGCATCCACACTCGGGTCGGGAGGCGGTGGCGCGATGTACACCGCAGGTTCGTTCATCGCACAGACCTTCTCGGGAACGGGCGTTGGCAACGTAAGCGGTATCGACATGTCGTTCGCGATGGCCAACCTGACCACAGGCTGTGCAGTCGACACCTCGGAGCGCTACCGCTTTGAGGTCTTCCTCAATGGTATCGTGCTCGGCGACTTCATCATGGACGCAGGAAGCGGCGACCCCACCTTGTGGGAGTTGAGCTTCGACTTCCCGAGCATCTACGGGACCGGCGCGACCAGTGACGACTACAGCATCGAGATTGTATCCGTGAGCACGGTTTGTACTGGTGGCTCCTCATGGAACTACTACCCCGGCGGGATCACCACCCTCCGAAACGACGGCGACTGCGATGACGGTGGCGGCGATGCCGGCCCCGAGTGGTTCTTTGGCCCATACGAAGGAGTGGGAACGGTCTTTGACCCCACCGTTCAATGGAACGGGACACTTCGTTGTGAAGACGAATGCAGCGCCATCGGTCGAGGTCCGGTGGGTGCCCGGTGGGTGTGCAACCACTGGGATGGAACGACAAGCGAGGGCTGCGGGCCCGACAACCATGGAGAATGGACTCCCGAGTGGTGCACCGAGCAGGTCATCGACGGGATCTACATACCGGGCGACAACCCAGCATGCGGTGGCGAGACGCAGCTTCGCAGCTTCCTGCTGGGTTCAACCGGCAGCGAGTCGTACACCTGGCACGCGCTCGAATGCCAATGTCTCTAGACACGCGGCCTACGGAGCAGATGCACGGATGAGTTCTCGCGGGCTTCGAATCGTACTCTTTTTGGGTCCTGTGCTGTGTGTGCATGGGATGCTGACATGGCTCTACCAAAGCCACATCGTACCCCAGCATCGGGTCTCCGAGCTCGACGACGTCTTTCTCGCGTCGGATGCCCCGATCGACCTCTTGGTGGTCGGCGACAGCCACGCGATGAACGGTGTACAAGCAAAGCTTCTGGGACCGAAAGCCCTCAACATCGCGGTGTCTGGGGAGCACATCCTCAAGACCTACTACCGCCTCCCTTGGCTCCTCGATCAGTCGGGCCGAGAGGTCAAGACCGTCGTGCTACCCTTCGACGCGCACGTCTTCAGCAGCCGAAACACCGACCGCTTTGACCCAGAGCCCGTGTGGGGGCAGTACGTCGATTATGTCGACCTTGGTCTTCGAAAGGTAGAGCCCGTGCTGTACGCCAAAAAATGGACCCAAGCCTTCGTCGCTCCCTACGCAGGTGAACTTCATACGGTTGAACAGTTCCTCTCCGCCCGCCGCGCCTTTCAGGACGAGGCGAACCCCGGCCGCTTCGCGGCGCGCCCAGAGCGCGCGCAACGCAGACCCGCGGCGGACGCCGCGCGCGACCATCTGGAAGGGCACAACCCTTTGGACCCTGCCATGATCTGGGGCTTTCGCTCCTTGGTTCGCGAGCTTCAACGACGAGGTATTCAGGTGGTGCTCGTCGCCTATCCGGTAAGCTTCGAGTACAGCCAGGTTGTCGATGAACTCGGGGCCCGCGAGGCGGTACGTGAGCAGGTGCTTCAGCCACTCCTCGCGCGAAAAGACATTCCATTTCTAGACTTTGAGACCACCTTTCACGACCGAACGGATTGGTTTTACGACGGTGACCATGTCAACGCGACGGGCCGGCTCAAGTTGACCAAACTGCTGGGCCGTAAGTTGGTTCAAGAAGGCTACCTGCCCACAGCGTACCCGCTGCCAGAAGGCC
>Ga0315320_10002248_pt1 | contig 15907 bp, 9 predicted proteins | sample M140m21515metaG_FD_203458 | JGI IMG/M metagenome (GOLD analysis project Ga0315320, IMG submission 203458) | Ammonia-oxidizing marine archaeal communities from Monterey Bay, California, United States - M1 40m 21515 | ecosystem: Environmental > Aquatic > Marine > Coastal | place: USA: California... | reverse complement strand
GACAGTATCGTCGCAGTCGTTGTACCATCACCAGCAACTTCATTCGTCTTGCTAGCAGCTTCCTTCACCAACTGAGCCCCAAGGTTCTCGAAGACGTTATCTAATTCAATGTCTTCGGCAACGGTGACACCATCTTTGGTGACTTTCGGTGATCCCCATCCTTTGTCCAAGACAGCATTTCGACCACGAGGTCCAAGTGTACTTCGAACAGCACGGGCCAGTTTGGCAACTCCAGACAACAATGACTGCCGAGCCTTGTCGTCAAATACCATTTGTTTTGCCACGTCCGGATTCTCCTTCAACGAGTGTTCCAAAAGCGTTTAATTCATATCAACGGAAATGACATTCCATTTCCAATTATCTTTATCTGTCTGTTAATTGACGTTCCCAACAAGGGACAGCAAATTAACGATCGATACAGTGGACAACGCAACATGCGTGCCAAAGTATCCAAAATATTCCAGAAACGGCTCGGAGACAAGCACACAGGTACCTATTATTTGCCGCTTTTCCCTTTACTTTGGCTCTCTTAAAACAACAAAAAAGGACTTCCAATCTCGGTAATCCTCTTTTGACACGGAGAAAACAAGAAAAAACATGCCGTGCCAAATTGGCAGGACTGCAAAAACAGGGTTTCTTGACGTGTCAGTTTGACAGAAATCCAGCGCGCCGCCTCTACAGAATGAGCGTGTGACGGGCTTAGCTACAATTGCCGGCACGAACTTCGAGGCAAACAAGTCTCGAAATATGAGGCCTTGAACGATTCAGAGCTAGTCAATTCGCGGAGTAAAGTCATCTTCAGACGTATAACTCGCTGCAAAACCAGCCAACAGGGAAGCGGCGTGGTCAATATCTTCCAGCGAAATAGTTTCCACCGCACTGTGCATATAGCGGTTAGGAATCGTAACCAGACCGGTCGCTACGCCACTACGATTCAACTGTAATACATTGGCATCGTTCGACGCACCTCGACCTATCGCAGCCAGTTGATATGGGATCTGATCCTGAGCAGCAACATCACGCAGCTTTTGTAAAACAAGTGGATTACAGTTTGGGCCGCGATAAACCGTTGGCCCAGCCCCCAACTTAATATCCCCCTGTTGCTTTTTATCGATACTCGGACAATCCGTGGCATGGGTCACATCTACGGCAATTGCCGCTGCCGGATCAATGCCAAAGGCACTCGTCCGAGCCCCTCTCAACCCGATTTCTTCCTGGACCGTCGACACAGCAAAAACCCCACACGTAGGATAGCGTTCTTTTGCACGCTTCAATGCTTCGAGCACTACCCATACTCCGGTACGATTATCCATACAGGGAGCGTTAGCCAGACCATTTAGCATTTCCTGCATTCCGAGACTCAGTGTTACCGGGTCACCAACTTCGACTACCGCTTCCGCATCTTCTTTATTATTAGCACCAATGTCTAACCACATATCTGTCAGCTTCACCACCTGCTTGCGTTCCACGTCCGTTAGCAAGTGAATTGGCTTACGCGAAATAACCGCGTGCACCGGACCGGTCGCACTCCAAATGACCATCCGCTGACCAATCAACTGCTGAGGATCCCATCCTCCAATCGTCTGAGCATAGACAAATCCATTGTCATCGATGTGCGATACCAACATCCCAATTTGGTCACAGTGGCCTGCAAACATCAGCTTAGTGCCAGCATCAGGATTGATTGCACATATGACATTACCATGCACATCTGTTGTAATTTCATCCGCAAAATCGGCAGCATAGTCTCGAACGATCTGCTGCACTCGCTCCTCATACCCGGACGGGCCTGGAGTTTCCAACAGACTAACTAAGAAATCCTTTGATGCCTGATCCATATTTTAGTTCCTTCTGTATTTTTACTCTTCCGTTGCCTCTAACCATTTCATGCATTATCAAGGACGAAATCTGATGTTTTGAGACGCTTCCGGGATCCTTGACCATTTCAAAATATCGACCTAGTATGGCCTAGATATGTCTAGACATCAGAATCGCCACCTATGAGTGTAACGAATCCATTCTGATAAACCTATCGGGACCTAGGCAACACACTCAGCTAAAGTCACGAACAGAGCATTTATGGAAAAAACAAAAATTGCCATCATCGGCCTGGGAACTGTCGGAACGGGCGTTGCCAACCTTCTACTCGACCACGGAGACCGTACGGCGCGACATGCGGGCCGTATTCCGTGGCTTGAAAAAGTAGTTATACAGAACATCAGCAAATCGCGCGACGTTGAAATCCCGGCCGGAGTGCTAACCGACAATCTCAACGAGGTGCTTCAAAACCCGGAGATCACCGTCGTTGCCCAGTTGATCGGTGGTCTTGAACCGGCCCGTACCATCATGTTGCAACTACTTGAGGCCGGCAAAGACATTATCACTGCCAACAAAGCGCTACTCGCCGTCCACGGTCCGGAGCTTTTTGACAAAGCGCGCCAACTCGGACGTTGCATTGCTTTTGAAGCATCGGTTGCGGGAGGCATCCCAATCATTACTAACATCGGGCAATGTCTGACCGCTAATCAGGTCACATCACTTCACGGAATCCTAAACGGCACCTGCAACTTCATTATCACCCAAATGCAGGAGCATAGTGCAGATTACGAAAAAGTCGTCAAAGAAGCACAACGCCTTGGATACGCGGAAACAGATCCAACACTAGACGTAAACGGGGCTGATACCGCTCAGAAACTTTCAATCCTTAGCCAACTCGCTTTTGGTATGCGTGGTAACTGGGAAGACATCCCGTGCAAAGGTATCGATGATCTCGACATCGCTGATATCGGTTTTGCCGATCGTCTTGGATACCGCATCAAACTGCTGGCGATGGCCAAACTCGTAGACAACGAAGTTGAGATGAGTGTAAGCCCCACACTCATCAAGAAGGGCTCACCACTTGCCGAAGTTCAGGATGCGTTTAATGCGATCCGAGTCCTTGGTGATGCAGTCGGCCCGGTTTTCTATCATGGACAAGGGGCGGGACAAATGCCAACGGCGTCGGCCGTCGTGGCGGACATTATCGATACTGTCGTAGGACGTAGCCAGATCACATTTAACAACCTTGAACTTTGGTCGGAAAATAATCGTCCTCGCTCAATGGCTGATGCTGGCCAATCTATAAACCGATACTATTTGAGGATGCAAGTCATTGACCAGCCAGGGGTGATGGCTGAAATTACGGGCATCCTGGGCAACAACGGAGTCTCCATCGCTTCCATCATTCAACACAAATCCGAAAACCAGAACACCAATGCAACGGTCCCGCTAGTCATCATGAGCCACAATACGACACAGACTGCAATCGCAAATTCTGTCACGCAATTCGAGCAATCGGAAAACATTGAAACGAAAGCGGTAGTCCTGAAAGTTCTATAACAATATCCACTTATCAAACTCAGGTAGTCACATGAAATATGCAATCATCATTCCCGACGGCTGTGCAGACGAACCTCAGGAAAGTTTAGGCGGTAAAACGCCATTGCAAGTCGCTAATATCCCGCACATGGATGCGGTGGTTCAAAAAGGCGTCCTCGGTGCGGCGAACCATGTTCCGCCTCAGCTTCCTGCAGGATCCGCCGTGGCCAACATGTCACTACTTGGCTTTGATCCCCAACAATATTTCTCAGGCCGTGCTCCTTTGGAAGCTGCGGCACAAGGAATCAAACTTGGTCCTCAGGACTGGGGAATCCGATGTAATCTGGTAACCGTTCAGCAACAGATCATGACAGATTTCACGGCAGATCATATCACCGATGAAGAGGCTGCCGAACTGTTGGCCACCGTCCAAAAGGAACTGGGAAGCGATATTCTGGAATTCATTCCGGGAGTTAGCTATCGAAACCTGTTGATCTACCGTGGTGAAAAATCGGAAGCACCGTTTAGTAATGATACTCGCACTACTCCTCCGCATGACCTGACCGATGATTCTATCATCAACGATTTCCCGCGGGGCCCCGGCAGTGATCTACTTAGTTCACTTATGAGCGGCAGTGTCGAGCTATTTGAGGACCATCCGGTGAATCAACGACGAATAGCTCAGGGAAAACTTCCGGCGACCAATCTATGGTTATGGGGACTTGGGATCACTCCTAAGCTACCAGACTTCAAAGACGTTTACGGCAAGCGGGGCAAGATGATTACCGCCGTTGACCTACTGCGAGGAATCGCCGCACTAATCAATTGGGATCGTATCGAAGTGGAAGGTGCCACAGGGTACACCGACACCAATTACGCCGGTAAAGGTCAGGCTGCGATTGATGCCCTCGATTCCACCGACATCATCTGTGTCCATGTCGAAGCAACCGACGAAGCCTCTCATGAAGGTGACGCCGAAGCAAAAATCAAAGCTCTGGAAGAAATTGACGCCCATATTGTTGGCCCCTTGATCGCCGAGTTGGAATCAAGAGGAGATTACCGTGTATTAGTTTCACCGGATCACCCAACTCCAATTTGCACTAAAACTCACAGTCACGGCATTGTGCCCTTTGCCATTGCAGGTTCAGGTATATCTGCTGACAGTCAATCCAGTTATAACGAAATTGAGGCTAAAGCCTCAGTACTTCAATACCCTAATGGGCATGAAGTCATGAAGTATTTCCTCTCCTAAGTAAAATCACCAACCCACCTCTCAATCTCTGTATTAAATAACATGTCAATCATCGTTCAAAAATTCGGCGGAACGAGTGTCGCCACTACCGACAAGATCCTTTCAGCAGCGCGGAAAGCCATTCAAGCCCAGCAAGAAGGTCATCAGGTCGTCATGGTTGTCAGCGCCATGGGCAAGAACACGGATGCGTTGGTAGGCCTAGCTCATGAATTAATGCCACGCCCGCCAGCCCGTGAAATGGATATGCTGCTTGCAACAGGGGAACAGGTCAGTGTAGCCCTTACAGCAATGGCCATCATGTCTCTCGGACACAAAGCCGTTAGCCTAACCGGAGCTCAAATCGGAATCCGAACGGATAACGTATTTGGAAAAGCCCGTATCATTTCGATTTCCACAGACCGGATGCGCAAGCTTCTCGATGATGGAAACATCGTCATCGCAGCAGGTTTTCAGGGCATCGATGAAGAATTCAACATTACTACACTTGGACGAGGCGGCAGCGATACAACCGCCGTATCGCTTGCAGCAGTCTTAGGAGCAAGTTGTGAAATTTACACCGACGTGGATGGCGTTTACACCGCCGACCCGCGCGTCGTAAGAACCGCTCGCAAACTTTCTCATACCAGTTATGACGAAATGCTCGAAATGGCAAGTTTGGGAGCAGGCGTAATGCATAGCCGCTCTATCGAATTCGCTAAAAAGTACAATGTGCCAGTGCATGTTCGCAGCAGTCAGGAAGATACGGAAGGAACCATCATCTCCACCGTTTCTGAAGATCCAACCCGAGGGGTTAGCGGTGCCGCCGTAACCATGGACGAAGCACGCATCACACTCACCGGAGTTCCAGACAGACCCGGTAGCAGCAATGCTATTTTCAGTTCCATTGCCCACGCCAATATCACCGTGGACATGATCGTACAGAATGCCGGCGTTGATGGTCTCTCCAACATTTCGTTCACTGTACCTTCAGCAGAACTTACTCCCACCCTGGAAGCCGTCCAACCATTGGTTGAAACTCTTGGTATTCAACAACTAACCTATCGTGACAACGCTTCCAAAATCTCGGTGGTTGGTATTGGAATGGCGGAACAGTCCGGAGTCTCAGACCGCATGTTCCGTGCGCTGGCTGAACACAGCATCAACATCCACATGATCACAACCAGCCAAATTAAAATTTCTGTCCTCGTTGATCGGGACCAGGCCCTCGAGGCTATCAATGCGGTCCACCAAACCTTTGAGCTCGACAGTGTTTGTCCGGATGCTGTCCCGGCCGAATCACCACAGGCTACTCCGGCGGCCGACCCGGCCGCCGCAGCCAACGAGCTTCAAGGCATGGAAGAACTCGCGATCACCGATATCTCACTCGATTCCAGCCAAGCTAGCATCTCCATCCATGGAGTCACCGATCAGCCGGGAATTGCCGCTACGATCTTCGAGAAAGTTGCTCGAGAAAATATTATTGTCGACATGATCATCCAGAGTTATATCGATGATTCTGACATCGCCAATCTTAGCTTCACCGTTGACCGCCATAATGCCGAACGCACTGTAGCCGTCATCCAGGGGATTCAGGACCAAGTCCCCTTCCAGAAAGTCGTGAGTAATCCGACTGTGGCCAAGCTCAGTGTTTCCGGCATTGGACTGAGGAGTCATACCGGCGTCGCGATCCGAATGTTCCAAAGCCTCGCTGAAGCAGGATTGAATATCGAAATGATTAATACAAGCGAAGTACGAGTGAATGTTGTCGTGGATGACAGTCAAGGACCAGCAGGACTTAAAGCTCTGAATAAAGCATTCGCGGACGTTATTCAGTCTGGCGGCTAGAACGAGGCGAAACCAGCTAGATCGCGATTAATTCTCCACAGCTTCGATTAGCACTTCCTCTTCGATATAAATCGGCAATGGTGGTTCGCAGGTTACCGCAACTGCGATAGCATCCGATGGCCGCGAATCCACCTCAATGATTTGGCCATCCACTTTGACTCGTAAACGAGCAAAATAGGTATGCCCCTGAACTTCTGAAATCAGAACACTGTCTAGTTCTCCGCCTAAGGCGTCGACCACGCTACAGAGCAAATCATGGGTCAGCGGTCGCGGTGCCTTAAAATCCTTTACCCGCCGCTCAATACTCGATGCTTCAAATATCCCGATCAGAATTGGAAACGTGCGTTCTCCCTCCACCTCTTTGAGGTAGATAACCTGATGGTCATTGATGTCACTGATGATGATTCGCGAAAGCTTTAATTCGATTGGCATCGGCAAAGATCTCCGGAAAGGCAAATACCTAAGTAGTTATGAAGTATTATACGTGCAATTCAAAATCCAAATGGAAACTAGGTTTGACTACGTAAAGTCTCCAACGATTTTGTCACCGATAAAACCTCTTCTTCCAGCTTAGCCAAGCCTTCACGTTCACGGTGCACAACCTCTTCAGGAGCTCTCGCCACAAAGTTTTCATTAGCTAGTTTCTTCTGCTTTCCCTCGATTTGTCCTTGCAGTTTTTGCAACAACTTCTCGTTGCGTTCAATCTCTACCTCCACGTCAATAAAGTTTTTTAAGTCTACAAATACTTCAATTGCATCAACTCGTACATTGGCACTGTTGACCGGCGGTTCGATACCCTGTCCCCAGGCAACGCTATGAGCGTTGGCCATGGACTGAAAATATCCATCCATCGGCTTTAACAACTCCACAATTTCATCGCTGCAGGCCACGGAGAATTCGACTTCCTGCTTCGGAGCAATATTCTGTCGACTTCGAATCTCCCGAATTGCACGTAACACGTCCTGAAATAAGGAAAACTGATGTTCAATAACCGGGTCAATACGTTGTTCATCCACTTCCGGCCACGTCGCAAGCATAATTGACTCGGTGGCATTACTAAGCTGTGTTAGGCCACGTTGTGGGGCGATTTGAGACAACAGTCCCCAAACTTCTTCTGTGACAAACGGAATCATCGGATGCAAAAGCCGTAAAAGCTGATCCAAAGCATATGCCGTTACTCGCTGAGCGATAGGCTTTGCTTCTTCATCCTGCATACGAGACTTGGTCATTTCAATGTAAAAACTACAGAATTCATCCCAGGCGAAATCATAGATCGCTCGGGCAGCATCAGCATAACCGTAATGTTCAAGCTTATCAGTCACTTCTTTTGTGACCGAGGATAAGCGACTTAACAACCACCGATCTTCAAAAGCCAAGTGGTCATCAGTAACCGGTGCGGCTTCATAACCTGACAGGTTTAGCAAAGTGAATCGTGACGCATTCCACAACTTAGTACAGAAGTTTCGAGCGACTTCAAAACGTTCACTCACGACAGGACCAGACGGCAATGCTAAATCGTCTTCTTTGCGAGCCCACTGAGTTCTAAACTCCTGACCACACTGTTGACACGTAACACGCGGTAATTCACGATTTTTCTTGGTTTGATCCATCAGGGTTCCGCAGTGCGGACACTCGAACTGCACGGGCATCCGGACATCCTGTGTTTCTGTCGTCAGGTATGCCAGGCCGAATCGCAATGCATCGGGACCAAATTTATCAATCACGTCAAGCGGATCGACACCATTGCCTTTACTCTTAGACATGGTCTCCCCGTACCCGTCAAGAATCTTTGGGTGGATAAACACCTCACGAAATGGAACTTCGCCCATATTATTGAGCCCCATCAAGACCATACGTGCAACCCACAAGGTAATAATGTCACGACTGGTAATTAGGGTGCTTGTTGGATAGAACTTCGCCAGTTCCGAAGTCTGTTCCGGCCACCCCAACGTACTGTGAGGCCACAATGCTGAGCTAAACCAGGTATCCAGAACATCATCTTCGCGAACGAATCCAGCTGCGGAAAACTTATCTTCTAAATCTCCGTTCTCATCATTGATACAGATATGAATGACCGCGAACGTCTCGCCGGCATCATCTCCGACCACACGACTCTGCTCATTCAATTCGGCGGTTAATTCAACCTGATAAGCTGCTGCCCCTAACTGGATGTCAGTATCCGCTTCGAGGGTTGCCAGTCGGGCATCCAAATCTGCCTGATTCTGACAAGCATAGGACCAGATAGGAATCTGATGCCCCCACCATAACTGACGGCTTACCGGCCAGTCACGCTTTTCACCCAGCCAGTCCAAATAACCTTTACGGTATCGCTCCGGAAAGATTTGCACGCGTTCATCTTCAACGGCATCCATAGCTGACTGAGCCAATTCCTGCATCCTTACAAACCACTGGTCAGCCAGGTACGGCTCAATAGGCGTTTTACTTCGATCGGAATGAGCCAGATCAATTTCACGATCTTCAATTTGATCGATGAGCCCCAGACTTTCGAGATCTTCGACAACCCGCTTACGAGATTCTTTGATCGTGAGTCCCTGATAATCACCGGCATTCACGTTCAACGTGCCATCAGGTCGCAGGATATTGATCTTTTCGAGTCCACAACGCTGCCCAACTTCATAGTCATTCGGATCATGAGCAGGCGTAATCTTCACACAACCACTCCCCATTTCAGGCTTAGCCCATTCATCAGCCACCAACAAAATCTCTCGATTCATTAATGGCAACATAAGCTTTCGGCCTGCCAATGCCATATCACGAAGCTTGATTAATCCCGGCAGGATCTCTTGTTTACGTTGTTCAAGAGCATCTAACTGTTCCTGAATCTGTTCTTTTTCTCCAGCTGTAGCATCCTGAAGCTTCACCTCGAGTTCTACCCGAGTTTTTTCCAGAGCACGTTCCGGGTCCGGATGAACGGCAACCGCCGTATCACCCAGCATGGTCTCAGGCCGAGTCGTGGCAACAGTCACGTGCGTTGGCTCGCCTTGCAGAGGATCTACAACCGGATACCGGAAGTGCCAAAAATGCCCCTGAACAACGGCATGAAACACTTCATCATCACTGACCGCCGTCTGCAAAAAGGTGTCCCAGTTTACCAGTCGCTTACCGCGATAGATGTACTTCTTCTTAAAGAGATCATAGAAGGTGGTACGTACTGCTCGCGCACAAATCTCGTCGAGCGTGAATCGCGTACGTTGCCAGTCACAGCTTGAACCGAGTTGTTTTAGCTGAGAGATAATCCGTTTTTCGTACTGACCTTTCCAGTCCCAAATACGCTCCACTAAGGCTTCCCGACCTAGGTCATGACGTGTTTTATTTTCTTCTTCTTTGAGCCTACGCTCGACAACCGCCTGAGTCGCAATACCAGCATGGTCCGTACCGGGCATCCACAGTGTTTCAAAGCCCTGCATCCGTTTCATCCGGGCCAATACATCTTGCAACGTATTGTTAAGCGCATGCCCCAAATGCAAAGCCCCTGTAACGTTAGGGGGAGGGATCACGATAGAAAAGTGTGGTTTCTCCGAATCCGGATCTCCATGAAAATACCCCGCTTCTATCCAACTATTAAAGATACGCTCGCTGGCCTCCTTGAAATTGAAGCTGGTAGGAAGCGATTCTGATGAAAATTCAAAGCCCATTGTTACGCTGCTATTTCTTTATAAATGACCTATGTTACGAACAGACAGAAACACGGCAACGTGCTCTTACCCTTCATCCTTGTGGAGCTTGTATTCAATGGCATCAACCAATGCCATCCAACTGGCTTCGATAATGTTTTCACTCACACCAACGGTACCCCAAACGTCCTTTTCGTCTTTGCAATCGATAAAGACTCGGATTCTTGCGGCAGTTCCAGCGTCCGAGTTTACCACACGCACTTTATAGTCGACCAGATGCATCTCTCGTAATTGCGGATAAGTATCACTCAGTGCTTTTCGGATGGCAGCATCCAAAGCATTCACCGGACCATCTCCTTCAGCCACTTCATGACGCACATCATCGTTGACTTTAACTTTTACTGTCGCTTCATTTGTAACCGTGCCGTCGGCCTGGACACCAACTCCAACGTGATATTTAACACGATCGAAGTGAGGATTGTAATTTCCTGCACACCGTTGGACCAGCAAAGCAAAAGAGGCTTTGGCTGCCTCAAACTGGAACCCTTCATTCTCCAAACGAACAACTTCGGCCAGAATTTCACGCATCAAGACATCATCATCAGGAAGAGCGTATTCCGCTGACAACGCTTTTACATTGCTGCGGCCCGACAATTCACTAATAAGAATCCGCCGTTCGTTACCAACAAGTGCCGGATCGAGATGTTCGTAAGTGCTGGCTGCTTTGGCTACGGCATGAGCATGCATACCACCTTTATGAGCGAAGGCACTGCGACCAACAAATGGCTGCCCGTTACGAAGGTTCATATTGGCGGTTTCATATACAAACCTCGAAAGTTCAGTGAGATGTTCAAGATTAGAGCCGCCCAAAACGTCGTATCCGGTCTTTTTCAATGCGAGATTCGCAATCACTGAAATCAAATCCGCATTACCACAACGTTCACCAATTCCATTAATGGTTCCCTGCACCTGCACGGCACCGGCGTCGACACCTGCCAATGAATTCGCTACTGCTAATTCACTGTCGTTATGACAATGAATCCCAATAGCGACTCCAAATTCAGCCACCGCTTGGCCTGCAGCGGTTGTTAGCTCTGCAATCTCTTCCGGCAATGAACCACCGTTGGTATCGCATAACGCCACCAACGTTGCGCCAGCCTCGGCCGCGGAACGAATTGTTTGCCGCGCATAATCAGGATTGGCCTTCCAGCCATCAAAAAAATGCTCCGCATCGTATATTAATTCACGGCCTTCTCCAACAAGAAAGGCCACGCTATCTGCGATCATCTGCAAATTCTCTTCCAAGGTAACTCGCAACACTTCCGAAACATGGAAGTCCCATGTTTTACCCACCACAGTACAAACCGGCGCTCCACTATCTCGCAACGCCAGCATCCCTGGATCCTCCGCAGCGTCTACGCCTCGGCGACGCGTCATGCCAAACGCGCAAACTTTAGCATGCCTCAGGTTCAGTTCCTGCACTCGCTGAAAAAACTGCTCGTCTTTTTCGTTAGACAGCGGGTAACCGCCTTCAATGTAATCGACGCCGATTTCATCCAAACGCTGTGCGATCTGCAGTTTGTCTTCAAGTGACAGACTTACACCCTCTCCCTGCGTACCATCACGGAGGGTTGTATCATAAATCTGAATTGTCTTGGTGGTCATTTTCTTTCCTGACATGGGGTTAGTAACACTGTTACTAAAAAAGCCCTGAGACCGTTAGCAGGTCTCAAGGCTTTCATGATGTTCTGATTTGCCTGTTACCTGCTTCTAGGTCGAAATGCTTACACTGTTGACCACGCGGCTCGGAATAATATTTCCGGCCATAATAATGTTCTTATTATCAAGATGGATGATCTGGTGCATCGGTCAGCAAAAGCAAAAAACAGGTTAATTACAGTGGTTTTCACCACCATTTTTAGGTTATGCGCAATCCCGCAAACTGTCAACCAACAACATCGCCGATTAAGGAAACTTCACTTTAACAACCGCTTTATGAACATATTCTGTGGTTGCCAAAGGAGCATGAATATCCTGAGGTAAGAAGACAGCAAAACTACCTTTTGGCACCTGGATCCAACTCTCGGGTCGATCATAAAAGAACTCCAGGTCCTTTTCTGAGTCATACGGCTGCTTGATTCGTTCCACAAAGTCCCGCTCGAGCCAGCCGATTATATCGACCCCATCCATCACATACTGAATATCCAGATAATTACGGTGTGCTTCAAGCATGGCCCGGTCACGTCCTACTCCATCGCCCCGAGCGATAATAGCATAAACTTCACGCCCCTGAATCTCGTGCACGCCATCTTCGAGCGTTGCTAAATCCCCTCGTTTGAGAAACTCAAACCCTTTTTGAATAAGTGGGGCAACACGATGGTAACTAGAAGCATTAGCCAAGCGATCAACTATCATTTTGCAACGTTCCTCTCAGACGACATATCACCGCCGTCGTTAAAACCTACTGATCAAATTCCTGGTCGACCTCATCTGCCCAGGAATCATCTTCTTCACACTCTTCCCAAAGTTTTTCTTCCTCTTCGGTCCCGGCAACCGCCACGACTGCTTTCTTACGAACTTTGGCTAGTGAAATAGTAGGCTCTTCCTCTTCATACTCCTCGTCCTCATAGACATATTCGATGTCGTCATCATCCTCTTCCTCGTCAGCCTCTTCATAGACATATTCGACGTCGCCATCATCTTCCTCTTCAGCCTCTTCGTATTCGTACTCTTCGTCCTCTTCAGCTACTTCACCGTCTTCGTACTCATACTCTTCTTCCTCTTCATATTCGACGTCGTCTTCCAATCCTGCTTCGTCAACCTCGACAACTTCATCTGCCGACAAAAACTCCTCAACCTGAATATCTTCACCGTCAAGCGTTTCATCGCATTCCGCTTCCTGCTGCACGCCTGCAGTCTCAGGAGCATTACGTCCACTGTGCTTGATTAATTCCCATTCCTCCATGGTCATCAGAATTTCCCGAGCACTTGAACCGTTGTGTTGACCGACGATTCCATCTTCCGCCATATAGTCAACCATTCGAGCAGCACGACCGTAGCCAATTCCCAATGCCCGTTGCAGCAACGAACAACTACCCCGTCCTTCACGCAAGACGACTTCAATCGCACTTTCATAGAGGTCATCTCGCTTTCGAATCGCCTCGGCATCGATCTCACCTTCCTGGTCGACCTTCAGACTCACAAGTTCGTGTTCAAATTTCTGTTCAACCAGAGTGCATTGCTCAACTACACGCTCAATCTCATTGTCGGACAGGAAGGTCCCCTGCCCACGCACTAACGTACTTGTCCCAGGCCACAGGAATAACATGTCTCCGTTGCCCAGCAGTTTCTCTGCACCCATTTCGTCCAATACAACACGACTATCCGTTCGACTTGCAACCTGAAATGCCAAACGAGCCGGCAAGTTAGATTTAATCAGGCCTGTAATAACATCGACGGTAGGCTTCTGGGTTGCCAGAACCAGATGAATCCCGACCGCACGACTTTTCTGAGCCAGTCGAATAATATGTTGTTCAACATCCTTACCCGCAGTCATCATCAAGTCAGCTAATTCATCAGCGACAATCACGATATAAGGCATGTGTGTCGGCACTTCCTCCATTTTCGCAATCTTAGTACCCAATCGCTCGCGAATCTGTTCTTCACCGAGCTCATTAAAACTAGAAATATGCCTTACGCCAGTTTGGGCTAAGAGGTGATAACGCTCTTCCATTTTCTCAACCGCCCAGGCAAGAATAGCCTCAGCTTTCTTCATATCCGTAACAACCGGGTGCATGAGATGTGGCAATTTACCGTACACGGACAATTCCACCATCTTTGGATCAATCATTAGTAGTCGAACTTCATCCGGACGACGTGCCATGAGAATCGACGATACGATTGTGTGCAGACAAACCGACTTACCTGACCCCGTACGTCCTGCAATCAACAAGTGAGGCATTTTACATAGGTCAACAGCAATGGAATTACCGGAAACATCTTTTCCGAGATAAATCGGTATCGCCATTTTACCAGCTTTATCGTTCGAATCTTCAATCACCTCCCGCATCCGTACAAGTTGTTGTTCACCATTAGGCACTTCGATCCCAACAGAATTCTTCCCGGGAATCGGAGCCACAATCCGAACACTTGGAACGCGTAAGGCAATCGCAATATCATCACTAAGACTGGCAATCTTACTCAACCGCAAACCAGCTTCCAATTCAATTTCATACTGTGCAATCACGGGCCCCGTTTCAATATCAACCACTTTGACATTGAAACCGAATTCCTTAAATGTCTTTTCCAGAATACGAGCCTTCTGCCGTACTTCGCTCTCCTGAGACTCGAAATCTATCATCGCTCGTCGTTCAAGTAGTTGATTACTCGGCACTTCGTATTCAGCAAATTGCTCTGCAATTGTCGATGCCGATTCCAAAGATTCCATTAACTGCTCACGTTCAGTCTTCTCTTCATCCAACGGTGGTGCGGATTTCCCGATAATTTTGGCCGGCGTCGCGGGCACGATCGGCGGTTCAACCCGGCTAGGGGCTTGCTCTGCCAGAGTGGCCTTCTTTTTCATCTGAAAATGTGGGCGAGGCAGTTTTCGGCGTTTACGTTTCTTTTTAGAGATCGGTTCCTCGTCTTCAACGGCTTGTTCTTCATCGTCTTCAAATTCACGGGTGGCGTGGGACGACATACGGCGACCACTAATCCTGATTTCAGGCTCAATCTGCTCGTCCTGTTGTTTGTCGTCAAAATCACACAAACTTAGTGCCTCGAGTTCATCATCCTCGACATTCATCACGTCCAAAACACGAACTGCTTTACGTTCGGCTCGTCTCTCGCGGCGAGCCAGAAGAAACCGAAATGTACCGAGCAGCGTAACACGTATCCCTTTTAAGATAAGTTGGAGTGTCCGTGCCACCCAACTAACGACCATATAATCAGTCGCTAGCATCAAACCACCAAATACAAGGCTTAGAGCAAAAATCAAACCACCCGTTGTTGCAAACGAACCCTGCAGGAACGTGCTGAAAGATGCTCCTAACATCCCCCCACTACCCATCACTGGCCCCGGTGTGAAGGCGGGAATCGTTAAGGATAAGCATGTACAAACCCCACACAAGGAAATCATCCAGCCAGCTAACCGTATCGCCGGAGCATCAAAACTCTTACGGCGCAGCATGGCAATATCAACAAGAACAAGGGACCCCAGCACGTAAAACGCGCCAAAACCTAATAGGCCAAACACAATGTCAGCAGCTAATGCCCCCAGTTTGCCGCAGGCATTCTGGATGTACGCACTTTCAGGATACTCAAGCAAGTCAGCTTGATAGAGGTAATTAAATGGAGGTGTTAACGCTCCAATTGGATCATTTGGATGATAAGTCAGCAGTGCAGTCGCTAGAAATATACTTCCAGCACACAGTGTTAAGGCTAACAGATCTCTTTTTATATCTCTTTCCAACATGGACACCACGAAAAGGGGGGGAAATGGGTGTCAGCTTCCATGCCTGAGAATGTTCACCAAGTTAGTCCATTTGTAGGTGAACATGTCGAGTTATCAATAGGTATAGGAATACCTAAGTCTTACCTTCGACTACGTCTGTGGCAAATGACAAGAAAAAACTTTGGGGATATCTTTATCGTTTTTTTTGATACAACCAACGCGGCTAATTGGGTAGTTACATCAGTACTAACGATTATAAGGAAAGACACACATAACGACGGAACGGTAATAACGTCCGCAGACAATTTTAGTCCCTAAAAAAGTTCTTCGTCGGTTTGAAGATCGACGTATCGTCGACCCTCTTTAAGACAGATAACAGTTGCTGAT
>Ga0315320_10002246_pt1 | contig 15912 bp, 7 predicted proteins | sample M140m21515metaG_FD_203458 | JGI IMG/M metagenome (GOLD analysis project Ga0315320, IMG submission 203458) | Ammonia-oxidizing marine archaeal communities from Monterey Bay, California, United States - M1 40m 21515 | ecosystem: Environmental > Aquatic > Marine > Coastal | place: USA: California... | reverse complement strand
CCAATCGTGCGCAACGAGACGTTTACGCTCCAGAAGATTTTGGACATGAAGTGCCCCGACCACTCCGACGCCATCTCCCAGGTTTCCGTGGAAGCGACTCAGGAGAAACAGCTCGAGTCGCAGCTCGAGAAGGTTGTCAAGCGCTGGGAAGATGTCTCCTTCGCCGTCACCAACTACAAGGAGAGCAAGGACACCTTCATTTTGGGCGGCTTGGAGGAGGTGTTCACCGCCCTGGAGGACTCCATGGTGACCATGACCACCATCCTGTCCAGCCGCTTCGTCGCGGGGATCAGGGACGAGGTGGAGAAGGTGGAGAAGAACATGAACGTCTTCTCCGATACCCTCGACGAGTGGCTCGCCGTGCAGAAGAACTGGATGTACCTAGAGTCCATCTTCTCCGCTCCCGACATCCAGCGCCAGCTCCCGACCGAGTCGAAGCAGTTCTTCGGCGTGGACAAGATGTACAGGGACGTCATGCGCAAGACGCGCGAGAACGACAACGCGATGCGCGCGGCCACGACCCCGGGGTATCTGGAGAAGTTCCAGAAGGCGAACGAGCAACTGGACTACATCCAGAAGAACCTGGAGGAGTATCTGGAGACGAAGCGCATGGGCTTCCCGAGATTTTATTTCCTCTCAAACGACGAGCTGCTCGAGATTCTGGCCGAAACCAAGAACGTGCAGGCTGTGCAGCCCCACATGTCCAAGTGCTTCGACGGCATCAAATCCCTCGACTTCGGCGAGGACCCAAAGAGCGTGGACATCTTCGCCATGTTCAGCGCGGAGGGGGAGCGGGTGCCGCTCGGGAAAAATTTGAAGGCTCGCGGCAACGTCGAGCAGTGGCTGACCGCCGTGGAGGCTGCCATGGTCGCCTCCCTCAAGAAGCAGGGCAAGGAGTCGTACGTGAGCTACGCCAAGGAACGCAGGACCGACTGGGTGCGCAACCAGCCGGCGCAGATTGTCATCATGGTTGCGCAGATTTACTGGTGCCGCGGCGTCATCGAGTGCCTCGAGTCTGAGAACCCGGTGGCGGCTATGGAGAAGTACTTGGAGAAGAACCGATCGGACCTTAAGGATATGACCGCGGTGGTTCGCGAGGACCTCTCCAGGCTGCACCGCAAGATCATCGCGGCGCTCATCACCATCGACGTGCACGCGCGCGACATCGTCGAGGAGCTCTGGCAGGAGAAGGTTGAATCCGTCAACGACTTCAAGTGGCAGATGCAGCTCAGGTACTACTGGGACGACAAGGACGACATCTGCTTCATCCGCCAGACCAACACCTTCTTCAAGTACACGTACGAGTACCTCGGTGCGCAGTCACGCCTCGTGGTGACGCCCATGACGGACAGGTGCTACATGACCCTCACCGGGGCTATGCACCTCAGGCTGGGCGGCGCCCCCGCGGGACCCGCGGGTACGGGCAAGACGGAGTCCACCAAGGATCTCGGCAAGGCCCTGGGCGTGCAGTGCGTGGTGTTCAACTGCGGCGATAACCTGGACTACAAGTTCATGGGTAAGTTCTTCGCCGGCTTGAGCCAGTGCGGCGCGTGGGGGTGCTTCGACGAGTTCAACCGCATCGACATTGAGGTGCTCTCCGTCGTGGCGCAACAGCTCCTGACCATCCAGAACTCCATGAAGGCTGGGCTGGATGTCATGAACTTCGAGGGCAGGGAGATGCCTTTGAAGCACTCGTTCGCCGTGTTCATCACCATGAACCCCGGCTACGCCGGTCGCACAGAGCTCCCTGATAACCTCAAGGCGCTCTTCCGACCGATGGCGATGATGATCCCCGACTACGCGCTCGTCGCCGAGGTGATGCTCTTCTCCGAGGGATTCGAGACGTCCAAGGACCTGTCGCGCAAGATGACCAAGCTGTACAAGCTCTCGTCCGAGCAGCTCTCCCAGCAGGACCACTACGACTTTGGCATGCGCGCGCTCAAATCGCTCCTGGTCATGGCCGGTGGCCTGAAGCGCGGTTTCCCCGATCTCGACGAGCAGGTTGTCCTGATCCGCGCCATGCGCGACGCCAACTTACCCAAGTTCCTCTCCGCGGATTGCGAGCTCTTCGAGAACCTCATCATGGATCTCTTCCCGGGCAAGGTTGTCCCGGAGGGCGACGCCGGCGACTTGGAGCGGGCCATCATCGAGTCGATCAACGAGGTTGACCTGCAGCCCAAGGATACCTTTGTCACCAAGGTTGTCCAGCTGTACGAGACGTTCAACGTGCGTTTCGGCGTGATGCTCGTGGGTCCCACGGGCGGCGCCAAGACGACCAACTACCAGATTCTCAAGTCGGCGATGACCAAGCTTCGCGACGAGGGCCACCCCGACGACTCGTTCCAGAAAATCCACACCTACGTGTTCAACCCCAAGTGCATCAAGATGGGAGAGCTCTACGGAGAGTACAACCTGGGCACGGGCGAGTGGACCGACGGCCTGGGCTCCACCCTGATTCGCAACGCCGTCGCCGACCAGACCATGGAGAAGAAGTGGGTCGTCTTTGACGGCCCAGTCGATGCCATCTGGATCGAGAACATGAACACCGTGCTCGACGACAACTGCACCCTGTGCCTCCCCAACGGCGAGCGCATCAAGCTCAATCCGATCACCATGCGCATGCTCTTCGAGGTTCAGGACCTGGCGGTGGCGTCCCCCGCCACGGTGTCGCGGTGCGGTATGGTGTACATGCCGCCCAACGAGCTCGGCTGGCTGCCCTACGTCACCACCTGGGCGAACACCCAGCTTCCCGAGGGGATGACGGACGAGACCAAGGCTTACATCCTCAGCCTGTTCAACAAGACCATCGACGGCGGGCTGTCCTTTGTTCGCAAGAACCTCAAGGAGGCCATCGCCACCGTGGACATCAACCTCGTCACGTCTCTCACCGCGTTCTTCAAGTCCTTGGTGCAGCCCGACAAGGGGGTTGACTTCGCCGACGACAAGCTCAGCCTCCACCCAAAGCTGGCGAAGATTTTCGTCTTTTCCTACGTCTGGTCCCTGGGCGGTAACCTCGAGGAACGGTTCCACGCGCAGTTTGACGAGTGGGCCCGCGCGCACTTTGCCGATAACATCAAGGAGCTCGAGAAGGTGCCGCCCGCGGATGAGGGTGCCATGCTGTACGACTTCTACGTCGTGACCAACGACATCGACTTCCCCAAGGGTCGGTTCGAACACTGGGAGAAAGCCGTGAAGCCGTTCCAGTACAGCAAGGAGGTGCCATTCTTCCAGCTGCTGGTGCCCAACTTGGACACCACGCGTTTCTCGTTCCTTCTCGAGACGTGTTTGGACGTGGACAAGTCCCTGCTGCTCACCGGCGGCACGGGCGTGGGCAAGTCGGTCATCATCACCGATTACCTCGCGAGAGTCCAGGAGTCCAGGAATCTGGTCAACATCATCCTCAACTTCTCGGCGCAGACGCCCGCGAAGGACACCCAGCTGCTCATCGAATCCAAGCTCGAGAAGAAGCGCAAGACTCGGTTCGGCGCGCCGCCCAACAAGAAGATCGTGCTCTTCGTCGACGACGTCAACATGCCGGCGAGGGAGACGTACGGTGCCCAGCCCCCAGTCGAGCTCCTGCGGCAGTACCAGGATTTCCGCGGCTTCTACGACCGCGAGAAGCTCTTCTGGAAGGATGTCGAGGATACCACGCTGGTGTGCGCCTGCGCGCCCCCAGGCGGCGGGCGGCAGGAGGTGACCCCTCGTTTCTTCCGCCACTTCAACATGCTCAACGTTCCGTCGCCCAACGACGCGACGATGAAGATCATCCTGGGTTCCATCTTCAGCGGGTTTCTCGATTCGTCCTTTGGCCCCGAGAACGACAAGAAGTTCCCGAAGGAGTTTCAGGAGATTGTCGCGCCGGTGGTTGACTCCAGCGTGGAGGTTTACAGGCGCATGAGCGAGGAGCTGTTACCCACGCCGCAGAAGAGCCACTACACCTTCAACCTCCGCGACCTGAGCAAGGTGCTCCAGGGCATGCTGCTCATCACCCCGGACAAGTGCAAGGCGTTGGACGTCATGACCAGGCTCTGGGTGCACGAGTCCATGCGGGTGTTTCACGACCGGCTCATCAGCGTCGAGGACAAGGACTACTACAAGGTGATGGCATCCGAGCTCGTGGAGAAGAACTTCGGCGTCGTGCTCGAGGGCAGGTACGAGGATCCGCCGGTTCCCGAGGGCGAGGCACCCCCAGAGCCCGAGCTCGACGAGGAAGGTAACCCGATCGAGTACAAGCTCGGCACCAGGGCGTACGCGGACCTGTTCGAAGATCGCAACATCATCTTTGGCGACTTTCTGGACCAAAACTGCGAGCCCGAGGAGCGGGTGTACGAGGAGGGCGACGACATCCCCAAGATGATCAAGATCATGGAGGACTACCTCGAGGAGTACAACTTCAGCGCCACGAACCAGATGAACCTGGTGTTCTTCATGGACGCCGCCGAGCACGCCACGCGAATCGCGCGGATCCTTCGGCAGCCGAGAGGCAACGCCATGCTCGTCGGCGTGGGCGGCTCGGGTAAGCAGTCGCTGACGCGGTTCGGGAGTTTCATGGCGGGGTTCAAGTGCTTCAGCATCGAGCTCACGCGCGGGTACGGCATCACCGAGTTCCGCGACGATCTCAAGAACCTCTACGTGCAGACGGGTATCGAGGGAACGCCCACCGTGTTTTTGTTCACGGATACGCAAATCGTCACCGAGGGTTTCGTCGAGGACATCAACAACATCCTCAACAGCGGCGAGGTTCCCGGGCTGTTCGCCCAGGACGAGAAGGAGCGAATGATGACCGAGATTCGTCCCTACGCCGAGTCCCTCGGCCTGAACCCCACGAAGGATGTGCTCTTCAGCACGTTCATCAACAGGGTCCGGGATAACCTCCACATCATCCTGTGCATGTCCCCGGTGGGCGAGGCGTTCCGTTCCCGATGCCGCCAGTTCCCGTCGCTGATCAACTGCTGTACCATCGACTGGTTCATGGAGTGGCCCGAGGAGGCGCTCACCAGCGTCTCCAACAGGTTCCTCTCCAAAGTGGACCTGGGCTCCCCGGAGGTGAACAAGCACATCGCCGCCATGTGCGTCGACGTGCACGTGTCCGTCACCGAAACGTCCGAGCGGTTCTTCCAGGAGCTCAGGCGCAAGTTCTACACCACCCCCAAGTCCTACCTCGACCTCATCAACCTCTACACCGCGCTGCTCGCGGAGAAGAGGGAGGAGCTGGGCAACGCCAAGGACCGCCTGCTCAACGGCTTGAACAAACTGGCCGAGACCAACGTCATCATCGCGAACCTCAAGGTTGAGCTCGGCGAGTTACAGCCCGTGCTCGAGGAGAAATCAGCCGCCACCGCCGTGATGATCGAGCAGGTCAACAAGGACAAGGCTGACGCCGCGGACGTGGAGAAGAAGGTGATCGAGGAGGAGATTCAGGCCAAGGAGCTCGCGGCGCAGACGGAGGCCATCGCGGCGTCCGCCAAGGCTGACCTCGAGGAGGCCATGCCGGCGCTCGACGCGGCTGTGGAATCCCTGAACGCGCTGAACAAGAACGACATCGTGGAGATCAAGAACCTGCCCCGGCCCCCGCCCCTCGTGGGTGTCACCATGGAGGCTGTCCTCACCTTGCTGAAGGAGAAGACGGACTGGGCGAGCGCCAGGAAGATTCTCGGCGACACTCAATTCATGAAACGGCTGTTTGACTTTGACAAGGATAACATCTCGCCAAAGACGCTCAAACGCCTCGAGAAGTTTGTCCTCCGCGAGGACTTCACCCCCGAGATTGTCCAGTCGCAGTCGCAGGCGGCGAAGAGCCTCTGCATGTGGTGCCGCGCCATGCACGTGTACGCCGGCGTCGAGAAGATCGTCCGGCCCAAGCGCAAGGCGCTCGCAGAAGCCGAGGCGTCCCTCGCCGCCACCCTCGCGGCGCTCAAGGAGAAGCAGCAGTTCCTCAAGGACGTCCAGGACAAGGTTGCGCAGCTCGAGAAGGACCTCGCCGTCGCTGAAGCTGAGTCGCAGTCCCTCAAGGACCAGGCGCAGCTCACCGAGGACCGCCTCGTGCGAGCGGAGAAGCTCACCAGCGGCCTCGCCGACGAGGCTGTCCGCTGGAAGTCCACCGCGGAATCCTTGGGGGATCAGCGCGAGTTGCTCGTGGGCGACGTCTTCGTCTCCGCCGCGTGCATCTCCTACTTTGGCGCCTTCAACGGTGCGTACCGCGGCGAGCTCGTGGACCTTTGGGTCAGCAGGTGCCGCGAGCTGGGCGTCCCGGTGAGTGAGAATTGCAGTCTGAAGAACACGCTGGCGTCGCCCGTCGTGATTCGCGAGTGGAACATCTGGGGTTTGCCCACCGACGACGTCTCCGTGGACAACGGCATTTTGGTCACGCGCGGCCGCAGGTGGCCGCTGATGATCGATCCCCAGGCGCAGGCCAACACGTGGGTGAAGAACATGGAGCAGAAGAACGCGTTGAAGATCATCAAGCTCACCGACGGCAACTACCTTCGCACAATGGAAAATTCAATTCGCAACGGATCCCCGGTTCTCGTCGAGGACATCGGCGAAACCCTCGATCCCGCGCTCGAGCCCATCCTGCAAAAGGCTGTGTTTGTCCAGAACGGACGCACGCTGATCCGACTGGGCGACACGGACGTCGACTACGATCCCAACTTTAAGTTTTATCTCACCACGAAGATGCCCAACCCGCACTACCTCCCCGAGGTGTGCATCAAGGTTACGATTATCAACTTCACGGTGACCATCAAGGGCTTGGAGGATCAGCTCCTCGGCGACGTGGTCCGCAAGGAACGACCGGATCTCGAGGAGGCCAAGGACCGTCTGGTGCTGTCCATCAGCAACGACAAGAAGCAGCTCAAGGACCTCGAGGACAAGATCCTCCGCCTACTGAAGGAGTCCGAGGGGAACATCCTCGACGACGTCGACCTGATCAAGACGCTGGAGACGTCCAAGACCACGTCCACGATGATCAACGGCCGCGTCAAGGAGGCTGAGCAGACGGAGGCGTCCATCAACGAGACCCGCGAGAAGTACCGACCGGCCGCCATCCGCGGCTCCATCCTCTACTTTGTCGTCGCGGACCTCGCGCACATCGGCCCCATGTACCAGTACTCGCTCAACTTTTTCATGAAGCTGTTCAGCCAGTGCATCGACAACTCGGAGCCCAGCGAGCGACTCCGTAAGCGCCTTAAGAACATCATGAGCTACACAACGTACTTCGTGTACGTCTCCGTGTGCCGCGGTCTCTTCGAGGAGCACAAGCTGCTCTTCTCGCTGCTCGTGTGCACCTCCATCATGAGGGTCATGACGGTGCAGGAGAAACTCGACGAGGCGGACGTCGGCGACGCCGAGGAGTCCGACGAAGAGGACGAGGAGGCGGCGGCGCAGACGCAGGATGGCGACGCCGCGCCTCCCGCCGCATCCCCCGCCGTCATCGAGGCGCGCGAGTGGAACGTTTTCCTCCGCGGTACCCCCCTCAACTACGAGGCGCCGGCCAAGACGGTGGAGTGGGTGGCGGATTCAGTCTGGAGAAACGTGTGCTACCTGGAAACTGACCTGCCCGACTACCTCACGGGGTTCACGGCGGACCTGGCGGGTCCCCTATCGGCCGAGTTTGAGTCGTGGTCCGAGTCTGATTCGCCGTTCCAGACGCCGATGCCCGGCGGGTGGGACGATAAGCTCACCTACTTCATCAAGCTCGCGGTTGTCAAGCTGTTCAAGGAGGACAAGGCTGTTGCGTCGGCGCAGCAGTACATCGGCGCCGAGCTTGGCAAGGCGTTCACCGAGGCTCCCCCGTGGACCCTCGACGACGTCTTCCCGGACACCGACAGCCGCGTGCCGATCATCTTCATCCTCTCCACGGGCGCGGATCCCACCGCGATGCTGCAGAGGTTCGCCACCAAGATGGGCTGGGTCCCGGGCGAGCGGCTGCACTTTTGCTCCCTGGGCCAAGGCCAAGGACCAATCGCCGAGGAGATGGTGTCCAAGGCTCAGGACAACGGCGACTGGGTGTGCCTCCAGAACTGCCACGTGGCGAGCTCCTGGATGCTCTCGCTGGAGGCCATGGTGAACAACATGAGCCAGGATTACAACCCCGTGCACGACGACTTCAGGCTCTGGCTCACCTCCATGCCGGCGGCTATCTTCCCGGTGCTGGTGCTCCAGAACGGGATCAAGCTCACCAACGAACCCCCCAAGGGTGTCCGCGCCAACATGAAGCGAACCTTCAACGACATCCAGGAGGACGTGTGGGAGGGATGCTCCAAACCCCAGCCCTACAAGAAGCTGGTCTTCGCGCTCTCAACCTTCCACGCCATCATCCAGGAGAGGCGCAAGTTTGGCCCGCTGGGGTGGAACATCCGCTACGAGTTCAACGCCTCCGACATCGAGTGCTCCATGCTCACGCTGAAGATGTTCCTCGAAGAGCAGGACGAGGTTCCGTACGCGGCGCTCGTGTACGTCACCGGGCAGATCAACTACGGAGGACGCGTCACCGATGACCTCGACCGCAGGTGCCTCATGTCCATCTTGAAGAAGTACTACCTCCCAGACATCCTTGACGACTCCTACAGGTTCACCCCATCCGGCACCTACTACGCGCCGCCCGAAGGTGACCTGTTCTCCTTCCGCGATTACCTCGAGAAGCTCCCGCTGACGGAGGCGCCCGAGGTGTTCGGGATGCATCCCAACGCCAACATCACCTTCCAGCTGCAGGAGACCCGAAAGATGATGGACACCATCCTCTCCATCCAACCCAGGGCGACGTCGGCGGAGGGTGGTAAATCACCGGATGAGCTAGTCGCGGCGCTGGCGGCTGAGATCGAGTCCAACATCGCGCCCCCGCTCGACCTGGACGACGCTTGCCCCGGTTTGTTCGACAGGACGGCCACCGGGCAGCTGAAGTCGCTCTCCGTGGTGCTCGAGCAGGAGATTGAGCGCTTCAACAGGCTGACCAAGCGGGTCCTTTTAACGCTGAAGGAACTTCAAAAGGCGATCAAGGGCGTGGTGGTGATGACGGGCGAGTTGGAGCAGATGTACACCGACTTTTTGAACAACAAGGTTCCCGGGCTGTGGGAGAAGGTTGCCTACCCGTCCCTCAAGCCGTTGGGCGGGTGGATCGACGACTACCACAAGCGCATCGACTTCATGCGCACCTGGCTCACGAAGGGTAACCCCAAGTCGTACTGGCTCGCCGGCTTTTTCTTCCCCCAAGGGTTCATGACCGGCGTGCTGCAGGAGCACGCGCGGAAGTACCAGCAGCCCATCGACGCCCTCAACTTCAACTTCCACGTCCTCGAGGGCAAGGAGGTCGCCGAGGACATCGTCGAGGCTCCCGAGGACGGCGTCCTCATCGACGGCCTCTTCGTCGACAACGCCAAGTGGAACCGTACGATGAAGTACCTTGACGAGAGCGACCCGGGGGTGATGATCTCGGACCTGCCCGTGGTTCACTTCGTCCCGGTGATGGGGTACTATCCCCCGCCTTTACTGGCGCCCGCGGACCCGAAGGAGTACCAGTGCCCGCTGTACAAGACGAGCGTGCGCGCGGGGATTTTGTCCACCACGGGCCAGTCCACGAACTTTGTCGTCTGCGTCGGGTTGCCCATTCGGCCGGGAACTGACTCGGACTTTTGGGTGCTTCAGGGCGTCGCGCTGCTGTGCGCGACGAACGACTGATGACGACAGTGACGACAAACAACAAACATTCTTTCACGCAAGATACCATTAGCTTAGCGAGGCGCTCCGGATCCGTGGCAATGCAACGAGGAGCGCCGATTGTAATTCACAACTTAGTCTTCAACAAGAGCTCTTTCCTGTCTGTCGTCACAAAATCATCTCAGAGTGACCCCGCGCCAGTGGACGACGAGTGGGATGACCCGGCGAGACGACCCGGCACAGACGTCGTCCTCGTCCACGCTCGTCGCTCTCATCGACGGCGACTGCGCGCTGTGCAGCGGGTACGCGCGGCTTGTCTCCGCGCTCGACGCCCACGGCGCGGTGTACTTCGAGACGCAGCAGAGCGACGCGGGGCGCGCGCTGCTGCGACGATGCGGGATGCCGACGGACCTGAGCACCATCGCGGTCGTCGAGGTGTCCGCGAAGGGTAAGGCGGTCGGGTACGTGAGGTCCACGGCGGTGCTGAGGACGTTCCTGGCGCTCGGGATGCCGTGGTCGGCGCTCTACCTCGCCGTCGTCATCCCTCGGTGTATCCGCGATTTCGTGTATAGGATGGTGGCCAAGTACCGGCTCGCGGTGTTCGGGACCAACGGGGGTGAATGCGCGCTGCCGGACAGCGTGACGAGGCGACGGATCGGGCGTGCGCTTCCCGCGGGCCTCGTGGACTAGCCTAACGTAGCGGTAGCCTCTCTATAAGTGTCTTAGCGCTAAACTCAATTTACAATTGTGACGTCCTATGTTACCTAGGCATCGACTTGATCTTGGACACCGGCGGGGTCTTCGGCTCCTTACCCCCGCTCGCCCTGCCCCGCGTCATCGGCGGCGACGCCCGCGTCGTCCCCACCCCACCCGCGCCTAAACCCTGCACTCCACCACCATCCGGCGAGTCGAACTCGTCCCCGTCGCCAAACGCCAGCCTTCTCCGAGTCGACGTCGGCGTCGTGAGTAAATGCCCCCCAGCGTCCGTGTCCTCCACCACCCTGCGTCGCGTGGGTTGTTTCTTCCTGGGCGCCGCGGGTGGTTCCATAGGTATGTCGTCGAGACCCGGCCGGACCGGGTGGGTCATCGGCGGCGTCGACGACATGGCCCCGCGCCTGTGCCGATTAGGATGATTAAATCCTTGGAAACTCCGCTGACAGCGACGATTTTCGTCTCGGCGAACGTCTCACGCCTGGGAGAATGCGGGGGGGGCGGGGCCGGTGAGACGGGGGATACTCGTGGGGAAGCGCGGGTGACGATCGATACGGGCGATCGCGCGCGACGGGAAGGGATATGAGCGGTCCCGACGCGCGTGGGAGCGCGCGGCGTCGTCCGACGAAGCGGGGTGGGCAACCCGGTCGGTGGGCACGGGCACCGACGCGCTTCGCCCGGCAATGCGCGCGCGAGTTCCGCAAATCGGGACCGCCTCGCGGTCGTATCGGCGTCGAGGGATGCGATGGGTGAATTCAACAAGGTTCGTACCGTCGAAATCGCCGTTGAACGGCCGCGGGACGGACACGCGCCGTCCGCGCCGTGGCTTCTGAGCTGAATTTGGCAAAGTTTGGCAAAGCGGAGCCACGAGCAAAACGCGGGAGCCTCGCCCTCGCCGGGCGGATCACTGGCGAGGGCTTGGAACGGTGGCGGCTGGGTTCGAATACGGTCGGACATTTATTTGAATACGTATGCATTCATAGTCATCAGAAACGGGATTGGTCGGTTGCACTCGGCCAACCAAAAAAATCCAGTCCGACTCGGCGCCTCTCTGGGCAACCTCTTCGGTTTGAGGCTTGCGCAAGGGCCCTCTCGCTCTCGCGCGTCGACCCCGCACCGCAAGGCGCGTCGTTCGACAACGCAACGCTTGGAAGCGTAGCGGTAGGCTAGTAGGCACCGTACGCACCGAAACTCAGGACAGATGAGCGCCGTCGCACTCTCGTCCGCCGCCGTCGTCGCGCCGCGTCGTGTGTCATGGCTGAAGAGGCAGTCCGCCTCCAGCCGCGCCCGCGTCGCCCGCCGCGTCGTCGCCAAGGCTACCGCCGAGGCTAAGGCTTCCCCGAAGAAGCATGAGGCCGAGTGGAACTCCCTCGGCTCCGTCTGCGCCATCCTCGGCTCCCAGTGGGGAGACGAGGGCAAGGGGAAGCTCGTCGACATCCTCGCCCAGGTGCGCGATCGCGCGCCAATCGCGCCCACTAAACCTAAACCCCGGGGCTTTCACCGCGATGCCCCCCATCGCGCCTTCCCGCCCTTTTGCGCCAAACATCGCAAACAAGACCGCGATCCGTGAGCAGTAATGGTCAGTAAACTCACGAACACCACTCGTTACTAATCCACACAGGAGTACGACATCGTCGCCCGGTGCCAGGGCGGCGCCAACGCCGGCCACACCATCTACGACGACGAGGGCAAAAAGTACGCCCTCCACCTCGTGCCATCCGGCATCCTCAACGAGAAGGCCAAGTGCGTCGTGGGCAACGGCGTGGTGGTCCACCTCCCCGGCATGTTCGAGGAGATCGATACCCTCGAGAAGGCGGGGGTCAAGATCGACGCGTCCAGGCTCGTCATCTCCGACCGAGCGCACATGCTGTTCGACCTCCACAAGGAGATTGACGGCCTTCGCGAAGCCGAACTCTCCGGGAACAAGATTGGCACCACCAAGCGCGGCATCGGCCCGGCGTACGCGTCCAAGGCGACGCGCAACGGCATCCGCGTCGGTGACATCAAGAACATGGAGACGTTCGCCGTCAAGCTCAGGACCCTCGCCGCGGACGCCGCCGCGCGCTTCGACGACTTTGAGTACGACGTCGAGGCTGAGCTCGAGGCTTATAAAAAGTACGCCGAGCGCATCATGCCGCACATCGCCGACACCGTGGAGCTCATCAACAGCGAACACAAGTCCGGCAAACGTGTCCTCGTCGAGGGCGCCAACGCCACGATGCTCGACCTCGACTTTGGCACCTACCCGTTCGTCACCTCCTCCAACCCGTCACTCGGCGGCGTGTGCAGCGGCTTAGGGCTGGCGCCCAACAAGTTTGAAACTGTAATCGGCGTCGCCAAGGCGTACACTACCCGCGTGGGCGCGGGCCCTTACCCCACCGAGCTCGACGGCCAGCTCGCGGAGGACTTGCGCGAGCAGGGTTTCGAGTACGGCACCACCACCGGGCGGCCCAGGCGCATCGGCTGGCTCGACATCGTCGCCCTCAACTACGCCTCCACCATCAACGGTTTCACGCATCTCAACCTGACCAAGCTCGACGTGCTCTCCGGCCTGCCCGAGCTGAAGATCGCCACGAAGTACACGCTCGGCGATGGAACCGTCACCACCGCCTTCCCTTCCTCCATCGAGGAGCTCGAGAAGGTGACGTGCGTCTACGAGACCGTCCCCGGATGGGAGGAGGACATCTCCGGGATGCGCGAGTGGGACGAGCTCCCGGCGAACTGCAAGGCGTACGTGGAGAAGATCGAGGAGCTCACCGGCGTGGAGTGCAGGTACCTCGGCGTCGGGCCCGGGCGCGACGCGATCGTGGTCAAGCCGTAACTCGTGCATTGCACTCGCGTATATATATGGTAGCGGCGCGGGAGGTGCCGGCGCGGAGAGAGCCGGCTGGGGTGGGAGGGTGCGGACCCGGGTGGGGCCCGACCGATGTGGGAGAACATCTGTAGCTTTGTTTCAGTAAAATTCGATGAATTGACTCAAGAATTGACTCAAGAAAAGTGTCAAGTGACGACCCAAGCAAAAAGTCGGCGGCTCCGACAGTAAAATATTTTTTTGCGGCGTGCCGAGACGCCATTGTCGCCCGCGCGTCGCGACAGGTGTAGAATCTAAGGACCTTTTCACCATGGGTAGGTGTCCCACCGGCGGAGGCAAGAAGACCTCCAAGCAGAAGAACCGCGGGTACGCGTGCAAGACCGTCAAGCGCGCCAAGTTCGAGCTCCCCCACGCCGACGTGATTTACAAGGCTGTGCACCAGCACCTGAAGGACCAGAGCGAGGGGAAGCAACCGGGGAGGGCGAGGGAGATCTCGAGCTACGAGGCGATGATCAAGGGCGACCCGAGCCAGCCCTTCAACGAGGATCTTCCGGGCGGTGGGCAGTTCTACTGCATGTACACCGGGCGTCACTTCGAGAGCGCGGAGGCTCTCGCCCGGCATCAAAAGACGAAGCAGTTCAAGAGGGACAAGAAGAGGGTGGTCACCGGGCCGAAGCCCCACGAGCAGAGGGACGCGGAGGCTGCGGCGGGAATGGGCGCGCCGGACAACGGCAGGCCCGTCAACAGGGCACCTAAGCACGCTCCAGTCGCCATGGCTGAGTGATTGGTCCCCGACCCACTACTTTTAGATTGAATTTAGTCCAAGCTCATTAGTTGCCATCAACGAGACGTGACGTCGTCATTCACGTCGTTCTACACCTTCCCGTCACACCGGACACCCCGCGTTCTCCACCGTCCCCTGGCTGTTCCTCACGCTGAAGAAGAACGAGTTCCGCACCGGCTCACCCTTCCCGGTGACCGACCGAAGCAACTCCTGCCCCAAGATCCCGCCGACAACCGCCGCCACCGCGGGCGACTCGCTCTCGACAGTCTCCCCATCCGACCCGATGCCGTTCACGTAATCCTCGACGGACCCGCTGTCCTTGAGCCACCCGGGCTTCACCCCGTGCTCCTTCTCCAAATCCCCGCACTCCGCGAGCATGCCCTGGACGTCGGCGCGCGTCGGCCTTCGCCCGTTGGTCCGCTCGAAGCGGGCGGCGAGGAGCCAAGCCGGGCATAGCTTGTTCACTCGTCTCACGCCGCCTTCCCGCCCGTCCCCGAGGCTCTTCCACCCGCACCGCGTCGCTTCCCGGAGCGTGACGAACGATGCGCTCATCGCGGTGTCCACGGCGCCCGCGTCGGCTTCCTTCTCGGCTGAGCGTTTCTCGACGGTGTACCGGAAGTCCGGTCCGAGGTCTGCGAAGAAGTTAGCCGAGGTGGCTCTGCACTCGCCGTGGAAGAAGGATGCGCCAGCCTCGCGGCACGTGTCGTTGATCCGTTCGGCGACGGCGAGCGGGCATCCGGCGACGAGCACCGCGTCGCATCCGGTGACCGCCGCGACGTCGATCCCCGACAGGTCGCTCGGTCCGACGAGGATGGAGATCTCGCCGAAGGGGTTCATCTCGCGGAGCGTCGCGGCGGTGGCCGCGGCGACGGTGAGGCCCTCCGCGTCGGGGGTTCCAGCGACGTCGGCGAGCCCCGCCGCCGCGAGGAAGTTTCCGGGCGCGGCATCCTTCGCGGGCGCGCCGTCGTCGTAGAGGACCACCGCGCCGACGCCCGCGAGCGCCACGTTCTTGCACGCCTCGGCGGCGAGGCCGGTGAGACCCGCGACGAGGATGCGCGATGCGCCGAGCCTGCGCTGCGCCTCGACGCCCCAGACGCGGAGCTGGCGGTCGTACACCGCGGCCTGCTCCTCGGTGAGACCGGCGGCGGTGGAATCCGCGCCCATCGTGCGGGCGATCGCGCCTCGTTCTTTGAAGGTGCACATGATCAGATTGATGGTTGACAACTGATTTTTTTTCGAGCGTCCCGACCAAAATCCACTCCGCCCGGCACTCGAAGCCGGCGCTCACGCGCGTTTCCAGAAGGCCCCTGTGAGCTCCTGTTCTACTTACTCCTCCCACCTTCGCTCGAAATGTTCGCGTCGAAGATGATGGACAATAGGGTTCACATCTCTGATGGAACGACGGGGGGCATGCCCTCGGGTAAATCCAACAACAATCACCTGTTCGGTCACGCCATCGCGGAAGACCTCGTGCGCCGGTACTTCTCTCGGTCGCTCGACCCAAAGGACAAGATTGGTCTCCCCGGTTTCGGGATGCAAGCACTGTGCCTCCCACCCGAGAAGCGCGTGTTCAAGCTCTGCTACAGCATCGAACTCATGGCCGTGATTGCGGGTTTGGTGATGTTCTTGAGTGCTTACTTGCTTCGATTCGATGCCGCCTCAACCTTGGGCATCACGGGCGCATTCTTCGCCAACGTTTCGCTGATGTGTAATCTGACAGGGATCATGAACTGCTTGTTTATGGGCTACAAGCTCACCGCCGGCAAGGGGTCGGTATATGAGGCCGTGGAAGTGCTGCAAGGGCTCGGGCAGACGTTGATGCTGGTCATATTCGGTGCCAACGCTGCAGGGATGGCTTACATGTTCTACTCCCTCGACATCACGACCAATGACTACCTGCGTTGGGCCAACCTTGGGTTCTTCATCGTGATGTTCTGTTACACGTATTTTT
>Ga0315320_10002244_pt1 | contig 15921 bp, 17 predicted proteins | sample M140m21515metaG_FD_203458 | JGI IMG/M metagenome (GOLD analysis project Ga0315320, IMG submission 203458) | Ammonia-oxidizing marine archaeal communities from Monterey Bay, California, United States - M1 40m 21515 | ecosystem: Environmental > Aquatic > Marine > Coastal | place: USA: California... | reverse complement strand
AGTTCCGTAGTCCATCAGAACGTAGTTTGCGATCCACACATCAAGGTTGGTATCTAAGAAAGGGTGCTTAACCTTTAAATTTGTTTTAAGCCCTAACTTTTCTGCCTTAGCCATATCAGCCTCTGCCATTTTAGTTTCATTACATTTTTTTATGAATTCATTAATTTCTGGACTTTCACTTGCAAGACTTTGGGCTAAAGGATGATTTGGAGAAATAGCTATATAAGTTACACCATAAATAGTATCAATTCTTGTGGTAAAGGCAGTTAACTCTTTTTCTTCAATTAAAGAAAATTTTATTTCTGAGCCAAATGACTTACCAATCCAGTTTTTTTGCATAGATTTTACATTTTCTGGCCAATCTAAATTTTCAATTGATGAAAGCAATTCATCGGCATAATCAGTAATCTTTAGAAACCATTGATCAATTTCTTTGAGCTCAACAGTTGCTCCAGATCTCCATCCTTTACCATCAATTACTTGTTCATTTGCTAAAACTGTTTCATCAACAGGATCCCAATTAACTAAGGATTTTTTTCTATACACAAGACCTTGTTTATGAAGCAAGGTAAAAATTTCTTGCTCCCATCGAAAATAATCAGGATCACAAGTTTTAAGCTCTTTCGACCAATCATAGCTAAAGCCTAATCTTTCTAATTGTGACTTCATATTTTCAATATTCTGTTCAGTCCAACTTTGAGGATCAACTTTATTTTTTATAGCCGCATTCTCTGCTGGAAGTCCGAATGCATCCCAACCCATTGGCTGAAAGACGTTAAAGCCCTGCATTCTCTTAAATCTAGAAATCACATCTCCAATCGTATAATTGCGAACATGGCCCATATGCAATTTTCCAGAAGGGTAAGGAAACATTGAAAGACAATAAAATTTTTCTTTTGTTTCTGAGGGCGAAGCTTTGTATGAATTATTTTGCTTCCATGATTCCTGAATTAGATTTTCCACTTCAGCGGGATTATATTCTTTGGCACTCATTTTTCTAAAAAAGATCCTTCAAGATAGTTGATATTATGTTCATTCTCACAAAATGTTTTATCTTGCAAGAGTTTTTGATGCAAAGAATGATTTGTGCTTATACCATCCACAAAAAACTCATCCAAAGCACTCAACATTCTTTTGATGCAAGACTCTCTTGTATTTGCAGTTGTAATAATTTTTGCGAGTAGGGAGTCGTAGTGGGGAGGCACGACATATCCAGAGTAGATATGCGAATCAAACCTCACCCCAAATCCACCAGGAGGATGCATTTTATTGATAACCCCAGGCGAGGGAACAAAGGTCTCTGGATCTTCTGCATTTATCCTGCACTCCATTGCATGACCGCGGAAAATAATTTCTTTTTGATCAAGAGTTAGCTCCATTCCCAAAGCAATTTTTAACTGTGCTTTAACAATATCAAAACCAGTAATCATTTCAGAAACAGGGTGCTCAACTTGGATTCTAGTATTCATTTCAATGAAATAAAATTCACCATTTTCATATAGAAACTCAAGTGTACCTACACCAGAATACTGAATATTCCTACATAGTGTTAAGCAAGCTTGTAATGTTGTTTCTAAAGATTTTTGATTAATATCAAGGGCCGGAGCCTCTTCTATAATTTTTTGGTGCCTTCTTTGCATGCTGCAATCTCTTGTTCCTAGATGAATAGCATTTCCTTTTCCATCCGCAACAATTTGAACTTCTATATGACGAGGGTTTTGAATAAATTTTTCAAAATATATGGTGTCATTTCCAAAAGCATTCTTTGCCTCTTGCTTAGTAAGCAGCAACGATGCAATCAATTCAGATTCTTCTTGGACAACCCTCATTCCTCTTCCGCCGCCCCCTGCAGATGCTTTAATCATCATCGGGTAACCAACTCCTGCAGCTACTTTTTTTATAGCCTCATCAGTTTCAGGCATTCCTCCCTTATAACCAGGTACGATGGGGATATTTGAGCCCTCAGCCAAACCTTTTGCAGTAATTTTATCTCCCATTTGGCGAATAACATCTGAAGAGGGGCCAATGAATATAAATCCGCTAGCCTCACATCTTTCAGCAAAATCTGCGTCTTCTGCAAGAAACCCATAACCAGGGTATATGGCATCTGATCTTGTGAGCTCAGCAGCTGAAAGAATCGAAGGAATATTGAGATAACTTTCCAAAGGGCTCGCCGGTCCAACGCACACAGTTTCATCAGCCAATCTTAAGTGTTTGAGTTCTTTATCTCCTGATGAGTATATTGCTACCGTTTTTAGATCTAGCTCTTTGCATGCTCTAAGAGCTCGCAGAGCAATCTCCCCTCGATTGGCAATTAGAATTTTTTTTGACATTACCCTATGACAATTAGAGATTGATCAAATTCAACAGGCTCGCCATCCTCAATATTAATAGCTGAGACCTTGCCAGTAAATTCTGATTTAATTTCATTCATCATCTTCATTGCCTCAACAATACAGACAACATCACCGGCATTAACATGGCTGCCAATCTCAACAAAAGGAGGTTTGTCTGGCGCCGGCTTTCTATAAAAAGTTCCAACAATAGGGGACTTGATTGGCGAGCCTGATTTATTTGCTATGACTTCATTATTTTCTGAAGGAGCGCTAACTGAGGCAGTGGACAATGAAGTAGTTTTAACTTCTAGTGGTTGAGCGCTTCCTCGAACAATTCTTAATGACTCTTCGCCTTCTTGGACTTCAATTTCAGTTAAATCTGAATCTTGCAGCATTTCTATTAATTTTTTAATTTTTCTAATATCCATTATTTCCCGCCCTTATAATTATCAATAATATGTCTAAGAGCTAGGTCATATCCCTGAGTCCCAAGCCCGCAAATAACACCATTCGCAATATCAGAAAAATAGGATTTATGCCTAAACTCTTCTCTAGCAAATATGTTGGATATATGAACTTCATAAAATGGAATCCCAATTCCGAGAAGGGAATCTCTAATTGCAATGCTGGTATGGGTTAGGGCACCAGGATTAATTATTATAAAATCTATTTGATTCATAGAATCTTGAAGCTTTGTAACAATCTTATGTTCAGCATTACTTTGAAAGGCTTCAACCTCAATATTATGAGAACTTGCTCTTTCTTTTAAACCTTTATTAATTTCTTCCATTGTTACTGAGCCATAAACTTCAGGCTCTCGAACACCAAGCAAATTTAAATTAGGACCATGTATTACTAATATTTTCATTTTTTTAGATTTTATAGTGTTTTTCTTAGAATTTATACGATTTTATAAACTTTTAACCCTTTTTGGATAACAGTACTTTCCTTCAGCGCAACCTTGATAAATTACCTTTATGCTCTTTAGACTGCTTAGATTAACATCTGATAGCTCAGCATCAACCTGCAAAGCACCTTTTAAAATATCTGACTCGCCAAAAAACTCGTCAGATATCTTTGATTCATTCTTTAATATGTAATTAGGCTCAAGGGAATAACCACCTGCCTTAATTAAAATTGATTTTTTATATAGGTAATATCCAGGCTTAATGTCCCAAGATATAAGAATTTTATTTTCTTCAATTAATGCATTTACAACGAAGGCCTCATCAACATTTAATATATCTTTTTGTTCAAACTGGGAATTACTAAATATAAATCCTGATAGAAAAACAAACGAGTATAATAAGATCCTTAAATTCATTGAAGCATTATAAAAGAAACCATGGCTATTAAATTATTTTTAAAAATTTTCTTTTCGCTTCCTGTATGGTTGTTGCGATGTATGACTTTTCAAAAAAGCACTATCATCAATAATCAAATTCTCGATTTTCAAACTCAGATTTTTTTAGCACTGCAATCATTACAAGTTGATGGTTTGGATGACCCAAGTTCCTTTGATTCTGCCCAAGAAATAAGAGAATTTATGATAGAAGGACTCCCACTTAGCTCCAAACCCACCATGCACATTAAAATAAAAGATCACTCATTACCAACTGAATTTGGACACCTTAAGATCAGAGAGTATTGCCCAGAGAAGATTACAAGCAGTTCACCAATTTTATATTTCCATGGAGGGGGCTATGTATTAGGTGGTATAGAAAGCCATGACGCTGCCTTGCAATTTTTTGCTGCAGAAATGGAAGCAAGTATATTCTCGCTTGATTACAGATTAGCGCCTGAAAATAAATTCCCTTCTTCATTGCAAGATGCAAACCTTGCACTCGAATGGCTTGGAAAAGAATTGAATCTCCCTATCAGTGAAATTAGCCTTTGCGGTGACAGCGCTGGAGGCCATCTTTCTGCGTCCCTTTCAACATATAGAGCTATTAACAAATTGGAGTTGCCTTTATCGCAATGCCTTATATATCCAATGACAGACCCGTTATGTAACTCTAGATCTCAAGTTGACTTTGATAGCGGATTTTTTTTAAGTCAAAAAGCAATGATTTGGTTTTGGGAGCAATTAATGCAATCAAGCGACAATCTGCATGACCCAGCATTCAACCTAACCATTGATCCCAAGGCAAGCCTCCCAAAAACCTTAATAATTACAGCAGGTTTTGATCCTTTGAGCGATGAGGGAGAGGCATATGCCAGGTTTCTTGATAATATTGGAAATGAAGTACGGCAAATTCATTATCCCCATCTTATTCATGGTTTTGTTAATATGACCGCTTTAAAAGCTGCAAAAGTTGCAACAAAAGACTTGCTAAAAATATATAAAAACTTTTTAAAATAATGAATCCATTACTTCAAATTTCTAATTTATCTATAAGTTTTCAAGTTAGAAAAGCTAAATTTTCTGCTGTGAAGAATTTAAATTTATCAATTAACGAAAATCAGATTGTTGGTCTAGTTGGTGAGTCTGGATCAGGTAAATCTGTTACAGCAATGTCTATCATGCGCCTACTCCCAGAACCCAAAGCCTTATATAGTGATCAGTCCTCGATAATATTTGATGGAGAAGAAATCCTAAGCGCCAATAAAACCTCACTAAGAAAGATTAGGGGAAATAAAATTTCAATGATTTTTCAAGAGCCCATGACCTCATTAAATCCATACCATAGAGTTGGTGATCAAATTGTTGAATCTATAATGTTGCATAAGGCACAACCTAAATCGGAGGGTATATTAGAGGCAAAAAATCTGATGAATTTAGTTGAAATTTCTGAGATTGATAGACGATTTTCTTCATATCCTCATGAGCTTTCAGGTGGTCAGCGTCAACGAATTATGATTGCAATGGCTCTCGCCAATAAACCAAAATTATTAATTGCTGATGAACCAACAACAGCACTTGATGTGACTATCCAGGCTCAAATTCTTGATTTGATGACAAAGCTAAAGGATGAGGTAGGAATGTCTATATTATTCATCACGCATGACTTAGGGCTGATTGAAAAATTTTCAGACACTATCACAGTTATGCAAGAAGGAGCTGTTGTAGAGCAAGGAGATACAAAATCAGTATTTATAAATCCACAGCATACATATACCCAAAAACTCATTAATTCTGAGCCATCAAGCAAGCAAGATCCCTTAAAAGAAGAGCCTCCATTAATTACAGTCAAGGATCTAAATATTTTCTATCCTCTGCCAAATAAAACATTTTTTAAAAAAGACTTTTTCCATGCAGTAAAAGATGTCAACTTTTCCATACCGCAAAAATCAACAATAGGCTTAGTTGGGGAATCAGGCTCTGGGAAGTCCACTCTAGGCAAAGCATTAGCCGGGCTAATAAATTACCAAGGCTCAGTTCTCTATGAAGGTGTGAATATTGATCAATTAAATTCAAAGGAGTCAAAGTCAATTAAAAAAGATATTCAGATTGTTTTTCAAGATCCATATGGCTCTCTCTCACCTCGAATGACTGTAGGGGAAATAGTTGGAGAAGGTTTAGATGTGCATCTTGATCTCACTAAAAAACAAAAAGATGAACGGATTTCAGATTGTCTAAATGCTGTAGAGATTAATCCAGATGATAGATTTAAATATCCGCATGAGTTTTCTGGTGGACAAAGGCAGCGAGTTGCGATTGCAAGATCACTCATTTTAAATCCCTCATTCATGATTTTAGATGAACCCACTTCAGCATTAGATAGATCTATTCAAATTCAGGTCATTGAATTATTAAAGAATATCCAGAAAGACTATGAATTGACATATTTATTTATCAGTCACGATCTCAAGGTGGTTAGATCAATGTCAGACTATATATTAGTAATGCAAAATGGACTTATAGTTGAATCAGGGCCTGCTAAACAAGTTTTCTCAAGCCCAGAAGAAGACTATACTGATAAACTCCTCAATGCCGCATTACGTTATTCAAGTGTTTAATTATGTCTAATAGAAAATTTTCAAAGAATTTAGTAGATGGGCCTCATCAGGCTGCTTCGCGCTCTATGCTTAGAGGTGTTGGCTTTGAAACTGCTGATTTTTCAAAACCATTGGTTGGTATTGCATCTACCTGGTCAAAAGTCACTCCATGCAACATGCATATAAATGAATTGGCAGATATTGTAGAAGAATCTATTGATGCTTCTGATTGCAAGGGAGTTCTTTTTAACACTATTACAGTTTCAGATGGTATATCCATGGGAACCCAAGGAATGAAATATTCATTGGTCTCAAGAGAGGTAATAGCAGACTCTATTGAGACCGTTGTAGGATGCTTAGGCTATGACGGAGTGGTTGCAATTGGTGGGTGTGACAAAAATATGCCAGGAGCTTTAATAGGATTGGCAAGATTAAATAGACCTTCGTTATTTATTTATGGTGGCTCTATACAGCCAAGTTATATAAATACTGATTATGTTACTGTTTGTGAAAAAGTTGGTGAATATGCAAAAGGCAGTATCAGCGAGGAAGAGCTAATAGCAGTTGAGAAAGTTTCTGTTAAAGGTCCTGGGTCCTGCGGTGGCATGTATACCGCTAACACCATGGCATCAAGTATCGAGGCTCTGGGAATGAGTTTGCCAGGAAGCAGCAGTCAAGATGCAGTTTCTAATGATAAAAAACAAGATTGTCAGAATGCTGGTGCAGCTATTAAAAACTTGCTAGAACTTGATATCAAGCCTAGCGATATTATGACAAAACAGGCCTTTGAGAACTCAATAGCAGTTGTGATTGCATTGGGGGGCTCAACAAATGCTGTGTTGCATCTCCTTGCTATGGCTCACTCTATTGGTGTTGTTCTTGATCTAGATGATTTTACGCGTATTGGAAAAGTTACTCCAGTTTTGGCAGACATCAAGCCTTTTGGAGTGCATTTTATGTCGGAACTTAATGCAATTGGTGGAATTGCCCCTATGATGAAGTTGATGCTTCAAAAGGGACTGCTACATGGAGATTGTCTAACTGTTACTGGGAAAACCTTAGATGAAAACCTTCAAGAAGTGCCGCCGTATCCTGATGGCCAAAAAATTATTTTACCTTTATCAAAACCAGTTAAAGATTCTAGTCATTTAAGAGTACTTTACGGGAACTTAGCTCCAGAAGGAGCAGTAGCAAAAATTACTGGCAAAGAGGGCACTGTCTTTACAGGGAATGCAAGGGTTTTTAATTCTGAGGAAGAGGGCATGGCAGCGATTCTTGAGAAAAAAATTACAGAGGGTGATGTTGTTGTTATTAGATTCGAAGGCCCTCAAGGTGGCCCTGGGATGAGAGAAATGCTTAAACCTACTTCTGCAATTATGGGGCAAGGGCTGGGAGATAAAGTTGCTTTTATAACCGATGGCAGATTCTCTGGTGGGACCCATGGTTTTGTGGTTGGACATATTAGTCCTGAGGCAGAGATGGGGGGACCTATTGCTCTAATTCAAGATGGAGACGAAATCACAATTGATGCTAATGCGGATATCTTATCTCTTAATATTTCTGATGATGAAATGAAAAAAAGATCAGAAAGCTGGAAAAATCCAAATTCGTCCCCAAAAAATGGAGTGCTGGCTAAATACAAAAAAACAGTTCAGTCAGCCTCAAAAGGTGCTATTACCGACTATTTTTTATGATTAAAAGAACATATCCTCAATCAAGACTTCGAAGAACTCGTGCTAAAGGCTATCTAAGAGACCTTGTTGCAGAAAATTATTTAAGCACCAATGACTTGATTCAGCCAATTTTTATTGCAGACCAATCAGAGAAGCAAATTGAAATACCTTCTATGCCTGGAATATATAGGCACAATTTAGAATCACTGTATGCTGAAACAGAGGAATTAATTAAAGAAGGGATAAAGTCAGTTGCGATATTCCCTGCAATTGATTCAGACAAAAAAGATCCAAAAGGCTCACATGCTTTTGATGATAAAAATATAGTATGCATAGCATTAAGAGGTTTGGCAGAGAGATTTCCAGAAGTTATAAAGATTGCTGATGTTGCTCTTGATCCCTTCACGGATCATGGGCATGACGGAGTATTGCTTGATGGCAAGGTAGATAATGATCAAACGCTAGAATTGCTCCAAGACCAAGCACTTCTTTTGGCTCAATCTGGAGCAGATGTGCTTGCTCCTTCAGATATGATGGATGGAAGAGTGAGGGTGATTAGAAATATTTTGGAGTCAAATGGATTCGTCGATACAGTAATATTATCCTATGCTGTAAAATACGCCTCAAGTTTTTATGGACCATTTAGAGAAGCCGTTGGATCCTCTGCAAATCTTGGTAAGGCTTCAAAGAAAACGTATCAGATGAATTTTGCAAACCTCGATGAGTCTCTTCATGAGACAGCCATGGATATAGAAGAAGGAGCAGATATTGTTATGGTTAAACCTGGCACAGCATATCTTGATGTGGTTCATGCAATTAAATCTAGGTTTCAAATACCTACATTTGTTTATCAAGTGAGTGGGGAATATTCAATGCTTAAGTTAAGTATTGAGAAGGGGTGGCTTGATAAAGATGTTATGTTAGAATCTTTATTGTGTTGCAAAAGAGCTGGTGCTGATGCCATCTTAACCTACGCAGCAAAGCAAATAGCATCGGAGTTAAATTCATGAGTGACAATGTCAAAGAAATTACATCTGCAAATTTTAATCAGGAAGTTCTAGAATCAGATCTACCCGTTCTCGTTGATTTTTGGGCAGAATGGTGTGGCCCATGCAAACAACTTGCGCCTACAGTTGAAGAAGTTGCTGATGCAATGGTTGGTTCAGTAAAGGTTTGCAAAATGGATGTAGATTCCAATCAGGATTTAGCAGTTCAATATGGGGTTAGATCAATCCCTACTCTTTTAATCTTTAAAAATGGTGAAGTGTCCTCAACTCAAATAGGCGCTATCAGTAAACAACAATTGGAGGATTTTATAGCAGCAGAAGTATAAAAACTTTGCATCTTGCGGGAAAAGGAATTATTATTTCCCCTTCTTAGCTTTATAGCTACCTATCAAATCACAGTCTTTTACTCCTAAGCAACCAGAGAAACATTTATGAATTTAACTGAAATGAAAGCCAAACCAATTAATGAATTGGTGGATATAGCCGAAAGCCTTGGAATTGAAGATGTTGGAAGGCTTAAGAAACAAGAAATTATCTTCCGTATATTTAAACAACAAGCTAAAGAAGGGGTAGATATCTATGGTGGCGGGGTTTTAGAAATATTAAATGATGGATTTGGTTTTTTAAGATCTCCAGAAGGTTCCTACTGCTCTGGTCCGGATGATATTTATGTCTCTCCAAGTCAAGTTAGAAAATTTAGCTTGAGAAAGGGAGATGAAATTCATGGAAAAATTAGACCCCCTAAAGATAGCGAAAGATATTTTGCTTTGGTCTACGTTGACACAATCAATAAAGAGGCTCCAGAAAAAACAAAAAAGAAAATTCTCTTTGAAAATTTAACCCCTCTCTTCCCAACATCACGTCTAACGCTTGAGCAAGGCAGTGGATCTGCAGAAGATCTTTCTTCTAGAATTATTGATCTTGCTTCTCCAATCGGTAAGGGTCAGCGTGGATTAATTGTTTCCCCTCCAAAAGCAGGTAAAACATTAATGCTTCAAAGCATAGCCCATTCAATTACTAAAAATAATCCTGAAGTTGAATTAATAGTTTTGCTGATTGACGAACGTCCAGAAGAAGTCACAGATATGTCTAGGACTGTTAGGGGGGAGGTTGTTGCTAGCACATTTGATGAGCCGCCAACAAGGCATGTCCAGGTAGCAGACATGGTGATTGAAAAAGCTAAAAGACTTGTTGAACATAAAAAAGACGTTGTTATCCTATTGGACTCTATTACTAGATTGGGTAGAGCATATAACTCAGTTCAGCCTGCATCTGGAAAAATCCTTTCTGGTGGTGTTGACTCTAATGCTCTTGAAAGACCAAAAAGATTTTTTGGTGCTGCAAGGAATTTAGAGGAGGGCGGCAGTCTTACCATTATTGCAACCGCTCTAGTTGAAACTGGCTCTAAAATGGATGAAGTCATTTATGAAGAGTTTAAGGGAACTGGAAACATGGAGATTCATTTAGAAAGAAAAATTGCTGAAAAGAGAATATATCCTGCTATCAATATTAGACGCTCAGGAACCAGAAGGGAGGATCTTCTTACGAGTCCTGAAGAATTGCAGAGAATGTTTATCCTTAGAAAGATTCTGGATGACATGGAAGACTCTCAAGCAATTGAATTTTTAATTGAGAGATTGAAATCCTCTAAAACAAATGACGAGTTCTTCAGCGCCATGAAAAGTGGCAATGGGAATGGGAAGAAGAAATAGCTTAGTTTAGACTTCTGCTAAAGCTGCCTCGACCATATCTTTATCATGAGGAGATTCTGCTAAGACAATATTCCTAAAACCATATTCTTCGGTTAATTCTCCTATTCTTTTCGATGCAACTATGAAGATCACCTGTTGATTTTTATTCACCGGCAATACTTTCATTAATACTTTTAAACTCTGATGCGTATAGATCAAGATTACTAATTTATCTTTATCTCTGATTTTTGAAACATCAATATTTGTTTCGTCGTGTGATGCATAACAAGGAAATGTATCTATATCTGCATCGGTCATAGTTATAATACGAGGATTTTTTTCTCCACAAAAGACCAAACATTTTTTGTAATCCATTTCTTGAATGACATTTGCTAAACCGGCAGAATCAAATGTTGGCGGAATTGATGAAGTAAGATTAAATTTACTCAATGATTCTTGAGTTGCCAGCCCAATTGCAAGAATTGGAATATTTTGATTGGCAAATGAGGTTTCTTGATAAAATTTAGCGCCATAGGTCACCGCAGATTGGCTTGTAAATATCAAAACATCATAATCTTTTAAATTATTTATATATTTCAAGGCTTGCAAAGAGGGTTCAGTTTTCAAGATTCTTGTTAGCGGTATATGAATAAAGTTCTGCTGGGATCTTGCAAGCAAAGAATTAGTTTTTTGGCATAGATCCGCAGGTCTAGTGTTTACAATCATTTATTGCTGAATAATTTCTTTGGCACCATTGTGAATCAGTTTCTCTATAAAACTTTGTAAAGCATCAATTTTATTATCTAGGTTAAATTTGACCACCTCATTATAAACTTCAGATCCATCTTGGTTAGAAACTCTGACTTTAAGTTCTGCATCTTGAGCTTCGATTTTACATAGAGCAGAAATTGGAGATAGGCAATTACCCTCCAAAGACGCAACAACTCTTCTTTCAATTTCTGTAGCTTGATAAGTTGATTCATCATTTAACAATTTCAGCAAATTGCCTATATCAGATTCAAGCTCAATTGTATTGATCTCTATGCCAATTGCTCCTTGCGCTGCTGCAGGCAACATTTGATCTTCTGAAAATGTGTACATATTTGGGTGTTGAATTTTCAATCTATTCAATGCTGCTTTTGCCACAATTAAACCATCCAAGTTTTCAACATTCATTTTATTAATTCTTGTTTGGATATTTCCTCTGATTGGCACTATGGTTAACTTCGAGTTCATGGCAAGTAACTGAGATTTTCTTCTAGGTCCAGATGTAGCAATTTTGAGATTTTTTGATAAATCATCGATGGTTAAGTCTTCTTTCAAAAGAAGAGCATCCCCCTCATCCTCTCTTGGTAAAGTTGCTGCAATGCTAAATTGAGAATCTATGAATGCAGGTACATCCTTAAGGCTGTGAACAGCTATGTCAGCAATATCATTTGCTATAGCCTCCTCTAACTTAGATACAAATAATCCTTTCCCACCAATAGTGTGCAAGGGTCCATCTGTAAGATCACCCTCTGATTCCATTTGGACAATCTCACAAATACATTCAGGACTAAATAGTTTAATCCGCTCTATGACTTCATTGGTTTGAAGTATTGCAAGTGGAGAGCGCCTAGTTGCTATTCTAATTTTCATTGTAAAATCATGAGCCTCACATCTCCAATGGCTTTATCTTTCAGAATTTCCTGAGTTTTACTCAATTCAAGCTCAGTATGTTTATTGGTTTCAAGAAAGACTTTACCACCCTCATTTAAAACATTACCTTGATAGATTGATCTGACTAAAATTTTATAGTCAATTTGATCGAATGGAGGATCTAAAAAAATAATATCGAACTTTTGCTTATTTGTTTGAAGCCATTTAAAAGAATCACTGCACGCAGCTTGAGTTTTTTTGTCATAACCAAGATGACTAATATTTTTTATGATATTTTTATACAAACTTTTTTCTTTCTCCACAAATGTGACATGTTGGGCGCCTCTTGATAAGGCTTCTAACCCTAAACCCCCAGTACCAGCAAATAAATCGAGACAAGATTTGTTTTCTAATTCAAATTGAAGCCAACTAAATAAAGTTTCTTTTGCACGATCGGTGGTTGGCCTGAGGGAAGGTGTAGCTTTAAAAACTATTCGATAGCTCTTGTGTCTACCTCCAATTATTCTTATGCTTGACGTGTTCAATTTTTAAAATTTTTACTGAGTATAAATTATAACGTCTATGTCTAAAGAACAATTTATAATTGCAATGAGATTTCTGGCTGCATCTGTGAGTGTTATCTCTACCAAAGATCAATCTGGCAATTTATATTCGATGACAGCATCTTCTGTTACCTCTTTAACTATTGATCCCCCATCTGTTTTAGTTTGTGTGAATAATTCTGCCAGTATTCACGATGCCTTAACCCCAGGAAAGAATTTATGCATTAACATTCTTCAAAAAAATCAGCAAGAGATTTCTAACCTATGTAGCTCAAAGCAACTTGAGTCACAAAGGTTTGAGAATGATTTTTGGGATACAAGCCATATTCCTTTCGTTAAAAACGCTCAATCAAATATATTTTGTAAAGTTAAAGAAACGGTTGCTTACCATACTCATAAGATTGTTATTGCGAGCGTAGAGAGCTCACAAAGCGCAGAGACATTCAATACCTTGATTTATGCAGACGGAGGATACTTAGATTAGATGAGATATTTATTTATTTTTTTACTTTCATTTTCAATGCATGCAATAGAATTATCGCCCAGTGTAGATAATGCATCTGTGTATTTTATTTCTCCAAGTGATGGGGAGTCTATTTCAGGAAAGGTTACAGTTAGATTCGGGTTGAAAAACTTTGGCGTTGCTCCAGCTGGAACACAAATTTTGCACACAGGCCATCATCATTTAATTATTGATGCTGATCTGCCGCCACTTAATCTTCCAATACCAGCTGATAAAAATTATGTTCATTTTGGTAAAGGTCAAACAGAAGTGGAGCTTGAATTAACAAAAGGAGAACACACTCTGCAGTTGTTGCTTGGCGATTTTAGGCATATACCTCACAGCCCGCCGATTTATTCTAAAAAAATTCAAATAGTTGTAGATTAAGAATCTAAAGTCATTGCAACAAAAGACCTTAAATCTTTTGTGACTACTGACATTGCATTACTTGCATTGGTATCTGCTGACTCATCAATATCTGTTTCTACGATTAAACCTACAAGACCATGCAGTCCAGCCCAGTGGCGTATACACTGTCGACTGAGGTCATCATCAGAAATGCCAGGATATAATTCAAGAAGTATATTAATCAGTTCGTTAAATGCACCTGATGCTGCCTCCAATAAATCAGGAAATTGCACTTTGTCTGGAATAGCACTATGCATCAAGTCGTATGTGTGTTTTCTCTCTAATCCAAAATTAAGATATGCAATACCCATTTCAAGAAATCTTTCTTTTGTATTCATCTTTTTACTTTGATTTGCTGCTTGGTTCAAGACTTCTTTAAGGTCTTCAAATCCACGCCTCGACACAGCAGCCAGAAGATCTTCCTTGGTATTAAAATGTCTATAAGGAGCTGTTTGGGATACATTAGCCTCTTTAGCAATAGATCGCAGGCTCATTTTATCATGACCATTTTCCTCACAGATTTTGCAAGCGCTTGAGACAAGCTCCTCTTTAAGGTTACCGTGATGATATTTCATAAATAATATAATGTTGACAGTGAATACATTAAATATATACTATGTTTACGCTGTTAACATTATTAGCATAGCATATTAAATTTTATGAATAAATTTTTGAAACTGTCATTCTTTTTGCTTTTAGCATTTGATTTGTCTTCCAATGCATCGTTAGAGATTATGACAATTGAGATTCAAAATTCTTACAATACCATCCAGCGTTTTCCAGGAAAAATACTTCCATTAAATTATTCAAAGTTGGCTTTTGAAGTTCCAGGTAAAATCTCTGAAGTAAAAATTGATATCGGAGATGCTGTAAAAAGGAATGACATATTAGCAGCTTTGGATCCTGCAGAAATGCAGGCAAACTTAAATCAAGCTCAGGCAAGATTTGATTTAGCAGAACAAGCCTTAAATAGGTTTAAAGATTTAAAGTCGAAAGGGTTTATCTCTAATCAGGAATTGGATCGAGCTAATTCAGAGTTTCTAATTGCTAAAGCGCAAGTAGATTTATACTCAGTTAAATTAGAACAAACCTTTATTCGCGCTCCATTTGATGGATATATTCAAAATAGATTTCTTGATTCTGGGACAGTTATTAGTCCAGGGGTACCAATTTTAGAAATTATTGATTCAACAGTTGTAGAGGCTCATGTCTCAGTTCCTAGTTACATTATTGAGAGCTTGGAGGAGGGAAATGCTTATAATTTTTCAATTGATAAGAAAATTTTGCCTGCAATACTTAAGCGGTTTACAAAAATGAGTAATCAAGGATCAGATAATAGATTATGCATATTTGAATTCGATACTTTTATTAGCCCAGGATCTATTTCTTACCTCCAGCTCCAACAAGTGAGATCTTCAACCGGTGCCTGGGTTCCCTTGAAATCTCTCTCTCAAGGCACGCAGGGCTTGTGGAATTTATATACAGTTTCTAAAGATAATGATAATCAATTGAAGGTTGCGAAAGAAATTGTGGAATTAATTCATGTTGAAGGAGATAACGCATATATTTCAGGAACCATTTCAACTGGAGATATGGTGGTATCAGGTGGAGCTGAGAAGGTTATTGAAAATGAAATTTTAAAAGTAAACTAATTGATGTTTCTTCTCAAAATTTTATTTGATCGACCTAGGGTTTTCAGCTTACTTTTAACCTTTATTTTTTTAGCTGGTATTTTTTCTCTTAGCACTCTACCCAGACAAGAAAATCCAGAGCTTGCGCAGCGATGGTCATCAGTTCAAAGTATCTATCCTGGGGCATCACCAACACGAATTGAAACGCAAATTTTAGAGCCCTTGGAAGCAAAGCTTAGAGAGGTATATGAACTTGATGAAATTATCTCATTTGCTTCTCAAGGATTTTCAACCACGGTGCTAGCTATTAAAGATGAGGTTCCGCCATCTCTGATAGAGCAAGTATGGTCTGAAGTTCAGGACAAAATGGATCAAGCATCATTCGTATTACCTCCAGATGTTAAACCGCAATTAATTAGAAGCAGTGGCCCCCCCATAACTCTTCTTTATTCATTAACGTGGAACGGAGATGGAAAAACTCCATTAATTCTTTTATCACGTGTTGCAGAGGATCTTCGACAAACCTTAGCTTA
>Ga0315320_10002243_pt1 | contig 15922 bp, 15 predicted proteins | sample M140m21515metaG_FD_203458 | JGI IMG/M metagenome (GOLD analysis project Ga0315320, IMG submission 203458) | Ammonia-oxidizing marine archaeal communities from Monterey Bay, California, United States - M1 40m 21515 | ecosystem: Environmental > Aquatic > Marine > Coastal | place: USA: California... | reverse complement strand
TTAACAATCAAGGAGATATTGAAGGTTTAAAAATATGAGTAATTTAGAAAAAAAAAATATTATTGTTACTGGTGCGTCAGGTGGAATAGGCAATGCTATAATTAAAAAATTAAATGAAGCAGGAGCAAATATCTTAGCTTCAGGTACTAGAATTGAAAAACTAGAAGAGCTTAAAAAAAATTTTGAAGGTATTAAAATATTAAAATTTGATATATCTCAAAGTGACAAAATTGAAGAGTTTATTGAAAATGCTACAAATGAATTAGGTGGAAGTTTAGATGGCATGGTTAATAATGCTGGTATAACCCAAGATAATCTTGCAATTAGAATGAGTTTAGATGAGTGGCAAAAAGTTATAAATATTAATTTAACTTCAACTTTCTTAATGAGCAAATTTGCTATCAAAAAAATGCTTAAGAATAAATCTGGAAAAATTGTTAATATTACTTCTGTTGTAGGTCATACCGGCAACTTGGGGCAAGCAAACTATACGGCATCAAAAGCAGGCATTATTGCAATGTCCAAAAGTCTTGCAATAGAATATGCCAAGAAGAGTATAAATATTAATTGTATTTCTCCAGGTTTTATTAAAACAGCAATGACTGATAAAATTGACGAAAAATTTAAAGAAGTTATCATATCAAAAATTCCATCTGCTAGACTAGGTGAGCCAGATGATATAGCAAATGCGGTGCTTTTTTTAAGCTCAGATCAGTCTAACTATATTAACGGAGAGACTTTACATGTAAATGGAGGCATGTATATGGCTTGACAAAATAGCTTTTTAAACTATTAAGAATTTATAACAAAAAGGATCAATATGTCAGAAGACGTTTCAAGCAAAGTAAAAAAAATTGTAGCCGATCATTTAGGTATCGATGAAGCAAAAGTAACTGAAGAATCAAGTTTTACAGATGATTTAGGTGCAGATAGTCTAGATACTGTAGAATTAGTTATGGCTTTTGAAGAAGAGTTTGGGTCTGAAATTTCAGATAGTGAAGCTGAGAAAATTCTAACCGTAGGTGATGCAGTTAAGTTTATTGAAGGAAAAGCTAATTAATTACTTATATGACCTCACAAAATGATGGGGTAATGATAGTTTTATCTTCTCCGTCAGGAGCTGGTAAAACTACTCTGGTAAAAATGTTATCAGAACTAGATAACTTCGAAATTTCAATTTCACACACTACACGCCAACCAAGACCTACTGAAACATTCAATAAAGATTATTTTTTTGTAAATGAGAATGAGTTTAAAAGACTGATTTACAATGAAGAATTCCTTGAATATGCAAAAGTTTTTAAAAATTTTTATGGAACAACTAGAACACCAGTAATTGATAAATTAAATAATGGTAAAAATGTTTTATTTGATATTGATTGGCAAGGAGCAGATCAGATTAAAAATAAAAAGTTAGACTATAAGTTAATAACATTTTTTATTTTACCCCCAAGTAAAGAAGTTTTGTTTGAAAGATTGTCAAATAGAGATATGAAAGATAAATTAATTGCTGAAGAAAGAATGGAGCAGTTTGAGAGAGATGTTTTGCATTGGATAAATTATGATTATGTAGTCATCAATGATGATCTTGGAAAATGTTTTTCTAAAATCAATAATTTAATTGAAGCTGAAGTAAATAATGGCTCAAAAGATTATGATTTAGAATATATTAGAAACCATGTAAGCAAATTAACTTCTTAGCTTCTCATATTCGGTAGTCAATTTATAATAAGTATCAAATTCTAAATTTTGTGGCCTTAAATTTAAATTAATTTTAAGTCTATTTAGTATTTCTTGATCACCATTAAATAATTGATTAAAAGGTTTTTTTAACATTTTTCTTCGTTGGCTAAAAAATATTCTTGTAACTTTTTCTAAGTTTTTAGGGTCATTAATTTTATGAAAATATTTTTTAGGAGAAAAAAACAACAAAGAACTATCTATTTTCGGTCTTGGAGAGAAAGACTCTGGTTTGATATCACACACTTTCTTTATATTTAATCTCCAATTAGCTAAAATTGATAACCTTCCATAAGTAGAATTATTAAAATTTGAAATTATTCTATCAGCAACTTCTTTTTGAAACATTAATACAAGATAATCAAACCAAAAATCATCTTTTAAATTTAAAATCCATTTACTTAAAATTTCAGTAGAAATATTATAGGGAAGGTTGCCAAATACTGTGACTTTATCATCACATAATGAATATTCATCAATGTTCAAAATATCATCATTTATTATTTTTAATTTATCGCCAAAATTTTCATTAAGATTTTGAGCCAAATGATTATCTTTTTCGATTACAATTATTTTCTTAGGGTTATTTTTTAAAATAAAAGATGTTAGGTTTCCAGTCCCAGGTCCAACTTCAAGAATGGTTTTGTTTTTAATTTCTGTTGTATTAACTATTGTATCAAGGATGTTTCTATCTGTTAGAAAATTTTGGCCCAAACTTTTTTTTGGATACATTAATTTTTATCCAAAAAAGTAATTGCTTTAATGAGACTCAGAGGATTGGAGTTATTTTTGCCGAGCATACTTTCATTTGGACCATGATCTGGTGATATTCTAATAAAAGGCAATCCTAAAGTGATATTGAATGCGTCATATTCAAATAATGTTTTAATAGGTGTTAAAACTTGATCATGATACATACCTAAAATTACATTAAATTTTTTTCTATTATTTTTTAAAAAAATTGTATCAGCTGAATAAGGTCCGTGGACATTGAAACCTTGTTTTTTTAAATATTTAATAGATGGTTTTATAATAATCTCATCTTCATTAATTTTATCGATAGTTTCACAATGAGGATTGAGACCTAATATTGCAATTTTAGGCTCATAACCTAAGTTCTTATTATAAAAATTATTAATTAATAAAATTTTTTCATATATTTTTTTTTTATTAATCTTTTTTGATACAAATTTTAGGGGTAAATGTGTTGTCAAAGGGCACACTGATAGTTTTTTATTATAAATTAGCATTGCACTTTTACTTATTGAAAATTTATTAGAAATAAATTCTGTAATACCTAAAAATTTTTTATTTAAAAAATTTTTTTTTGAAATAGGACCATTTATAAATCTATCAGTTACACCTGATTTAATAATTTTAAAAGCTATTTCAAAACACTCTTTTATATAAAAATTTGATTTATTGGATATTTTTTCAAATGCTGAAGTTTGACTGAAGTCCACATTAATTAAATTAATAAATTTATTATCCAAAGTTTCCAAACTTAAATTAGATTGAGTAATTAATTTAATTTTTTTTTTAAATTTCAGTTTTGTCATTTGCAGTTTTAATAATCTCTTGGAACAAATTAAAATTATCGGATTTTTAAATTTCGTAAATTTAATTGTTTTAAAAAAAATCTCTAAAAAAATGCTATTAGGCTCACCAGCAACAATTAGTATTGGTTTATTTTTCATTTATAGTGAAATTAATTTTTACTTTATTAAAATGAATTTGTGAAAATTGACTAAATTGCTTATTTCTTTCAAAAGTTATCATTTCTTTTAGTATTACTTTTTTATCAATTTTAGTTTTTTTTATTTTTTTATCCTCAATTTTTAAAATTAAAAAACCATTTCCAACATTTATAACATCTGTATGTTGCCCAATTTTGATTTTCATTAATTGATCTAAAATTTTTTTAGAAAGGTTATCTTGTTCAATCCATCCAATTTTACCGCCTAAATTTGAACTAGAACTAATACTGTAAATATTTGCTGTATTATTAAACCCCACTTTTTCAATACTTTCATTAATTTTTTTTATTTGATTATCTAAACTGATATTTTTTTTTTTATTAAAGAAAATTTCTGATATTAGAAATTCACTTTTAGACTTATTTTTATTTTTATTTATTTTAGCTAATAAATTTTTTTTATTAATCTTAATTTGATCACTATATTTCTTAACAATAAGTTCATTCCATAAAATTTCAATTTTTAATTTTTGTTTAATTTCTAAAATAGTATAATTATTTTTATTTAATAATGCTTTCTTGAATGACTGTTCGTCGGAATAATTCAAGCTTTTATAAAAATCTTTAAAAACTTTATTTACTATTGGTAAATCTGCCTCAAAATTAAAAAATTTTTTTAATTCTTTTTTTTTTATTATTTCAGTTATTAGTGATTTTTTACCAATTTCTTCAACTTTCTTTTTATCTAAATTAACTAATGCAGGATTTAGTATCATTAAGTAAGAAGATTCTTTTTTAATATCTAAGTTTGTTATAATTTCATCATCTACAATTGTTTTAATGTAAACAGTATTATCTGCTAATGCACCAATACTTGTTGTAAGACCTATCAAGATTAAAAAATAAATTTTCTTTATCATTATTTTCTAAGATTTGGAGTTCCTGTAGTACCAAAAGGAATAATTGACAATTTTAAAAAAATACTTTCTGATGGTTTAATTTCTCTATCATTATAATACTCTTTTTGATATTCAATACTTGCTGCTAAGCAATCATTTTTATATTGGTACATCAAATTGTAGTATTCAGTCAGGTCAGTATTTTTATTACCTCTTGTTGAAAAAGATATATTGTTTGATTCATCAAAGTTATAAGTTGTTGTGTTTAATAAATAAGAATTTTTATTATCTAAATTGTTTTCATTTACGTAATTAAAGGTTGTAACGAAATTATTAACTCTTATTTCTGTAGTTAAGTTTTCATAGTTAATATCATTGAAATTATTTTTTGTTGCAAAATTGTATTTTGTGGTAAGGTAATTGATGGGACTATATTTTATTTCCCCAAAAAAATTAGATACTTTTGCTCCTAATTGGTGATTTCTTTCTAAATCATGATTTTCTTTTAATCTCAAATTATTTGCAATTTTTATACCAAAAACTTCTCTATCGTCTTTCTTGTTATTTATTGAGTAATCTGCACCATAAATTAATGACATTCCTCCTTCCAATGTCTGGTCCGTAGAAAGTCTATTAAGGTTATAAATATTATTTACATCTAGTTTGTACTCATAATTGCTGAGATCTTTGCTGTGATTAGGGCTTAATTTTATTGATACTTTTGGAATTAATAGATTACTAAAATTATCGCTTTTTTTAACAAGAGGATAAGTGGAAGTAAACTGATACAAACTAGACAAGTACAGATCTTTTTTATTTTTTATTGTTTCTGAATTATCACCATCGGTATTAGAATTTTTAATAATAAAATCATATTTATTTTTAAAACCAAGTTTAGTTATCTTAGGTGTTGAATTAAAGATGAAATCATTAATGTTAACTTTTTCAACTACATTTGTCTGATAATTGTGAATATAGTTAGTTGAATTTAACGTAAAATCACCTTTAAGACTCGTATTATTTTTTAAATTTTTAGATAAATCAATACTTGGAAAAATATACTCATATCTATCTCTGCTAATCCTATTTAAATTTTCATACACTATAAATTTTGTATCAATATTTAAATCATTAGAAAGCATATTTAGACCCAAAGAAGTTTCAAGAACTTCATAACCATCATCAACAATTGGTGATTTTATCTTATTGGCTTTTAAGTATGTATCATTTGAAGTTTTTTCAATTTTAAGTTTTAGACTATTATTATCAAATCTATTTGTATTTAATTTACCAATGTAGTTAAAGAAAAGATGGCCTTCCATAGTTCCTTTTTTAGTTAAAATACTAAAGTCAGTATTGGTTTTGCTATTTCTATTAACTTCTCTATATTCATTCTGAATCATTAATTGATCTTTTGCATAAAAACGTGGAGAGATCGTAATATCTCTATTATCACTTAATACTTTATAATAAGGGATACTTAAAAAGGTCTCTTTGTTTGGAGAATTTTTAAATGTTGGCATTAATAAACCAGATTGTCTTTTAACTGTTGGATCTGGGTGAAAAAACTTAGGAAAATAAACAACAGGAACATCATAAATTTTAAGCCATACATTTTTATAACTTATATTTTTTTTCTTTTTATTATGGGTGATTTTTTCAGCCATTAATTGCCAAGGCGGACATTTATCAGTTTTTTTACATAAAGTAAAAACTCCCTTAGAAACTTCAGTTATATTTTTATCATAATTTATACTTTTTCCAGCAATTCTTGGATCATTATTTTTATCATAAGATAACTTATTTAATTCTAAAAAAATGTCTTTTCCAATTAATCTATTTTTTTTAGTATCAATGTATGCTGAGTTAATTTCAAAGCTATTGTTATCTATATCTCTAATTTTAGCTTTTGAAATTATTAGCTCATTTTTATCTAATTTATATTTAAATTCGTTAGTTCTAATAATATTATTAAATTTATCTCTCAAAATTGTGTTTGTAGATGAATTTAAAATATTTTTTTTTTTATCTAAGACAATAGTTTCAGTCTTCATATTTAATAAATTTTCTAAATCATCAACTTTAACACCATCAGTAGCTGTAAGAATGTTATTTTTTCTATCTAAAACAATTTTTTCACTTTCTATATTTAACAAATTTTTTAAATCATCAATTTTAACACCATCAGTAGCTGTAAGAATGTTATTTTTTCTATCTAAAACAATTTTTTCACTTTCTATATTTAACAAATTTTTTAAATCATCAATTTTAACACCATCAGTAGCTGTAAGAATGTTATTTTTTCTATCTATGAAAATTGTTTCACTCTGGATATTTAATGAATTTTTTAAATCATTAACTATAATTCCTTCAGTCAGTTTAAAAGTAAAATCATTATTATTTACTTTTAATTTTATAAACTTTATTTTTAAATTTTGATTTTTGAGTAAAGCAGATCCGTTATAAGCTTTTAATATATCTAAATCTTTAATATATTCAAATTTTTCAGCTGTGATTATTAAATCATTACTTTTTGAAATAACTTTACCATTGTATGCATTAATCAAATTTCCATTATTAGATAAATTAATTTTATTTACTTCAAAAATATATTTTTCAGCAAATGAAATTTCATAAATTGATATAAAGAATAACAGATATATAATTATTTTATTTTTCATTAATTCTTACCAAGCCCATTAAAGTTATAATCGAGATAAATAAAATTGGTAAAAAAATAGAAACATTAGGAGGAATTTTACCAGTGTTTCCCATCGAAGAGAAAATAAAATTAATATAATATATTACAACAGAGACAAAAATACCTAAGATTATGTTAAAAAATAAAGATTTGTTTTGTCTTACATTAATCATTATGACCGAGGAGAGCACAGTCATCAGTGCATAAAAATAAGGTGTTGAAAAAAGTTTTAATAAATGGATTTTTATCTCATCTGATGAATATCCCAATTCTTCATAATCTTTTTTTAGATTAAAAAGTTCAAAAATATTAAGTGTAGAAAAATTTGAAAATAGACTTCTTATTTTTTTATCATCAAAATTAGTTTTATAAATCATTTCTGTGATATTATTTTTTGAAATATTATCTTTTGTAATAATAGGGTTAAATATAATCCATTTCTTATTTTTTATATCAACTTTATTTGCTTGAATTGTTTGTAAAAGCTGAAAATTAGAATCAAATTCATTAATAATTACATCCATTAAATAATTATTTTTTATATTTTTTGATTTCACAATTAAGGTTTTTTCATTAGTTTCATCCTTTAACCATAATCCACTATCATTGACTACAGCTAGATATTTGTTGTCGTTAGTATAGTTATTTTTGATATCTGTGTATAAAAATTTTAATTTAGCTGCAAAATTGTAATACAAAAATATCATTATCAGCCCTAGTAAAATTGATGATAAGAATAAAGTTTTTATAATCTTTAAATTACTTAACCCGTTATTTTTTAGATGAATAAGTTCATCATTTTTAAAAATTTCATAAAAAAAAAATTGAGTTGATATCAAAAAAATAAATGGAAAAATTTCAAATAAGGTAATAGGAGCATTTAGAAAAGTTAAAAAATAAGGTAATAAAAAATTTATATTTGAATTGTTAAAAAAAGATATTTCTTCAAAAACACTTAAAACTATTGCAAGGATAAAAAAAACTAAACTTGTAAAAAGAAATCTTATTAAAAATTTTTTTATAATATATTTTTGATAAATCTTAAACATTTTTAACTTTTATGTAAAATAATGAATAGGCAGATATAAATAGTATCCATGGTATTACTAAATAGATTATCATAGAAAGATTTGAGGAAGTAGAATATCTTAATGTTGTTTCTGAAATAATTAAAAATAAAAAACCACAAATAAAAGTTAGTCTTGATTGTGATTTATAGCCTAAACTATTCTTTGGCAATATAATTAAAAATGCACAAATTAATGCAATCAGTGGAATATACACAGGTTTATAAAATCGTTTTAATAATTCCTGATTAATTTCCTCAATTACGTTTATATCACATTTCCATAACTTATAATTTCTAATTTTTGTTTCATTTTTAAACATAGTATCTAAGGAGCAGTATAAAAGTTCCATAGATGAAACTTCTTGTATTTTAGGAACTACAATAGTATTTGCGGAAAACTCCGATAAACTAAAATCTATTCGATCAAACCCAAATACGTTAATTTTATTTTTATCTTTATTTATTACCTTTCCATTAAATAATCTAAATATTTTTTTATTTTTTTTTTCTAAAATCTCTCCACTTTTTGCATAAATCATTTTTGTACCTTGTTTGGAAGAGTCATCTATAAATATATTTTTATAAGAATTATCTTTATTTTTAGAATTTATAAAAATAGTTAAATCACTTACAGCATTTATAAATTTACCTTCTTTAATCAATGCAGAAAAAAAATTAATATTTGATGCTTTTAGAAACATCCTTGATTTGTATTGAAATTTTGGAGACACATAACTTCCAATAAAAATTTGTATGACTAATAAAACTAATGATAGATAAATAAGTTTATTTGCAAAACTTATTTTAGTAATTCCATTTGTCCAAAAAATCAAAAGTTCATTCTTTGCTTCATAATTTGTTATCACAAGAAATAGTGATATAAAAAAAACGAAAGGAATAAGTCGATGTATTATTTTTGGAAAATTAGAAATGCTATATAAAAAATAGGTTTTAAAACCATGCCCATCTTGAGTAACATAGTCAAGAAAATTAACTGCTTGCAATGTCCATACTATTAAACTCAGGGAAAGGCATAATAGAACAAACAAATATATGCTATCTTTGGTGATTTTTTTAAAAATTAATTTTTTCATTGAAAATGTTAAATTTCTTAATATATAACACTCTACTCCAGTAGATTGTATTTAAAATTTATGACAGTTCAAATTAATTATAAAACTAATAGTTCAAAAAAAGCTTCATCAAGCCCAATCTTATTTGTCGATGAAAAATTCAATATTAATGGATTAAAAAAACATATTTCAGATTCTGAATTTTCATACATTTTAGATCTGTTAAAAAATAGTGATTTAAAAAAAGATTTACTTGTTTTTGAAATTAACTCAAAAAAAACAATATTTTTAGTGTCCATTAAGAAAGATATTAAAATTTCTGATATAGAGAATTTGGGTGCTAAATTTCATAGTTATATAAATTATGACAAGAAAAATGATTACGTTGTAAATTCGGATACTGTAAGTAGTAAGATAAAAAATTTTATAGGACATTTTTTACACGGAATTAAATTAAAATCTTATGAATTTAATATCTATAAATCAGAAAAAAATAAAAAATCTGTTTCTATAAATGTTATTGGAAGTAAAAATAAAATATCATCGCAGGATCAATTAAGATTTAAAGCATTAGAAGAAGGAACTTTTTTTGCAAGAGACCTTGTTTCAGAGCCAGGTAATATCTTACATCCTGACGAATATGCAAAAAGAATAAACTCTCTTAAAAAATTTGGATTAAAGGTTAATATTTATGATGAAAAGAAATTAAAAAAACTTGGAATGAATGCCTTACTGGGAGTTGGCCAAGGTAGTATTAGAGGTTCATATCTTGTGACAATGGAATGGTATGGGGCAAAAAATAATTCCAAACCTTTAGCATTTGTCGGTAAAGGTGTTTGTTTTGATACAGGTGGAATTTCATTAAAGCCTGCAAAGTTTATGGAAGATATGACTTATGACATGGCAGGTTCAGCTACAGTAGTTGGTTTAATGAAAAACTTAGCTTTAAGAAAAGCAAAAATTAATGCTGTTGGGGTTGTAGGACTTGTAGAAAATATGCCAGGTGGAAATGCTCAAAGACCTGGAGATATTGTTAAATCATATAGTGGTAAAACAATCGAAATATTAAATACAGATGCAGAAGGTAGATTGGTCTTAGCTGACGCTCTTACTTTTACTGAAAAAAAATTCAAACCTAAATTTATGGTTGATCTAGCAACTCTTACAGGAGCAATTATAGTTTCCCTTGGCTCAGAATATGGTGGTCTTTTTTCTAATGACGATAAACTGTCTAAGCAACTAATAGAGGCTGGAGAAAAAGTAGATGAAAAATTATGGAGAATGCCATTACACAAAAACTTTGATAAGCTAATAAATTCTAAAAATGCTGATATGCAAAATATTAATTACGTTGGTGGAGCCGGATCAACCACTGCAGCACAATTTTTGCAAAGATTTATCTTAAATAAGACACCTTGGGCACACCTCGATATAGCTGGAATGGCTTTTTCTAAATATGGTGGAGCATTAAATTCAGGTGGTGCAACAGGTTATGGTGTAAGATTATTAAACAAACTAATAGAGGATGATTATGAGTAATACTGAACAAACATTATCAATAATTAAACCAGATGCTGTTGAGAGAAATTTAGATAATGAAATAAAGGAAATGTTTAAAAATAAAGGATTTTCAATCCTGAAAGAAAAAAAAATTCAAATTGAAAAATCAGAAGCTGAAAAATTTTATAAAATTCATGAAACAAAACCATTTTACAATGATCTTTGTGCTTACCTGTCCTCTGGTCCAATTGTAGTTATGATTCTTGAAAAAGAAAATGCTGTATTAGGCAATAGAGAGCTAATGGGTGCTACAAATCCAAATGATGCAGAAGAAGGAACTATAAGAAAAAAATATGGAATTTCTATTGATAAAAATTCTGTACACGGATCAGACAGTGTTGAAAACGCAAAAATTGAAATAGATTTCTTTTTTAAAGACTAAATATCTTCATAATAGCTGCTGGATAGAGTTTATGTTCTTGAATTAAAATTCGTCTAGCCAAAGTCTTTGGTGTGTCAAATTTTTTAATTTTAACTTTTTTTTGATTAATAATTTTACCAGAATCAAGTTTAGAATTTACGAAATGAACAGTGCATCCTGAATATTTATCTCTGTTTTGAATTGCTTTTTCATGAGTATTTAATCCTTTATATCTTGGTAGAAGGGAAGGGTGAATATTAAGAATTTTACCTTTAAAATTCTTAATAAAACTTTTTGATAAAATTTTCATAAAACCAGCCAGACAAATTAAATCAATATTATTTTTTTTTAATTCATTGATAATTTTTTTTTCGGATAAAGCGTTTTTAAAATCAAATACTTTTTTTTTGATTTTATAAATTTTTGAATAACGTAAGCCTTTTGCTCTGGAATTATTAGAAACAATCATCTTAACACTTATCGGTGATTTTTTAATTTTAGAAAATTTGATGAGAGATTTTAAATTACTACCTGTTCCAGAAATAAAAATTGCTGTTTTAATTTTATTAGATCCAGTTGACAGTGCCATTAAATTTAACTTTATCTTTAAAATTTTTAGTAATTTTTCCTATAACATAAGGTTTAAAATTATAAGTAAAATGTTTTTTAATTTTATCTAATTTTTTTGGATTAATTATTAAACAAAAACCAACACCGCAATTGAAAGTTTTAAGCATTTCTTTATCAGATATACCATTTTTATATAACCATTTGAAAATTTTAGATGTTTTAATTTTTTCTAAATTTATTTCTGCTGAAAAATTATCTGGAATTACTCTTTTTATATTATCAGCTAAACCACCCCCAGTAATATTAGCACATCCATTAATTAAATTTTTATCTATTAGTTCTAAAACTTCATTTACATAAATTTTAGTAGGTTTGATTAACTCTCTTTTTAAAAAATTATTTTTTTTAATATCTATTTTTTTTTTTTTAAGAAGATAACGTACCAAAGAATATCCATTCGAATGAAGACCACTTGAGGGAATAGCTAAGATTAAATCATTATTTTTAATTTTGTCTTTACTTAAAATTTTATTTTTACCAACAATCCCAACAGAAAAACCTGCAATATCAAATTTACCCCTTTCATATGTGCCTGGCATTTCAGCTGTTTCACCACCAACTAATTCACACTTAGATAATTTACATCCTTTAACGATACCTTTGATGATAGATTTTAATTTTTTTAGATCAATTTTATTTATAGATATGTAATCTAAAAATAGTAGAGGTTTAGCACCCTGAACAATTAAATCGTTTACACTCATTGCAACTAAATCAATTCCAATAGTGTCGTATTTATTAAGTGTGTTTGCGATTTCTACTTTAGTACCAACGCCATCAGTACAAGCAACAATTTTAGGTTGTTTTATGTAATTTGGAATGTCTGATATAGAACCAAAACCACCAATATTCGAAAACTTTTTTTTGCCCTTTTTTTTTGATGAAATAGATGAAATGTAATTAACAAATTTATCAGCAGCATTTATGTTAACTCCACTTTTTTTGTAGGTTATTAATTTATTATTCATTAATATGTTTTATGAAATTTAATATTAAATTTTTTAATTTTAAAAGGTTATATATTCATTTTTGCTTTCTTGCTTTGTTAAATATTTTTTTTTCCACAGAAAATATTCTTGCAAAGACTTTTTCAATCAAAGATATAGAAATATCTACTCCTTTTGAGTTAAATTTTGATAAAAACAAGATAATCGATGAGGGTTTTGCGCAGGCATTTAATAGGTTGGTTTTATCTATGTTACAAACCCAGGATCAAAAAAAGCTTAGCAAAACTACAATTGGTTTAATCAAAAGTATGATTGAAACTTTTTCTATTCAAGAGGAAAAATTTATTGATGAGATTTATTATTTATCATTAAATGTATCATTTAATAAAAAAAAAATATTAGATTTAATGGAAAAAAAAAATATTTTTCCATCTCTACCGGTTAAAAAAAAAATATTTTTTTTACCAATTATATTAGATAAAGATAATGATGAGATTTCAATTTTTTCTGAAAATTATATTTATAACAATTGGAATTCTAATAATCAAAAATATCATTTATTAAGATATATTTTACCCACTGAAGATCTAGATGATTTTAATTTAATTAAAAAATATTCAAAAATCTTGGAAAGTTATAATTTTAGTGAAATTATAAAAAAGTATAATCTTGATGAATATATTATATCAATTATCTTTAAAGAAAATAATACTATTAAAGTTTTAAATAAAATAAGTTTTAATCAAGAAGAGGATCTGAAAAATATTAGTTTTCAAAATATCAATATAGATAACTATAGAGAAGCAGATAAATTAGTCGAAAGTTTAAAAAGTATTTATGAAAATTATTGGAAGAGTAAAAATGAAATTAATACATCAGTAAAAATTTCTTTAACTGTCTCAATCAATAATAATAATAATTTAGAAATTTCAGCATTTGAAGAAACATTAGATAATGCAGATCTTGTATATAATTATTATATTTATAAATTTAACAATAAAGATATTTTTTATAGAATTATTTTTAATGGATCACCAGACCATTTCCTTAAGTTTATGAAAAATAAAAATTATGAATTCGATACTCAAAATAAAATTTGGTCAATTAAATGAATAATTTGAATCAACTAATACTTAACTTTGATTATGATCAAAATTTTAAAGATCAAGATTTTTATGTTTCAAAAAGTAATGAGTTTGCATTTAAACTATTAAATAGCTGGCCTAAGTGGGAAAAAAATTTTGTAAATTTAATTGGAGAAAAGTTTTCAGGTAAAACTCATTTAATAAATATTTTTTTGGAAAAGTTTAAAGGAATCAAGATAGAAGCTAATGAAATTAATGATGAATTTTTAAAAAATATTAAAGTCTTCGAAAATATAATTATTGAAAATTTTAATGATGAAATTGATGAAAAAATATTATTTACTCTATTAAATATTATTGACCAGGATAACAAATATTTAATTTTAACCTCTAAAAATCCAATTGTTGATTACTCTTTTAATTTAAACGACTTAAATTCTAGATCTAAAAATTTTCTATTATGTAATATAGAAAAACCTGGAGATGATTTGATGTTTGCACTTATATTAAAAAATTTATCTGATCGTCAAATATCTATAGATAAGAAATTAGTAGATTTTATTATTAAAAGAATTGATAGATCGTATGGCAAAATTTTTGATTTCATATATAAAATCGACAAAATTAGTTTAAAAAGAAAAAAACCAATCGATTTTAAAATTATAAAAGAAGCCTTAGGAGAATAATTGAATAAGTATAGAACACATAACTGCAATGAATTAAGAAAAGATGATTTAGACAAAGATATTTCAATATCTGGATGGATAAATAAAAAAAGAGATCATGGTAATTTATTATTTATAGATCTGAGAGATAATTATGGAATTACACAATGTATTATTGATAAAGAAAATAAAAATTTTTTAGATTTAGAAAAAATTCAACTTGAAACTGTCATAAAGGTAGTTGGAAAAGTTGTTAGCCGCTCTGAAGAGACAATTAATAAAGATATTGAAACTGGTGAAATTGAAGTTGCTATAAATGAATTTGAAATATTAGGGACTTGCAAAGAACTACCAATGCCAGTTTTTAGCGATCAAGAGTATTCTGAAGAAATAAGATTAAAATATAGATTTTTAGATTTAAGAAGAAAAAAAATTCATGAAAATATAGTCTTAAGATCAAAAGTTATATCATACATTCGAAACGAAATGACTAAACTTGGATTTTTAGAATTTCAAACACCAATTTTAACGTCATCAAGTCCAGAAGGTGCGAGAGATTTTTTAGTTCCAAGTAGACTTAACCCTGGAAAATTTTATGCATTACCTCAAGCACCTCAACAATTTAAACAATTAATAATGGTTTCTGGTTTTGATAAATATTTTCAAATTGCTCCTTGCTTTAGAGATGAAGATGCTAGAGCCGACAGAAGTCCAGGAGAATTTTATCAGCTTGATCTAGAAATGTCATTTGTAGAACAAGAGGATGTTTTTAATGTTGTTGAAACTTTAATGGTTAATACTTTTAAAAAATTCTCAAATAAAAAACTAATGTACGATAAATTTCCAAAAATTTCATACGCTGACGCGATGTTAAATTATGGAAATGATAAGCCTGATTTAAGAAACCCATTACTTATCAATGATATTACGGAAATATTTACAAGAGAAGATGTATCGTTCGAGATATTTAAAAAACTTGTAAAATCTGGATCAAAAGTCAGATGTATTGCAACTAAAAATACAAAAGATAAACCTAGAAGCTTTTTTGACAATATTGATAAATGGGCGAAAGAACAAGGTGCTTCTGGATTAGCATATTTTACTTTTGAAAAAGAAAATCAACTTACAGCAAAAGGACCAATTGGAAAGTTTTTTTCTAAAGAAGCTTTGGAAGAAATAATGAAACAAACTAACTCAGAAGTAGGAGATAGTATTTTCATGGCCTGTGGAAAACGAAATGATTTAGAAAAAATAACTTCACTTGCTAGAGATAAAATAGCTAACGATCTAGAGTTAATTGACGAAGATATTTTTGCTTTTTGTTGGATTGTTGATTATCCAATGTTTGAGAAAAATGAAACAAATAATAAAATTGAATTTAGTCATAATCCATTTTCTATGCCACAAGGAAATTTAACTGAAGAAAATTTTAAAAAACCCCTAGATATATTAGCTTATCAATACGATATTGTTTGTAATGGTATCGAACTGTCATC
>Ga0315320_10002241_pt1 | contig 15929 bp, 19 predicted proteins | sample M140m21515metaG_FD_203458 | JGI IMG/M metagenome (GOLD analysis project Ga0315320, IMG submission 203458) | Ammonia-oxidizing marine archaeal communities from Monterey Bay, California, United States - M1 40m 21515 | ecosystem: Environmental > Aquatic > Marine > Coastal | place: USA: California... | reverse complement strand
AATAAGAATATAAACAACAAGTGCCTTTACGAAATGTTTTAATAGATTTTTCAAGTTTAATATCAAAATCGGTAGTAAAAAGATTTAAAACTAATGTTCTTAAACACATTTTTTTAGGTTTAGGTGGGGTAGGTGTTAATGGTGCTGATTTAACACCTATATTAAATAAATCTAATCCTTCTAATGAAAGGGTTCGAGCTCTTTTTTTCCCTTTTTTCATATACTAAGTATTATTATATTTCTTTTATATTTTAATCCACTTTTACATTTAATCTTGCATATTCTTTGTATCCTGGACATACATAATCTGTATGATAATCCCGGGATAACTTTTTATTTACTCCTCCAAATGCGTCAACATATACTATTTTCTTAATACCCAATCTTTTTATTTCTTTTGCACAGTGAGAACACGGTTTTGATTCGGCGGAATGTTTTGTAGAAGGTCTATGCTTTACTATATATATTGTTAGTTTCTTCATTTTTCGTCTTATTTTATGGTCATAAAACCCACGACCCTTTTCTTTTACCCCGGAAAGCGTATGGGAAGAACTTATGTATGGCAGCAACTTCAGCATGTCCAGCACACCTAATATGACTACCATATTTATTACGATGAGTATTATGACCCATAGCTAGTATTTTATTACCACGGCAAATTCCTGCCGCCACACGAGTTGCTTGAGGAGATGTACTGGCCAAAGCCAACAACTTGCTGATTATACGATTTTGAGTGTTCGACATACTTGATATATATATTATACCTTAATTTATTTATGTTTTTTCTAATTCAATTTTATTTTGTAGATATTGTATTACATATCGAGTAAGGGCTCGTTCTCCTTCTTATTTTCTTTATAACATGATATTAATAATGAACCCCACCCTAGTATACATAAAATAATACACACAATAATTATCCAAAACATATTGTATTTAAATATAAATTATAATATTCCTAATACAATTTTGTAATCAATTTAAATACTTGCATATATTTGATATCAATGACAAGCAAATCCTCACAAGTTCCAGTATATGTTCCTACTGAAGGTGAAAGTGTACAACAAGCTTATGTTATAGGTCCAACAATTGTTCCTGAAGTATCCGGTATGGCTGTAACGGATGATATGATTAAAACGTATAGTCTTGCTAGAACTATTAAAATTCTCACAGTAATTGATATGTTTTTTAGTTTTATATATTGTTTTTATAATCCATGGTTTTTTATACCTCTTTTACTTGCTATTTCAGGATATATGGGTGCAGTAAAATTTAATGCTAATTATATCTTTTTGTATGCTACTTATGTTGTACTAGATGTCTTTGCAAAATCTGCAATATTTTTTGCAAGTTATGCCAGTTTATCAAATGATGAAAAAGCAGACCATTTATTTAATGTTATATTAGTTATCTTAAGTATATTTATAAGTATATGGATAATTAGTGTTTTATTTAAATTTATCAAACTTCTCAATAATTTGACTCTTTTAGAATTAGATCATTTGCGTAATAGAGGAATACCTAGACATAGACTTGTATATGTTTGGTATTAATATGTAAATGATATCATTTTAAGATACCTGATTGTTTCGGCATCACATATCTGACATATATGTTTATTGAAAATCTTAATTGGACCACAATAACGGTATTCTGCTCTATCTATATAATATTTTAACGCCAATTTATTATATATATATTTATGATGTGAATTACAAGTCATTATATATGATAAAATTTCTTTTTCTAATTCTTCAGGTAACTTGTTCATATTTAATAATAGTTCTCTTTTTTTAGTTCCTTTTTTAAAAAGAAAAATATTTCTTTTTATGAAAGTTTGTTATATAATTTCTCTCCAACTTATCTAATTTGAAGTAGTCAAAAAGTGTTTTATCTGTTATTTCTTCAGGAAAGTCTTCAATCTTTGTAATATCTGGTAACATATCAAAGATATGTCTTTCTAGATATTTCATTCGGTATCTTGTTGATTCAAACATAGTTATAATAAAATTTGTGGAGAGAAATTGTTTTAATTTTATAAATTCACTTTCGTTTTTATTTAAAATTACATAATTATCACGATTAGAAATACCAAAACATCCACTAATATCAAGAAAGGGGAAACCATACATTTTATGCGCTAATACTAATTTGGGTTTTTCATAGTATTGACATCTTATATTAGAAAAATTTATAACAAGTTGTGGTTGCAAACCATTAAGTGTGCAAGTCTTTATATTAGGGTAGGGAGTGTCTTTACAAAGTTTGGGACCAACAACTAACCCTTTATATCCAGGTCTCATATTCGTTTTTTTGACCTTAATGCTCCCTACTTTTTCTACAAAAGGTAAAAGTTTTTTAATAATAGATACACCAAATAATGGTAATGAAAAAGATGTATCCATTATAAATCTCCTAATCGGTTTAAATTTTATATATTTATTATGTATTTTATCATATATTTTGATATTTTGAATCAGATGATTTTCTGGTGGTCGTCCAGTTACAGGGTCTCCACAATGATGTTCTTCAAAGCTGATACCGCCATGTTGTAATCTTTGAAGTAAAAAATAACAAGTAGGTGTTTGACCATTACCATGAAACATTTTATTTGATTCTGTATTATTGAATGTTTTTATATATTTGATATTGTATTTTAATATTTCCTCAAACATAGAATTATCATATTTCATCCAAATAGAGGGTGTAATAAATAGTAAATATCCTCTACCTTTTAAATGAACCTGGACAGCTTTTTTCACAAACCATCCCCAACATCCTTTACCTTCTACTTCTACCCAATTATTATCTTGTATAATATTCATTTTACTTGTATTATATGGTGGATTACCTATAATCATATCATATTTACGAAACCATTTTTGTGGATTTTCTGGACATTTCAAGAAATCTACATTAAAAACATTAGATTTCTCTCCAAATAATTGTTTAAGAAGTGGAATAAATGTAGAATTTATTTCAGTCATATAAATCATATTAGTTATTATATGATTATGTCTTTGTTTATCGTCAGGATAAAAGTTTTTTAATCCTTCAAATAATCTTTTATAAAGTATTATACAAAAATAACCTCTTCCTGCGCAAGGATCTAACCATTTCAATGTAGGATCTTCGTAAAACTTATTAGGAATTAAATCTAACATGTCATTTATAATTGCAAAACTAGTATGCACTTCCCCATTTATTTCTTTATTTCCTTCTGTAATCGTAAAATCTTGTTCATAGGTATTTATATCAATATCATACACAGACATTTATATAAATTTATTCATCTTTCTTTTTATTATTTTGCAAAATAATAAGTATATTATTGATTTTATCGTCAATTAAAGATAAAGAATTATTAATAAAATTTCTCTCCAATCGACTAACTGTATCTGTCAAAAATCTATCGATTTCATTTTTTTTAAACTCATCTAGTGTAGTTACTTTGAATATCTTGTTTTTAACATTTATTGAGGCTACCTGAATATCTTCAAAAGTATAATTATCTTTGAGTTCAAGAATTTGTTGAAGTTCTATTATATTATAATGATTTAAATTCAAGTCTAAATTTAAGTCACTCATATATATTATATATCGTCTTTTTTTAATAGTTTATTTAATTTACCTATAGTCCAAAATTGTATTGCTACAGCAGGTCCTGTTTTTATCCAAGTAGCTGTTAAACCCCTATAAAATCCTCTAATCCCTTCAGTTTTAAATATTTTTTTACATGCATCAATAATACCACTATATTCAGGAACTGAAGAATCAAATCCTTGTAATTGCAATCTTCTTCTAACTAAGTCAGTTGGATATGTAATAGAAACTGAAAATAAACCAGCAAAAGCTCCTCCTACAAGTCTGGAATCAAAATAAGTATCTTTTACAAGTGAATTAATATAATAAAAGGAAGTATATTGTAGTCCACTAAATCCACCAAAACCTAAAAGACTGCATTGAGAACCTTGGTATAATTGTCGAATTGGGATTTTTCTTAATGCATCAAGAATACCTTTATATTTATTTTTATTGGTTTGTAAGGATAAATAAGTACGTGTTGTTTCTAGAGGATAGGTTGCTAATATACTAACACATCCAGCAGTTGCTCCACTAGTAAAATTTGCAATGTTTTCATTTTTAAATGTTTCTTTACAAAATGGTTTAACCCTTCGAAATATACTATAATTTATAGCTAATTGCGGAAAAATACGAACACAATTAGTTCCATTGCCTTTCCAAAAAAAACGAAGGCCTTCTTTTTTATAAACATCTGTTAATGTTGTATTAGGTATAAAATGATTTTGTCTTTGTATTCTATTTAATTCAATAGGTGCTACTGCACTTCTAGAGACAATGCCTCCTATTCCACCAATTAAAAATTCTATAAACATTTCTATATATATAGATTTTTTTCATTTAATTAAGTTTACCTATTAACATTGTGTGAGGACTTTTTAACCACAAATTATAACATTCTAATGAACAAAACCCAAATTTATTCTTACCTATTTGTGCTCTTTTTTCAAATTTTGTTTCATTTTCAAGAAAAATAAAACAATGACTACAACAAACATCTTCTAAAGGTTTTATAAAAGGACGAGGAGAAGGAGGACTTTTTTTAACTGATATGTCTTTTTCACGCCACCAACATTGTAGGTATTCAATTATACTATTCATAATATAAATATAAAGGATTTAAAATTTAAATGAAAAATAATAATAAATGATACGATTAGAAAAAGATATGGAAAAATATGTAAAAAAATATAAATATCTTGTAGTTTTCCCAGATAAAAAGGTAGAACTTTTTAAATCACTACGAGATATTCAAGAAAGTATTTGTATTGATTCTTCAACAATATCAAAAAAATTAAGTAATCACGAAAATATATTTACTCCTAAGGGAAGTGAATATATATTTCATATTAGACAGTTAGATCAATTACCACTAGAATCTGTGTCAGTAAATTGTCCCCACTCTCCATCAAATGAATCCATTTTAGATAATTCATGACCATGTGATTCTACTTTTGGTAAATTATTATTAATAAAATCATCATCATATTTTCTAGGTTTTTCAAGAGGTTCTTCTTTTTCATCCATTAACATTATTGCCATTGCAGCATAATTATGTAAATCTATTAAAGTATCACGGATTGATTCCGTTTTTACTAGACAAACAGAAGAACTTGTTATGCTAGATAATCTATTTATTTTATCACCCATTCTTACGATAACTCCTACCGGTCCAAAATTGGCAAAAGCATCACCATAATCTTTATTTTTTATTTTAAACAACTCTATAGCTTCATTATGCACAGCTTTATATTGAGAAACTCTATCCATATGTATATAAATGTACATATGGGTTTAAATTATTATTATTAATCTTTTGGAGCTCTTTTTTTGATAACGGTTAATAATACTTGAGATGTTTCTACTATTTTTTCGTATGCAGATTGGGTATTTTTTATTGTTGAATCTATAAGTTCCAATTGTCTATTTTTTTTTGCAATAGCGGTTTCTAAAATACTTTTCCTTTTATTTCTCTCATCTAATACCTTTTGAACATCTTCTAATTCTTTTTGGTCCTTACTTAGCTTTCGTTTTAGTTTTCCTTTTTTATCTTTTAAATCATTTAAGGTTTCTATAAATTCTTCATTAAATTTACATAGTGCCTCTTCTTTTGCCTTTGTAGTGTCTGACATATATATAAGGATGATACAAAATAATTAACAATTCTGGCACCGCATATTCACTCCTCTTTTACGAGCTAAATATCTTTCATAACTATTATGTTTCACATCCACGCCTGTTTGATGTGGTTGAACTATAGTTCTTGCTTTAATACCACTTGCAGTACCAGTCCTAATTGGAACAGAAGCTGTTTGATCTCCTGGACCACCTACATTTGTATAACTAGTTGATGGAGTTCCTGTTTGAGCATCCTCACCTAGTGTTCCTTTTTTGACTAATGAAAAATTAGGTTGAAATGTAGTTAAAGATTTTTTAAGAATAGTAAAACTAGACCCATAAGTTCTAAAATTCTTTGAATTGTTAATACCACCTATAACTTTTTTTTGATATCTATTATAACTTGCATCTGTTTGAGGAAATTTGGCATTATTATATCCTTTCCATCTTCCTTGACCATTACATGACAAGCAAAAATTTGATGTTGTAGTACAATTATCCATTATATACTATAACTATAAATAAATTGAATTAGAGAAAAAAAATAATATATTCTAATTAATAATGAAAATATGTCCGTACTGTAATAAACAGTTTAAACTAAAAAAATCATTGACTAATCATATGATGCTTTGTCAACTTGATAATAAGGAAACTATAAATGTTCTACCCACTCAAAAAGAAATGTGGATTATTTTACAAAAATTGTATAAAGATAATGAAAATTTAAAAAAGAAAGTTAATCAATTAGAACAAATAGTAAATAAGGATGTAAAAAAAATGAATATGGTTGATTGGTTAAACAACAATGATAAAGGTATAAATATTGAAGTTTGGTTAAAAAATAACATTTTAGTCACATTAGACGACCTGCAAATGATATTTTCAACTGATTATACAAGAGGATTATCTAATATTATTCAAAATAATTTAAATGAAAAAGAAAATTCACCATTTCGTGCATTTAGTCACAAAAGTAAACAATTATATGTTTATGAAAAAAACAAATGGAAAAAGTGCAAAAAAACAGATATTATGAAAATATTTGATAGAATATCTTTGAATATTTTAAAAAAAAGTAAAGAATATGATAAAAGTTTGACTGACAATGAGAAATATGGTCCAGATAACATTCAATATTTGAAAAATTGTGATAAAATAATGGTGGTAGATACAAAGAAAAAGGAAAGATATTATAAACATATTGAAAGTTCTATTATTTCATTAACATGTAAAAGTTTGAACGATATGGCAGAATATAAATTTTATATATAAAACATTTAAACCACTGGTATATAAAATATATATATGGAAAAAACTATATATTTTATAAGGCACGGATATGCATTACACAATAAACTATTTTGGGATATTGGTAAAAGAGCATATTGTGAGTATAGAGACACTCCTTTATTAGAAGAAGGTTACAACCAAGCCAAAGGATTAAACTCTACTTGGAAAGAATTGAATAATATACAATTAGTAGTTGTATCACCTTGCACAAGGACATTGCATACAGCTGAATTTGTATTCAAAAATCAAAATATTCCTATGATTGCAAAAGATTTTTTAATAGAATACCCAATAGGAGGACATGAAATATGTAATCATAGATATGATTTAGATCATTTAAAACATTTATATCCATATATTGATTTCAATAATAATCCACAATCATTAATATGGCCTGACCGCGTTGAATCTATAAGAAATTTAAATGACCGTATAGAAACTATGTTTGATTGGATTGGACAAAGACGAGAAACTAGAATAGCTATTGTTAGTCATAGTTCATTTATAGGACAAATGAAAGATAAAAAAATAGGAGATGAAAGTAATGAGTTAAAACATTGTCATCCTTATAAAATAATTGTTAATTATAGTCATAAAAAAAAATTTATTAGTATGAGAGAAATCAAAGAATAATATATCACTAATAAATATGATGGAAGTTATAATAGGATTACTATTATCAGGTATTTATTCATATCTTGTTTTACCAAAAAAAGAAAAAGGCCATCCAAGAATAAGCCCTACTCTTTACCCTTTAATATTTAAAGGTATGATAATGATACCAATCTCAAAAGAAAAATGTTTTCATATGCATCATTGGATTATAAATTTATTTATACTTATTATTAGTTTATTTATCTATATTCCAAAACTAATTATCGGGTTTTCGTTAGGTTTATTTTTACAAGGGTTATCTTATAAAGATCGTTTTCATTTTATTATAAATAATCCTTATTAGATCGAATACTTCTTTTTAAACATTTCAGGTGTCATCAATTGAACCTCTAATGCTCTTGCTTTATCTGCCTTACCAGTATCATCATCTAAGTCTTTCACTAATACTGCAAATGTTTTCTTACTCACACTTGTTCCTAACTTTACACCTATTTTATCTAGTTTTTGTTGTAATTCTTTATCACGAAAACCAGTAATTACTATTTTTTTATTATATAATGGATGAGATTTATCTACATTTTTAACTGTTACTTGACTAAGCTTATTAGTTTGTTTTATATCCTTTAAGAATTTTATAAACTTAGGAATATAAGGAACAAATAATCTTGCCGTTTTATCTTTGAAACCATCTAATTGTGATATTTTTTCTAGTTTTTCTTCTTGACTTTCGCTACTTGTAAGTATATTAGGATATTCATCCATAATTGCAATAATTCTCTTAGTTCCTAGACCCCTACCGAATATATTTGATGCTCCCATAAGAGAAGGTAATGTTACATTATCTAGTCTTTCATGAATAGAATTATAAATTTTTGTTGCCATTTTCTCTTTAAATCCCTCTACACTCATAAAATCTTGAATTGTCATTGTTAATATTTTTGGAATAGTTTTGTATCCTGCATTCATTATTCTTTGAATATTACCTCTTCCCAGTCCAACAACATCCATTTTGTTGAAGAAGTCATCCATAATCTTTAATTTTACAATATCATTATCTCCAGCATCAATCAATACCAAATCTTTTTTTGTTGAATTCCATTTATATTTATAATTAGAGGAAGGCATCTTTATTGTTTTTGCTGGTTTTACTACCTTTTCAACTTTTGGAATTACATCTCCACTTCTCAAAATTTGAACAAGTGCTCCTAATCCAATTTTGTTTTTAATAACGAATTCTGCGTTGTGCAGAGTTGCATATTGAATAACTGCTCCACCTAATTTTACTGGTTGAATTTGAACCTTTGGCTTTAAATAACCATCTTTACTTGGAGACCAAATAACATCAACAACCTTTGATTCTACAATTTGATCGTCTAATACAGTTTTAAATGCAAATGCATGTTTAGGATTTTTACTAGTTCTAGGATATTTTTTATCATCTGCCACAATAATACCATCAATATCATAATCATAATTTTCACGCCAATCTATTAGATATTTGGATAATACGGTTTTATCTATTTTCGTCATCTTTTTATGAATTACAGATATAATATTTAGTTTTTTTATCAATGCAAACTGTTTACTAGGTGTCAAATGCGGAGCAACAACTTCATAACAGACAAAATCAATATCACTCCATCTTTCAGGAAATGATTCCTTTGCGTTTGCTGTTCCAGCTATCATATTTCTAACATTTGCAAATCTATCACTCCAATTAGTTTCAAATACATCTTTTTTCATTAATAATTCACCTCTAATTTCAATACCTTTTTGAGTAGGTAATCCAAGATACTCAATTGCATGACTTATATCTTGTCCTACTTTACCATTACCTCGTGTAAACAATACTGGTTTATCTCCCATTGTACTATAACCTGCTGAAACTCCGTCTACCTTTGCACTAATAATAAATGGACCTTTATAATCTTTTAACCAAGTAGTAATTTGTTGTTCTTTTTTAAATTTATTCATTGACCACATTTCAAAAGGCAATGTTATTTTCTTTTTTTCAACAGACACACTACAAGCCGTATGACCCTCTTGAATAGCTTCATTATCTGGAAATTTTTCTTCAATAAATTCCTTTAAAATATCATATTCTTCATCACTCATAAGAGATTTATTATTACAATAATAACCTTTATTTGCGGCTCTAATCATAGAGCTTAATCCAGATTCATTCAGTTCTTCCAATTGTGATTGACCTACTTTTAAGAATTCTTTAATAAATCTCTTTCCTTTTCTAATTTCTGCACCAGAGTTCAGTTTTTTTAGTGTTTTTTTTTTAGTTTTACTTTTATCTATTTTCTTGGATATCTTTTTGTTTTGACCTGGATATGTTTCCTGCCAAAATGTTTTCAATGGCGCAGCATCTTCAATAAGAACTACTGCATTTCCATCTTTTCTTTCGGTTGGTCCTTTATAAACCATACCCATAAACTTAAATACAGATTCTTCAGTAGGAAAATACCTATCAAGTTTTTCACCTTTTTTACCATTCACCATTTTATACAATCCATGTTCATTCATTGAATAACCCATATCTAATGCTCTTTTTCTCATAACAGTATTAAATTCTTTGCTACCTGTAAAATACAGTAATGCAAATGCCAGTTCTTTATGTTTAGTAAACATAAAATCAATTCGTCTAGCAGGTTTTCTTCGCAACTTACTTACTCCCAAACTTTTAGTATTTCCCCTAGATAACACTTCAATCAAAATGTTTTTCTCAATAAGAGCATCGATAAATTTGATGAATACACCTGTATCATCTTTTGGATCGCTAATACAAATATCAATATCTCCTGAATCCTTTGCGCCTCTACGATAAGAACCCATTATTTGAAATGTACTATCTTTGTTTTTTACCGTATCAAATATTTTTTTCAACTCTTTTTCATAAGTGTCTATTTCTTTTCTAGGAATCCGTTTGAGAATATCTTCATAATACTTCAAACCTTTCTTTTGAACATCATTCAAAAGCTCATCTTGCCTTTCTCTTAACTCTACAATAGTTGTAACATTATGTTTTTTCACTAGTTCTTCGGCCTTTTTAGGACCAATACCATAGACTTCAGTAAATATAAACATTGGATTACTCTTCGCTTTTTCCAAAACATTAAGAGTTCCAGTATCTACAAATTCCTGTAGTTTAGTTAGTATTGTTTTACCAATACCTTTTTGCCCTTTCAATTGACTCACCTCAGTAATAGGGGTTTTAAGTAATATAATTGACTCTTTAGCTTTTGTATAGGCTCTTGCCCTAAAATGTTGTCCCTTCTTCATCATAAGAGACTCTAGTTGTTCTAATACTTTAACGAATTGTGCATTCATACTTGGCATATCTGTTGATTTATGTTTAATTGATTTATTAATAGATTTAGACTTTTCAATTTTCGACGGTAATCTTAATCTTTTCTTGAGTTTTCTTATTTTCATAGTAGACTTTTTTTTATTTCTTTTTTTTAAAACCAAGGTTCCCTTCTTTTTGACCTTACTTTTATCTATTTTCCTTTTAAGTGTCTTTTTTTTAGTGCTCTTTTTTATACAATAACCTCTCTTCTTTAATGTTCGTCTTGGTAATGATATCTCTGTCGCACATATATCTCCTTTATCTGTTTTATAACATTTATCATGTGATTTCCATTTATACATAAATGGAAATATACAAGGACCTTCTTTTATCTTTCTATTTTTCTCTTTTTTCCCTTTATTGTTGATATCTGTTCCATACATAATGGACATTATATACATTATGTATTTATTTTTCCTCGAAATATTTCTTTAAAAATGTATCATTTTTTTTATAAAGTTGATCTAAATATTTATAGGATTTTCCTTTTTTTTCTTTATCCTGATTTTCGCGTATTTCTACTACTTTTAGTATATTAATTTTTGGTTCTGGTAATTCTTTTCTTGGAGTGTTCATAATATAAATAATAATATAAAATAAATATATGATGAACGGTGGAAATCAAGTATTATTTAGTAGAGGTATTCAAATATCAAATAGCAATGGAAATATTAATAAAAAGGAGTATAATGCAATGTATGATGGTGATAAAGGTAAAATGATATTAAATGATAATGGTAGAAAATACTATATTGAAGCTGATGATGATGATATTCATAAATTATTCAATCAACCCAAAAGTAGTATAGGTATCGAAAAACAACTCAAAAATATTGTCAGAAAACCAAAAAGAAAACCAAAAAGAAAACCAAAAAGAAAAACAAAAAAAAGAATTAAAATAAAATCACCTTCAAGAAAAAAAAGAAAAGTTCATTATACAGTAAGAAAAAAAACTCCTTCAAAAAAGAAAACACCATCAAGAAAAAAAACTCCTTCAAAAAAGAAAACACCATCAAGAAAAAAAACTCCTTCAAAAAAGAAAACTAATCAAAGATTATTACCTGATAACCTTTTAAAAACAATAATTTAATTATTTCTTTAATATTGTCTTAAATATTATAGAATCTTGTTTATAAAGATTGTTTGATCTTTTTGCTATTAAATATTTTTCAGCAAACTCTTTTTCCATCATATTTAAATATTTTTTTGATGCATAAATCAAATCAAATTTACCTTGATCTAATCCAACACATTCAATACTTATATTTTTGATATTTTTAGTATATCTTATGAAATCGGCTAATAATTCATCATTTTCAGTAAAAAAAAATACTATTACACAATGATTTCTATATATTTGTCTATTTTTACCTATATGTTCATACATTGTATAATAATCTTCTAACTTACATTCATCAGCCTTTTCCAATAATATATTTTTAATTTCTGTTAAATTTGTTACTTTCTTTAAATTTATAGCGACTTCTATTTGATATACCATTTGATATTGGTAAATATTATAATTTCAAAATTATATTTCTTTACTACATTGATGTAGTAAAATAGTTAATAATTAATTAAGTAAAACAATAAATTTATTATTATTTGCATATTTATATATGTCAACAAACTGGAAAGATATCGGTATGAATTCAGGAAATATGAAACAACATAGAAATGTAACCAGTAATAGAGTGAATTATGAAAATGGTAAATGGGATTCAGTATATGATATTAGCGGTATAGAATCAAAAGGATATACTTTTGATATATCTGGACAAAATATAGTTGTTGGTATTGGTACAGATAAACCATTTAGTAGATTATCGCTAGGAAGCAATCAAAATAGTGGAGAATTTAGTCCTACTAAACCAGGACAGTTGGCTGCTATTGCACTCAATGAAGAATTTGATGGTGGTAGTTTTAATGGATTGTTTTATAATACAGATATATCTGGTCAATCCAGAAATGCTGATAACATTTCTGGTATACAATTAATGTCCTCTGTAAATGGATTTGATGTTACTGATTTAAGCAATGGTCAACTAATTGTTGGAAGTGATAATGTTGTTACTATTGGAGGCAGACCTAGAATAGGCAATGAATCTTATAATAATAGCATACCATTTTTACCCGGAACACATGGAGATAGAAAAATAGTTCTTGATACTAGAGGAAGTATAAGAACTGATGGATATATTAATTTTTACAATAAAACAAGCAATTCTTTTGAACCTTATGGAGACACTTATGATGCTCATGCAGATATTCCTGTTGGTTCACTATTCTTAACAGGTGGTGGAGCAAATAATGTTTGCAAAAATGCCGGGCTTTATTTTAAAAAATCTAATACCAATACTAACGCCGATATTGTAGAAATTACTGGTGGTGGAGGAGGTGGTGGTGGTGGTGGTAGCGGGACTGGCTCAACATTATTCGATGGTAGTTTGAATAATCTGGTTGTGAATTCTAATGGGAATTATATAGACTACCCGTACATTATTCAAAAAAATAATGAATCTACTCTTGTTGGAGGCGTTCCTATTACTTTTAGTGGAGGAGCATGGAACAAACAAGACGCTAGTGGAGTTATTGGTTTTCAAAATGCACTTACTATTAGACAGGGACATCTCTCTGTTGTAACTTTAAGTGGAGAAAACATTAAAATTCAGGATCCTGTTGCTAGTTCCTTATTGTCTGCATTTCAAGGCATTTCAGGTGGTATTATATTTGCAGAAAAACAATTATTATTAGGAACTACTCCTGATGATCCCACAACAAACCAAACCCCCGAAAATGGATATTTGAGGTCTGGATATGCTATAATTGATGCACAAACAGTCGATGAAACAGCTACTATATTATCTTATAATTTTAAACATGGTGGAACTACTGCCATTAAATATAACCCAGCAAAAGCTAGCAATTCTATTATATTACTTAAAAAAGATATAAATGAAGATGGAAATACTACCGGTAGTTCAAAGGGATGTGTAATTGGTAAGACATTTGATGCTAGTAATTCGATAGTTATAGGAGGGAGATTTGGAGAAATAAGCACACCTAATTCCCTTATCAGTCATCCAATTGATCAAGGATATTGTGATAATGATATAATAGATCCTAGTGGATGTAATATTGTTTTTGGTTATAAAAATACATTAAAATATACTCCAAATTCTTTCATTATGGGAGCAAATAATACTGTAGATAACAACGAAAGTAAACCTATAGATATTACATCAGAAGGAGGTACTATAGTTGTAGGTTCTAGTAATGCAATAAATAATAACTCCTCAAATGATCCAATAAATAAAAAAACACAAAATGTTATATTTGGAAATAGTAATAACACTAATAATAGTGAAAACTCATTTATTCAAGGAAAAAATAATGTTAATTTTGGTTCATATAATGTAATATTTGGTGATTCTAACAAATTAGGAAATTCTAATATGGGAACAGGACTTACTGACTATAATAGATATTATACTACTGAAAATAGTTTTGTTCAAGGAAATACAAATCAAATTTTAGCACCATCAGGAGAAACGGTTAAATATGCATTTATTGCAGGGAAAAATAATACATTAGATATGAGTTTCAATACTTTTTCTACAAATACAGACTATGGTTTTACATTATTAGGTTGTTATGCTGGTATTTCTGGAGAAAATTTCGACGAACCACATATGTCTAATGGTGACATTATTGAAGATTTATCAAATATTAGATTTGCAATTGGAACAACAGAAATGTATAATTCCAGAACTGGCGATGATAAAGAAATACATAGAGGCAATGTTTTTACTATTGATTCTTCTGGTAATACTCATATACATGGCAATTTAATTGTTGATGGTTCTAATGTAGTATTAAGAACAGAATATCTTGATGTAAGTGATAATAATTTATCTTTAAATTATCCAGGAACTAATTCTCCAGAGGGAGGAGGAATAACTATATTAGATACAGCTACAGGGGAAGGACACAAAGGATTAATTTGGACTGCAAATGGACCATATGGTTCTACTAATTGTTGGGATACTAGTGGTTCTGATATTTCTACTAATAATATTTTTGCTATGGATATCAGTGCTAATGATATTAGTTGTGTTGATATTAGTGCTAGTAATTTTTATGGAAATATATATACGACTACAGGGCACAGTCAATTTAATGATATTAGTACGAATGATATTAGTTGTGTTGATATTAGTGGTGTAAATGCTTTTTTCACAGGTGATTTAAGTTGTAATGGTAAATTATATGTTGGTGGTTTGATTGACCCTACTGGATTGGTTTTGGATGCGCAAAGCACAATACCTACCGGCGCGGCAGGAACAAATAAAGCTGTTATTTGGTATGACTCTACCAATCTTACAAAAATAAAATTATCACTAGATAATGGTGCTAGTGGAAATATAGCAACAGAAGCATATGTTAGTAGTCAAGTCAGTGGTGGAGGAGGTGCGAGTGTGGCGGCTACTAGATTAACGATTGGTCTCGATCCAATAAATCTTGATACTAGACATCTTTTATTTGCTGCTTCTACAGGAGGTTTTCAAGATGTTTCAGGTGCGTCGAACCTTAGATGCAATCCTTCCAATGGTAAAATAATAGCGACAACATTTGTGGGTGCTTTAACTGGAACTGCTAGTTCAGTAGATGGTGATGTAACTGTTGGTTCTGGTAAAACTATAAAAGTACAGAATGGAACATTAACAACTTCAGCAGCACAAAACAAAGCAATTGTGGAAGGCGCTGCTGCGGATGTTGATATTGGAGCATATAAGTTAACTGCTCAAACCCTTGTTTCAGATGTAGCCACTGGAACAGCTCCTTTAACTGTTGCGTCAACTACGCAAGTAACAAATTTACACGCAAGTGAAGTAACGGGTAATGTAACTGTTGGTTCTGGTAAAACTTTAAATGTTAGTAATGGAACATTAACAACTTCTAA
>Ga0315320_10002238_pt1 | contig 15930 bp, 8 predicted proteins | sample M140m21515metaG_FD_203458 | JGI IMG/M metagenome (GOLD analysis project Ga0315320, IMG submission 203458) | Ammonia-oxidizing marine archaeal communities from Monterey Bay, California, United States - M1 40m 21515 | ecosystem: Environmental > Aquatic > Marine > Coastal | place: USA: California... | reverse complement strand
TGGGGGTATAGTATAACTTGGTAGTACAGCGGGCTCCAGTTGCACGGGAATGACGACGAATAAGTGATCTGATGGTATTGATGACCAACTGGAGCACTGACCCGTCGCAACCCGAGAGCGTGCAATTGCCAAGTGCACGCTAAGCGGAAGATACCCGCTGATCTGGGTTCAAATCCCAGTGCCCCCACCACTTAAAATTAGACTTTTAATTTACAATTTAGATACTACAAGGGGTAGGTTTGAAGGATAAATTATACTTGCAGTAACTCATGGGTAGGGGAGTCGTCGCAATTTTTCTGGTATTGTTACTAGTGATACCGTTAACTGGGAGCATTGCTGAGGGCCATAGTCATGATGACCATTCAAATGATTTCCAAATAATTAATTCCGGCGAAACCACTGATATACCACTGCAAAAATCAATTCCTTGGGGGGACTCGATTCCTTGGTGGGAAACTACTATGTTAGACGCCGATAGAGATGGAGTTCATGATTCTCTTGCAGATGAAACAGGAATAGTAAATATTGGAATATCATATTCTAGAGATGTTCGAGAATCAGATATCGATTCACTTTCTTTAATGGGAATAAATATTAATTTAGAATTACCATCTGTTGATTCGCTTTTAATTGGAGGAATTCATGTAGATAAAATAGAAGGAATTTCTAATCTTGATGGCGTAGTCATGATTGAAAGATATGGTTCAGTTGTATTCTATGGAGATATTCAAACACCTTCTGTCAAAGCCAAGAATTCTTCAGAGTACTCTCTAGGTGCATGGGATCTAGGCGTAAGTGGGAATGGCATGAATATAGCACTAGTAGATACTGGTGTAGATAATGAACACCCAGGTCTTAGTGATAAATTTGTCGCAGGTTATGATGCGGTTTGTTATGTCCATACAGATCCAACCTGCCTTCTTTCAAACCCACTTAGAGAAGATGATGGTTCTTTCGATCCAGATGATGCTAATCAGCATGGGACCGCATGTATGGGGATGGCTAGTGCGACCGGTATTGAGGCCGATGGAAGCCAGTCTGAATTTTACGGGGCCGCTCCTAACGCGACTTTAGTTGACATAAGAATCGGTACTGATGTGGGGGCGGGTCCCTTTGAAAATTATCTATTAGAACAGGAATTTTATGAATCAGCAATGAATGGTCTGCAATGGGTTATTGACCATCGTGATGATGAATGGCCAGGAGTTTCGGAAGAATTTTATGGAATTGATATAATTTCATTATCTTGGGGCATTACAAGTCATGAGAATGGTGGTTCAGACGGTTCTGATATGCATAGTCGAATCTTAGATGAAGCTATGATTGCAGGAATCATTGTTTCAGTTGCTGCAGGAAATGATGGCCCGAATAACGATGGTCTTTCTGGAATGGGTTCTTCAGATTTATCGGTCACCGTGGGAGCTACTGATGATCAGAATACAGTAGCTCGTGAAGATGATACGATTGCTGATTATTCCTCTCGAGGTCCGAGAAAGGATAATGGCGATGGAAATCCTCTAAATGAATTGAAACCGGAAATTAGTGCACCGGGTTCTAATATAGTTCAGGCTGAAGGTTGCGTTACTAGTGGAGGATGCTCGAATTTAATTAATGACGCTTCAGAGAATTCCTATACTGGCCGTGGTTCAGGTACTTCCTATGCGACACCTTCTGTTTCAGGAGTGATGGCACTTGTGTGGGAAGCAAACGAGAATCTAACTACAATGCAACTCAAAGAAATTTTGAAACAAACTGCTGAGAGACGTGGTGAGCCAAGTCTTCCAGAAGTCGATCCCTATTGGAATAGAGATTTCGGATTTGGTATGGTAGACGCTTATGCTGCTACATTACTAGCTATCCATCTAAAAGAAACCGGAACAACTGAATTAGTTGATCCCGGAATTCAGAATCATCTTTTATCATTTAATGAGACTGATAATGTAAAACTAGTCGGGCATTCTTGGAGCACATCAGGTTCAGTAGAATCTGTGAATTTTAGAATAGATGGTGGAGACTGGATAGAGGCTAATTTCAATTCTTCAATAATTGAAGTAGGCCCAATTACTCCTTTCGAATGGTATGTTGAAGTAGATTCAAATAAATTCTCAAGCGGAACTCATACATTAGAAGTAGTCGCGTTTTCATCATCTCAACAGTCTCTTCCAATAGTTGTTCAATTTGAGAGCACTGGTGAGTCAACCTCTGCATATGATTTCTCAAGTATGATATATATTTTGATTGCAATTATTAGTATTACTTGGTTATCCATATTTTTATCGATAAAACTAGGCTATGTAACGAAATTTTCAGCATTATTGCCTAAATTGAAGCCAGAAAATAACTCTCCTATGGACGCAGAAATTATTGAATAATGGAAGTCCACTATACATTCCTTTCATATCTCGGTGCATATGTCCGTGGGTCGTGGTGCGCTTCTCAGACAGAGCAAATAGTATTCGTCCGACAGGTGTTAGACGGATGTTTGATCTTGCAGGCGATGATGCAATTCAGTTTGGTTTAGGAGAGCCCGATTTCCAACCTCCTTCAATCGCAATAAAGGCCTTCTCAAAGGCGATGGAAGATGGTAGAAACAAATATACTACTACAGCCGGTCTCCCAGAATTAAGGAAAAAAGTAGCTCAAACGTGGCATCATAGAGATTCTGGTTTAGATGAAAGAAATGTATGTATTACTATGAGTGGAACTAACGCATTACTGGATATTTTTCTTGCATTAGTAAATCCTGGAGACAATGTATTAATTCCAGAACCATATTTTCCATTATACCCTACTGACGTGGTTCTTTGTGGAGGTGAGGCAAACATGTATCCTTGTCACTTTGAGAATGGTTTCGTTCCCACTATTGAGGATTTACAATCCCGTGTGAATGAAAATACTATTGCTATTCTTTACAACTTCCCTAGTAATCCAACTGGAGGTAATGTAACTGAAGAACAGAGAGACGATCTTGTCCAGTTCGCTCAAGAAAATGATCTATGGCTGATTACTGATGAGGTTTATGATAAGATAGTTTACGATACTGAACATGTTTCATTCCTAGGAGCAGGCTATGAAAAAGTGATAATGATTAACTCTTTTTCTAAGACATTTGCGATGACCGGATGGAGAATCGGCTATCTGTTATCTCCCGATTTGGAAGCAATGGGGCAATTGACAAAAATGCAGTATTATGTAACTGCTTGTAGTAATGATGCCATGCAATATGCGGTTTTAGAAGCTTTAGAAAAAGCGAGTGATTATCCTGCAGAGATGTGTGCGGAATTTAAAAAGAGAAGAGATTTAATTTGTGATAGATTAAATTCAATGCCAAATGTATCTTGCAACATCCCAACTGGTGCATTTTATGTATTTCCAAAGTTTGATATCCCGGGTTATACAAGTGAACAATTGGCTATGAAAATGTTAGAGGGGGGTGTTCTATGTTCTCCAGGTACTGCATTCGGAAATGCTGGAGAAGGGCATTTACGATTCGCTTACACAATTTGTCAAGAGGACATATCTAGAGGGATGGATAGAGTCGAAGAAATTATTTCGAAATTGATTTAGGCGTTAATATGAGTATCTTTCTTTCATATGGCTCTGGAATAGTTGCCTTAATTCTTTCATGGTTTTTACTTAAGGATTTAATCTATGCCAGTATCTGCGTTCTAATTTTTTCTTCATTATTTTTATACCTATACGGTCCCAATTCTATCGCTTTTTCTCTGTGTTTATGTAATGGTTGGATACTATTGAATAAATTAGTTGAACGTTTATTTCCATTAAATAATTAATCAAATAAATCGAATGGCACATCAATCATTCTTGATCCTTCTTCGTCTTTTGTATCCATAGAAATAATGTCAATTTTTTTTTCATTGAAATCAATTTTCTCTTCATTTTGTGTTATTATTTCTTCATTTTCTTTTGGTTCAGGAAGGCTCTGTTGAGACAGGTTTTCTAAATTATCTTCTTTATCCTTCATCCATTGGGAAAGCCCATTTGATCCACCTAATACACTGATTGTAGTAAATGCTGCCATAGGTAACACAGAAATTGCTACTAAGAAATCAATAATTGCTGTTTGTGGAACTTCTGCTTCAGGCGCTACAAAGTTCAAAATCACGCCTTCTAATTGAACATCATGCCATTGTGAAATATCAATTCCTAATGATGTTAATGAAAATTGAAGTATTATTCTTGCACATGCCCACAAAATAATCACTGGTAGAACCCAAGAAATTTTAGTTACTCTCCATAGAATTTTTCTAAAAATCGCTGCGTATTCAATAAATTGTAAGGAAATAACTGGTTGGACTCTAAATGACACCCATAAGCCAATAATATAGCCAATCATACCTAACTCGAATGCACTATCTTTCCTAATCAAGTCATCTGGAATACCTTCCATAATTATTAATGGGATTGAAATTAACAGCACTTGTGATGGAACTGCAAGTAATTGCAACCCTCCATGTACTGCAAATAATTCTGAATGATCATTCTTTATTCTCTTTGCTACTAATCTACTCATTTTCCCATATGGGCTTGAGTAAGCAGCCATTTTTGATCTATCAATAAGTTCCGGGTCATACTTTCTTCTACTAAGTCCGAGAGTGGCAATCCAACCTCCTCTTTCAACAACAGGAGATGGTCGATAACCTCCGATGATTAATGCCATGGTAAGACAAATAATTCCATACGTCAATCCCGAAATCAGAATCCATTGAAATAATTCAGTTCTTATTGATATTCCAAAATTTTCTCTATCTATCTCTATTAAATATGTTAGAGAGAAACCAATTATTGGTATAATTGTAATCTGAATAAGTAAAATCAGTGATAATCCCAATCTATGAGAAAGACTGGCCCTACCTTCCATATTCTGCACGCAACTCAATTAATGCATAAGTCCTTCATTGATTTTCAATCTTCAGACATAGTTTTCATTGATATTTTCAATTATTCAATTACTACCTTGATTAAATTAGTTACAAACTTTTACCCCCAACCTTCTTACACGATTTCTATACCGAACAGACTTGTTAATCATGCGTATGCTAACTCCAATCTTTGTGTTGTCAATTTTGATTATGATGAGTTTATCACCTTTATTTATTAATTCTGAATTAGATGAAAATGAAAATAGGGAGGACATAGGGCCTAAATCTTTGATTGATTTCGAGATTACATCAATAGAAATTGGAAACCAAACAAGAAATGCTAAAGAATGGACTCAGCCTGATGGATCAATAGTTGAATATATCATGAGAGATGAAACAATTCAAATTAATGTAACTTATACTCAGGCGGGTTCTTCTGGTCAACCAGCAGCTGCAGAGGGGTACCTTCAGATTTGGCATCCTGTCGGCTTCATGATAGCAGAATATAATGTCAGTATGCTTCTTTCAGGTTTCCAATCTGTGAAAGCAAACTTTGTTTGGACACCTAGCTCTGCACATAGTGTATTAGATGAAAATGGATATTTAGAAGGAGGAATTATACTTAGAGGTATAGTTGATGGCGGATTGGCTGATGATACGGAATCTAACAATGAATTAGATAGATTAATTCCAGTCGCAATATGGAACGATCCAATGGAAAATGGTTTTTGTGGCGATGTAGATGGAGATAATGTGATTGATTGTACAAATCAACTACAAGCAAATGTACCTACTTGGGTAGGTGCAGGATATGATTCTACTGGGCAATTATCGTCTAATCCAGATAGTTTTGGCCATTGGAGAATGGAAAACGCATCAAGTGAAGAAGGTGAAAATCACTGGCGAGTTTCTCGTCCTGGTGCAAATTATGCTAGTAATAGAAATGATAGACTTTGGTGGGGATGGTTTACTCCATTTGACAATTGTAATGAGCCCGGTCATGGTCTAGGATTAGGTACTCTAGACTCTGCAGTAAGTTCGAATTATGGTAATAATTTCTGCAAAATTCGACTAAAGGGTTTCGATTTCTTGACTATTCAGTTAGTAACAAATGCTTGGGGCGAAATGGCTGCGGGTGATGAAATGAGAATTGAAGCAGATTCAGGTGGAGCCAAAGAGTTCTATAATTTCTCATCTCAATCTCTGTCAACTACTGGAGACTGGTCTCAGTTAGTTTGGAATATGACTGAAGTACATCCATCCGCTGAGTATACTTTAGCATTCAAATTTGATTCAAATAGTTCTTTTGCAAGCCAAGGGATACAAATCGACTCATTCATTATTTTCGCCATTGAGAAAGTACCTGAATATACTTTAGATTTTGATTGTAATGATCCTCTTCCTAATTCTTACTTAGTAGTTCCATCTGACCCTAATCCTCCGTCTCTATATTGTAATATTAAGAATAATGGATATGTAGATATTACTCTGAGGCTTTACACAGAAGTTACAAACCGTTCATGGATGTATGATTTCCCATTACGTATAGATTCCAACAATCCAGTAGATCACGACAATTATGTTATCAGCAAAGTGATACCTGCACTGACTTATATGGATACTTGGTTCAATCTTACAATACCTGATGGTTCAGGCGTTCAAGATTTATTCTGGAATGTATGGGTGAATGATGGAGTTACTAACCTCTCAAAAGAATATGTCAGCTTACCTGTTTCTGTAATGCCTGCCTATTCAAGTAAGTTAAGCCAGGTTACATTACAGAACCCTGCAGCAACTCTAGAACCTGGGGCAAGTGGAGTGATACCAATGTCTTTCAAAAACACTGGTAATCAAATAGCAACTTGGAGTTTTGATGCGGCCTTCCCGAATATAGACTGGGTAGACAATGCCGATATTAAATGGTATTACAATGGTTCAGAAGTTTCTACACTCGAATTGGCTTTAACAGATGATATCTTAATTGATGCTGTAATTACAGCTCCTCCTCAAGTCTCTCCTGGTACTTACTCAGTTACATTACTTGCATCAGGCGTTTCGCCTGCCCAATATCTTGCTGAGTGGCAAGTAAATATAGTCGTTCCAGTTTATTCTGAGTTAGTCATTGAACCAGAAGTTTTCAACCTAGTTGCTCCTGCTGATAATTCTCTGAGATTAATAGAAATTAGGTTGATTAATAATGGTAATTCTGCTGAGTCTTTCGATTTAAGTATTCAATCTGATTGGAAATTAGGTCTTGAAATGAATACTGAACAGACCTTTGAGATTGATCCCTTTGGTGGAGACACCACAGTTACAATGCTTCTCCCGATGCCATATGGAATTTTATCTGAAACTTATTCAATAATCTTGACTGCATCAAGTAAATTGAATACAGATTATCAAATGTCGTCTCAAATGTTGTTGACAGTACCACAAACAAATCTAGTTGAAGTTGAAGACTTAGATATGTTAGATGAGGTTTTCCGTGGTGGGGATGACCCTAGAACTGTTAATTGGCGTATTTGGAATAGAGGAAACGTTGCAGATTCTTTCGAAATTTCTTTTGATCATTTTTCAGATGTTTCTGCATCTGCTGTAGGGCTCAATGATGGTAAGACTCCATATATATCTCCTGGTGAATCTCACAATCTTACTGTAAGATATTCTTTCGGTCAATTGACTTTCGGTGACAGAACGATTTCGATGACGGCTACCAGTGTCCTTTCCCAGACATCTGAATCTCCAGTTTCTGGTGTAGGAAACGCAGATTTTCAAGTCGGCGCTCAAGGTTGGATTACACTCAATCCTCCTGGTACAATTGAGATTAGAGAAGGCGGTAATGATATTGAAATTACTTTTACTGTAAAGAATGAGCATCCAACTGATGCTCAGTTGCTGAGGGCCGATATTGATAGAAACTCTAATATTTTTTATAATATAGTTGACGCTAGGGTTGATACAGGTGATCAAAACTTTGTTTTAGAGGCCCAATCAATGAGAGAAATCACAGTTTTCTTAACTGCTACTGATGAGAATTTAAGAAATCTTAATAATAACTCAGAGATATTCAAATTACCTCTCAATGTTGATGGAGATATAGATAAGGTTTCAATGTCTGCTAGTATTGAAATGTTCAAAATCGACCCAGTAGATACAGGGACAAATGCTGGAGAATATGCCGGTTTGGCAGGTAATATCATTTTCATATTAGTCGGGTTAGTAATTTTAGTTGCAGTCTTATTAGCAACTTTCAGAATAATACGCAGTGCTTCTTCACCTTTAGAAGAAATCTCGACTTTTGACGACTATGAATATACTCAGGGTAATCCCTTCAATCTACCTAGTTTACCAACTGCTCCTGAATTACCTTCGGAAGACAAGGTGGCAAATTCAATGTATGGCGGTTCAGAAGAAATATTCAAACAACCCCCGCCACCAATAGCTAATCAAGAAATGCCTGTTGAAGAATCAAAGCCTGATGGAAGAAATATTGTTCCAGAAATTCCCGAATCAGGGCTTCCTGAGGGCTGGACAATGGAACAATGGGAACATTACGGTCAAGCATGGATTAATCAACAGAATGAATCTTAAATCATAGTTTTTTGATTCCAACTATTGTGGGAGGCCTTATGAGGGTCTCTTAAGTGGCCCGAATCCCAATACAGGTGGCTGATTTCTAATGTACAATGGACAACAACCAATTTTTATCCTAAAAGAAGGAACTGAAAGAACCAGTGGGCGTTCAGCTCAGAGTAATAATATTGCTGCAGCAAAGGCAGTAGCGGACTCTGTCCGTTCAACTTTAGGTCCAAAAGGAATGGACAAAATGCTAGTTGATGGAATGGGTGATGTTGTAATTACGAACGATGGTGCTACAATACTAAAGCAAATGGATATCACTAACCCTGCTGCAAAAATGATTATTGAAGTCGCCAAAACACAGGAACAACATTGTTTTGATGGTACTACAAGCGCTGTAGTAATTGCTGGTGAATTATTGAAGAGAAGTGAAGATTTAATTGATCAGAATGTGCATCCTACAGTTATTTGTGAAGGCTTCCGTTTAGCCGCAGAAAAAGCGGCTGAATTAATTGAAAGTCATTCCCTTGAAATCAATGAACAAATGCTTTCAGAAGTCGCTAAAACTGCATTGACAGGTAAGAGTGCAGGGGCAGTCAAAGAATTCTTGGCAGACATATGTGTTAGAGCAGTTCTTTCAGTCGCCCAGGAAGTTGATGGAGATATAGTTGTAGATCTTGATGATGTTAAAGTTGAGAAGAAACAAGGAGGCTCAATAGGTAGTAGCACTCTAGTTGATGGTATTATTTTAGATAAAGAAAGAGTCCACTCAGGTATGCCTAAAATCGTCAATGATGCTAAAATCGCACTTATTAATTCAGCAATAGAAGTCAAGAAAACAGAAGTAGACGCTAAGATTCAGATTACTGACCCAAATATGTTATCTCAGTTTTTAGATGAGGAAGAATCATATCTAAAATCTTTAGTTGAAACAATAAAATCTTCAGGCGCAACAGTAGTAATTTGCCAAAAAGGAATTGATGATCTAGCTCAACATTATATGTCAAAATCAGGTTTAATGGCAATAAGGAGAGCTAAGAAAAGTGATATGGAGGCACTTTCCAAAGCAACAGGGGGAAAAATCATCACTAATATTGATGATTTATCATCTGATGATTTAGGTTATGCCTCTAAAGTTGATGAACGCAAAATAGGTGAATCAGATATGATTTTTATCACTGGTTGTAAAGATGCTAAGAGTGTTTCAGTCCTTCTTAGAGGTGGTACAGAACATGTAATAGACGAAATCAATCGTGCTTTTGACGATGCAATTGGCGTAGTAGCTGTTGCATACGAAGATGGAGCAGTGCTGACTGGCGGAGGTTCAGTACTTGCAGCAATTAGTCGGTCATTAAGATCTTATGCTGAAGGAATTGGAGGTAGAGAACAAATGGCAATTGAGGCATTTTCAGGTGCTTTAGAAGTAATTCCTAGGACATTAGCTGAAAACGCCGGATTGGACCCAGTAAATACTATTATTGATTTAAGAAAAGCACATTCAGAGGGGAAATCTGAGTTTGGAGTTAATGTTTACGAAGGAGGTGTAGCTAATATGGCCGATAGCAAGGTTTTCGAACCTAGTCGAGTTGTTGATCAAGCAATCCAATCAGCTACTGAAACCGCAGTAATGATACTTAGAATTGATGACGTTATTTCTAGCAGAGCATCTGGCCCTATGGAGGGCGGAGATTTCGATGGAATGGGAATGTAAACCCAAATTCTATGACTTAATTTCATGACTCCAACACGCTACATTAAATAATCGTCGATTGGTCGAAATATTGCCCTTAGTGGTATAGGTGTTTCTATGTCGGCCGTTCGTTCTCTCCTTGTGCTGTTTGGTTCTCAATCTGGTAATTCCGAAGATGTTGCTTCTAAAATAGGAAAAGCAGCATCTAAATACGGACTTGAAGCAACAGTGAAAGGGATGGATGAAATCCAGATAAGTGATATGGCGGGGCGAAAAAGAATTATGATTTGCTGTAGTACTTGGGGAGAAGGAGAGCAACCAGATAATGCTGAAGATCTTTGGATTTCAGCAAATGCTGATGATTCTCCATCTATGTCCGGAGTTAATTTTTCAGTCCTAGCTTTAGGTGATTCATCATATGATTTATTCTGCGAGTCCGGTAAAGAATGGGATTCTTGGTTAGAGTCTAAGGGTGGTTTTAGAATCAATCAACGCGTAGATTGTGACGTTGATTATGAAACCCCGGCTAAAGAATGGATGGATGAGACTCTTGCAAGGATGGGTGCAGTAGATGACTCTGGAATATTCCAAGAAAGTTTAGTAGAAGAAGTGAAAAATAATGCATCAGGTACCGCAGTAAGTAAGGTAGAATCCGAAAGCTCAGAATCCTCTATTGAGATTTCTTCAGATGGTGATCGTTCCATGACAATTCTTTTTGGTTCGCAATCGGGTAATGCAGAAGGTCTTGCTGCAAAATTCGCTAAGCAAGCTACTTCCTATGGTTTAGATGCGGAAGTTGCAGACATGGATGGTTTCGATTTAAGCTCATTATCATCTAAGAAAAGAGTACTCGTTATTTGTTCAACATGGGGTGAAGGAGAGCAACCGGATAATGCTGAGGAATTATGGCAAAAAGCGGTTTCAGCATCGCCCGGGCTACTAAACGGAGTACATTTCTCTGTTCTAGCACTTGGAGACACATCATATGAGTTATTCTGTGAATCTGGTAAGGAATGGGACAAAAGATTTGAAGAATTAGGTGCTACAAGATTGGTCGAGAGAGTAGATTGTGATGTAGATTATGACAAAATCTCTCAGGTTTGGGCCGAAGAATCTCTTGCATCAATGGCGGCAGTCGATGGTGAGGGGCTCTTCCATGAAGAAATGGTTCAGGCGATTAAAGACTCAATTTCTTCGGATTCAACCGGTGCTTCAGGCGAGGATGGTTTTACAGTTCCAGATTTGAAATCCGAATCCATACGCGCAGAAATTAGTATCTTCAGATATGACCCCTTTTCATCAACAACAGGTAAAGATACTTGGATATGTGCATTACCAGGGCATATGTCTATTCTAGAAGTCCTCAGAACTCTGAAAAATACTCAAGATGGGTCGTTAACTTTCCGTGATGGAACCGTAGATGATCCCACAACTGCGATTACTATTAATGGAAGGCATGTCTTACCTGGTAATCTTAGATTAGACTTAGCCGCTCCAATTCGTGATGGGGGGATTAGTATCAAGATAGAGCCATTGAGTGGTTTTGAAGTAATTAGAGATTTAGTTGTAGATTATTGGGCACTTGAAACAAAGCGTGAGATAAGTAAACCTTGGATGATGTCTGTGACTAGAAAGGGATTGAGCACTCCTCAAGGAGCTCTTGGTTCTATGACTCCTCTTATCGCCTCAGAACTTCATTCGATAACTGATATTCATAGTTATCCAATTCTACATTCTTCCTCCGATGCTACTTCTCATTCAGAAGAATATTTGGGGCCATCGATATTATCTCATGCATGGGCAAGGAGGAATGATCCCCGTATCTCCCCTAGTAAGAAACAGGAAATCGAAGCACTTCTCGATTCCTCAATCGGTATTAAGGCTGAAACTGACCTATCTTCTGTAAGAAGGCAGGGCAAAGGAACTATAATCCATGATGCCTTATTGAATTGTAAAACATCAACCTTAGCAAGAACAGGATATGATGGACGTCATGGTAAACATGTTTGGTGGTATGCAGTAACAGTCAAAAGTAGTGGTAAAGTAAATGATACTGTATTGCATAGGCAGGTTTTGGGTCCAATTGGACTTTTAGGGAATCTATTTTCTGGAGTTACTGCTAGAATGGTTCTTGGCTTTACAAGAAATGGTGGTAAAATGATTAATGATATTTTGGCTTTGATAGCTCCCCCCGCAGGTCTTGGAAAAATGCCACGGCAGTTTAACTCTTCCGTGAAAAATCATCATGAAGTTGTAGCAATTTTCAATGAGATGGACGGTAGATTCTAATGCCAATGAATTATGCCTATCACCCAGGAAATGTAGCCCATTCTGGTTCTCCTGAAGTTGCAGACTCTATGGTGCCTTTAGCTAAATCATTGGGGATTAAGCTCACACCTCTAGAAGGCGCAACCAGTTGTGGTGCAGGAATAATTCGCCAAGCCAATAAAAAGTTACAATTAGCGCTAAATGCTCGTATTTTTGCACAGGCCGAAGCACTCGGCCTGGAAATAATCACTCCCTGTGCATCTACAGCAGGAAATCTTTCTGAAGATTTGATGGAATTGAGATCCGATCCGATATTATTAGCAGAAATTAACGATGTATTAGCTAAGACTTGTGGGATGGAATTTACAGGTGAAACCTCAGTCAATCATTTATTACATGTCATCGTAGATGAAATCGGTCTTGATAAAGTCAAACCCATGGTTGTAAATCCGATAGATTTCGCAGTAGCTTCATATTATGGTCCTAATATGCAACAAGATGGTTTTTGCGGTGGTGACGACGTTTATGATCCAGATTACATGGAACAGTTGATCAAAGTTTTAGGCGGTCAACCCATTAAATGGGACTCAAGAATGCAAAGTGTAGGTGCTCCTAGCCTGCTATCTGAAGAGCCTACAGTCCTCAAATTATCAGCCTCCGTACTTAACGACGCTAAATCAGAGGGTGCTCAATTAATTGTTAGTGCTTGTAACTTATCTCATTCTGTCATGGACATATATCAAGGAAAGGCCTCTCAGAGAACTGGTCTCAGAACAAATATTCCAGTAATTCATCTTTGTGAAATATTGACTTTTGCTCTGGGACATTATAATACAAGATTCGCCCAACTTAGGACAAGAGTAATGGTAATTGGAGATTAATCGTCATTTTCTCTACCAAAATCTTCCAATCCTCTTTGACCAATTGGTCTATATTTCGCCGGCTCTGTTTTTTTTACCTCATCCTTTTCTGTAACCACTACTTTATTCAAGTCTATTTTTTTCATTTTAGGGCGATAAAGCTCTCTTTCTCTTCTAACGTAATCGGCTGCTGAAATTGTCTCATTATCTCCTATTACAAAGAATCCCTGTATTTTCGATAAGTCTTGATGAGTTTTTCTTGGTAACTTCCTCCTTACTCTTTGGACTGACCTATACATATTCTCTTCCTTCTTTTGAGCTGAAGATCTCATATTTTCGTCACGAGTTCCTTCTGCAATAAGGACCATTACTTCTCCCTCTCTATGTCTCCCTGTCCTTCCTCTTCTCTGTATTGTTCTAATTTCGCTACCTACTGGCTCATAAAATATGACTAAGTCAGCACTCGGAATATCTAATCCTTCTTCAGCAACCGAGGTCGCTACAAGGACATTATATTCTCCTTCTCTAAATTTATTTAGAACTTCAATTTGTTCTTTCGGTTTGAGACCTTTTTTCCCTGCTCTTTCTGACTGCCCAATCATTTGTACTGATTTGACGTCGCTTAAGTCTACCAATGCCTCTTCCAAAGATTCTACAGTATTCCTAAAAGATGCAAAAATGATAACCTTGCTGTTAGGATCCCTCCTCAATCTATGTCTAACCAATCTTCTTACAGTACCAACTTTATTATGAATCTCTTCCATTTTAGATAATGATTCTCTCAATTCAATTATTCTTCTATCTTTGTGGAAATTTTGAATTGATTTACTTGGATTATTTTTAAAATCAGCCGAGGCGTCTAAAAATTCTCTTGCAGCAGTAATTCCTTGTGTCAGAAGATGATTTATTAGGTGATTCAAGGTCATTGCAGTTGCTATATTGGATACTGATGAGTATCCTCTTACATCACCAAGTTTAATCGAATGTTGTGCTCTATTCATGGCTTCTTTCAGCCCCCCAAATGAGGGTGGCCCCGTTCTGACATACTTCCCTAGCCTTCTTTCTCTGTCTACAATACTGCCAATCCATAACTCTAATGGAGTAACTAACATTTTAATTTCTTCAGGGACATTTACTAATATTTCTTGTATTTCTAAACCTGCCAGGTAATCTTTCAACATGGGGTCATCCGCTTTTCTGATATGAATTCTCTCAATTTTCAATCTACTGCAAATCTCATTCACAATCATTGAATTAGAACCGGGACTAGCAGTAGCGCCCAAAATATGTCCATTTTTTGCTGATAAACAAAACATCTCAGCCGATTGAACCATGGCATGTTTACCTGTGGAATGATGTGCTTCATCTAGAATTAGTAATGAACATTCTTCCAACGATAATATACCATTCAATACATCATTACGTACAACCTGCGGCGTGGCTACAATAATTTTCGAGGTTTTCCATAATTCCTTGCGTTTTTTTGGAATATTACTTCCAGTTATAGAGATGGCTTCAACATTCTTGATAACTTTTTTTAAATCTTTTAAATGTTGGTCAACTAGCGCACTTGTAGGTGCGATAAATAGCACCCAACCTTGTTTTGAATGTAATATTTCAGCGATTAACATCCAAGAAACAGCGGTTTTTCCAGCAGCTGTTGGTAACACAAGTAACATAGATCCAGCAAGTGCTTCATCAACTGCTTCTAGTTGATATGCACGAGCTTCAACAGAGCCCTCAACTAACTCCGTATGTTGAACCACGTGTCTCATAGGTTACCCACCTCAAGGACAGGGTTCAAAATAGTTACACCGCTCGGCTTTTTCATTAATCGTACTTTGAGTGTAATGTTTCATTCCCGATTCTTTCATAAAGGGATGGTAAGTCGCAAGGCCGCTCACAACGTGGGATACCAGACACTACAGGGCAATGCAAAAGCAACCCGCACACCAAAAACACATTCGTGGTTTTGGTTCGGTGTCACGGTATCTCCCTAGCGTTAAGGGCCCGGCAAAATGCCGCACTGCGGCATAAGTTGGTAATTTAAAAAAGGAGGAAGCAAAAATGGCTGACCGTAGTAAACCCCGCCGTGGTAGCATGGGCTTTAGCCCTAGAAAAAGGGCAATTAGGCCGTATGGTCGTATCACCTCATGGCCGGAAACAGATGCATCAGAGATAAGAGTACAAGGATTCGCAGGCTGGAAGGCGGGAATGACTCACGTGTTGATTAGAGATACTAACCCTCATTCTACATCTGCTGGGCAAGAAGTAAGGAAAGCAGTTACAGTAGTTGAAGTGCCACCTATGAGTGTATTAGCAGTTAGAGGATATAGAATGACTCCATATGGTATGCAAACTTCTGGTGAGTTTTGGATTAACGCATCAGATGAAGGCCCTCAAGGATTGATGCCTCGATTCGCTAATCAGACACGCGGAGAGCGTGACGCTGAAGAAGGTCGAAAGCCAGAAAAGAGAGCTGGAAGAATTCCTGGTCGAAGCAATGGTTCATCAGAGGCAGCTTTCGAGGCCTTAGTAAATTCAGATTTGTGCGATGTTCGTCTTATTGTTGCAACTCAGCCAGCCATGGTCAAGAGCATAAATAGCAAAACTCCTGAAATTATGGAGGTAGGTTTAGTTGGCGGAGATA
>Ga0315320_10002236_pt1 | contig 15937 bp, 6 predicted proteins | sample M140m21515metaG_FD_203458 | JGI IMG/M metagenome (GOLD analysis project Ga0315320, IMG submission 203458) | Ammonia-oxidizing marine archaeal communities from Monterey Bay, California, United States - M1 40m 21515 | ecosystem: Environmental > Aquatic > Marine > Coastal | place: USA: California... | reverse complement strand
TTTGACTTGCGTTGCACTGATAACTATCTGGATTGTCAGCCACAGGAGTTCCGTAAAAGTCAGGATCGAGTGTTGCTGGCTAATGATGAAGGGTACTTGATTCCCAGCACGGCATTTACCGATTCAAGTCCGACTGCCAAGTTGGGTTTTGGATTGGTGATGGCGAATTTCGATCGCAAACACGGCAATGACTTTTTTATCTCCAACGATGGAGACTTCAATCACTACTGGCAAAGTCAGCTTGCCGATAGCCCTGAGTCTGATTCATTCCGATTGTTCGAGTCTGGGAATTTGCAGGGTTGTAGTGTCGGACGTGCTGGCAAAAGCCAAGCCTGTATGGGAATTGCGTCTGGGGACTTTGACCGTAACGGCACGCTTGATTTGCACGTAACGAATTTCGAGAACGAACCGGTTAATCTGTTTCTGCAATCACCGGAAGGGATTTTTATTGATGAGGTGAATCGCATGGGGTTGGGGCAGACTTCGTTTGGTGTGCTGGGATTTGGGACGCAGGCAGCTGACTTTGACAACGATGGATGGTTGGATCTCGCAGTACTCAATGGCCATGTCTATGACGGTCGCGTTGATGATATTCCGTTTCGGATGCTTCCCCAACTATTTGAAGGAAGTCGTGACGGGTTCCTGTTGCATTCCGATAAAAAGGCTGGCGATTATTGGAGTGGCAAAAAACTGGGGCGTACGCTCGCAACGCTTGACTGGAATCAGGATGGTCGCATTGACTTACTGGCCAACCATCTTGATCAACCCATCGCACTGTTGCAAAATGATTCGCCCGGCGAGAAATGGATTCAATTTGAACTGGTTGGAACGACCAGTGAGCGAGAAGCTATTGGTGCTGAGATTCAGGTGGTTGCAGGAGAAGAACGCTGGACAGGATGGCAAATCGGAGGCGACGGGTTGATGTGCAGCAATGAACCCATCGTGCATTTCGGAATTGGTGATGCGACAAAAACAGTCAGCGTTGTAATTCAATGGCCAAGTGGGGTGAAGACAGAGCTCAGTGATCTGCCTGTCAAACGACGTTATCTTGTTGTCGAGGGTGAAGAAAACGCATTTGCGCGTTGAGCCATCGGGCAGGATTCGTGCAAGTCGTTATGCGATCCGTTTATGAAAAGACTCGCCTAAGATCTAAACGCCGTATGTCGGTGCCGAACATCAATGCAGCCACTTTCTCACCGTTCACGGGCATAGGCTTCTGGATTACCTTCCACAAACAGATAGCGTCGATTGACTTCCAAGTCATGAAAGGTCTGTTTTTTTCCTGATGGCCATTGGACATCGACGCGATCGACAGAACTTGCGTTGGCGAGGCCGAAGTCAAGCACTGCTTCGTTGCTGCACAGGAAACCGTCTCCGCCTGCTTGCCATCGTGTCCATGACTGCTGCCCGCTGGTGACGGTGACCTTTGCACCAGTTGCATCCCGTTCACTATCGGTACCTCGGAGTTCCAGTTGCAGGCTGTTACCGGTATCGGTTTTGTTGCTGAGCAGGGCAACGGGGCCATCGAGGTGATTGGACACGAGGTCAGGACGGGAATCACCATTCCAATCGAGAACTGCCATCGTGCGGCCTAGGCGATTTTGCGACCAGTAACGGTCGCCTGGGTTCATTGATACTCGTGTCGATGACCCATCCGAGAGTGCCTGGAACAGTTGGGGTTTCATTTCATACGGTTCCTGGCTTCCGGGTCTGTCAACGACATGTCCATTGAGCACTGCGAGGTCAAGCCATCCGTTGCGATCGAAATCGGCAGCTTGTGTCCCCCATCCCACTGTTTTTTGACTCGCTGCGAAGGTGCCGAAATCCAGGCCGGCTGGTACAAACAGCCCAGTCTCTCTTTGTAGATAAACGTCGGAGGCTTCATTCCAGTAATTCGTGACGTGCAAGTCAATCTTGCCGTTGTGATCGAGGTCCCCGTATGCGATCCCCATGCAGCCGCGCGGACGCCCGATCGGGTCGGACCCGCATCCAAACAGCTTTGCATTTTCTCGCAGTTGACGTTCGCTTGCACTCGAATTGGGATTGCTGGTCCAGAAGTGGTTGGGGCGTGTGTCGTTGGCAATGTACAGCTCGTTGCCGGGTTGGCCATCGAAATCGGTCAGCACCGCAGCGAATCCAAAACTGGGTTGGTTGGCAATATCCAAACAGCCGGCGAACGAGCTTAACGCACCATTGGGCTCAACTTGCCAGATGCTGTCGGCAGCGGGTTGGAAAACTCGCGGGCTGCAGTGGGTCGAATCAGGCGTGCAGGCAGTCGTCAGTGCCAGCGGGTCCTCGATGTAGTTGACCGCCACAATCTCGGGAAGATGATCGCCTCCCAAATCACCACACGCGATGCTGGTTGTCCAACCTCCTGCTTGACTCCCCAAAGGAATGGGATTGTTGGTGAATGTTCCGTCGCCATTGTTGATGTAGACCATGTTGGGGCCGATGTTGGCGACCACAAGGTCAGGGAAACCATCTTGATTGATGTCGGCGACGGCTACTCCTTGTCCGTAGCCCATGTCAGCAGTCTGCGATTGGGAGCTGATATTTTGGAATCGTTCACCGTGCAGATTGGCAAAGAGTTGGTTGGGTAATGATCCACCCACGTCGAAAGCGGGACCACCTCCTTGTGTGAAATACAAATCCATCCAGCCATCGAGGTTGTAATCAATGACTCCAATGCCTCCACCTGTCAGCTGGTAAATGAAGACCGCATCGTCTTCACGGTCCTGATCTCCGTTGTCATACGTGAAGTTCAGCCCTACTTGCGCAGCAACGTCAGCAAGTTTGATTGGGACTTCCACACCCGTACTGATCTTGGGTTTGTTCGTTTCACTTTCCATCACGGTGGCAATTTCTGCGATGGTTGGTAGCGGCCATGATTCGAGATCAAGGTTGCAGGTCAGGATTTTTGTGTCGGCAGAGGTATCCTGTTGCTGCAGTGCTTGACGAGTATTCGCAATCTCCTGCTTTTCGGATTCAGTCGTGGCGTAATACTTCGAAGCTGCTTCTTTCCATGTAACGGACTCCCATGGACGTCCCAGCTGCAACAGGAGTTCCGCCATGCGGTTCATTTCCTGTTTGTTTCCGCGTTTCAAGCCAAACTGTCGAGCAAGTTGTGACGTCTCTGCCAGTTTCTGAACCCGTGCTGCGGCCAGTTCTGCTTTGTCATTCTTTCCCGTGAATCGCAGCGAGCGTTCGAGATCCTGATAGGCATATCGGTCGGTGGGGTCTCTTGAGACCGCTTCGCCAAGGCAACGCACGGCTTCCTTGTGGCGGTCGTGACGCTGCATCCATATGCCGGTGCTGTACCAGTACTCTGGCTCGTTTTCAATGTCAGTTGGTAAATCTTTGAACCATGCCTGCAACGCTTCTTCGTTCTGCAATTCGGTGTGTAGTCGGCCCAGAAAAGCAGCGATCGCCGTGGAGTCAGGGAATGTAGTTCGCAGTTTTTCTGTCATTGCAACCGCTTTACCCATGTCACCTTCACTCCGGGAAACCTTTGCCTGCGCCAGCATTGCTGGCGTTAAACCAGCCGTGTGGGTTGGCTTGGGTATTGTCGTGTCAATGAATGGATTGCCATAAGTTGTCATGGCAAACAACTCTTTTTCCCTGCTTTTACCCAACTTGGCCAATGCAAGCAGATGGGGAGCCGCTTCAATGCGGCGTCCCTGATTGTTCAGGATGATGGCGAGTTGGCGATGTACTTTGACTAGGTCTTTTTCGACCTTTAAAAGGTCTTTCAGCTTTTGCTCGGCTGTTGAGTAGTCTCCGGACTCGGTTGACCAGTCCGCTGCTAACCATAGTATCTCAGTGTTCAGGGTTGAGTCGGTGTTGTCGAGTGAATCGAGTACCTTGACTGCGGCCGACACATTGCCTTGTGCTGCTTCTACTCTCGCAGACAAAATCAGGGCTTTCTGATTGTTGGGGTCGGCAATCAGAATTCGACTCAGTTCCTCGCCCGCTGCAATGAAGTTATCGTCTTTCAGGAAAGCTAATGCGGTGTCTAGTCGCTGCTGTGTTGTCTGCGTGGCGGATGCCTTTTGGCTGGATCGAAGCTGTTGTTGCCGCAGCAGTTGTTGAGCGGTGGGGCCAGTTTCTCCTTTGCCGCAACCAGCGACTGCGAACGTCAGGCAAACAACAGCGGTGGCGATCCTGCAGGATTTGCCTGTCCTGTTAAAAGGGGTTTTGTTGATTTGATAGATGCTTTGCATGCCTTGCCTATTCACTGTCAGGCTCCGCTTCCTGTGCTGCCGGATGAGCTGTTGAGTTGTTCTTGGTAGTGGTGGTGATGGTTGGCGGCGTTGTTTCAGAATCCTGCACGCGACGGTGATGGCGACCGTCTAGTTGGAACGCTTCACCTGAACCCTCGACCAATACATAGTCCGCACCACTGGTTAGCCCGCTGAATTGTTCTTCTTGGCCTGATGCCCAACGTACTTGAATGTTACCAGTCTCAGTCAGCTTGCCTGTTCCAATGACAACTCTGCGTTCACTGCTGCACATGTAACCATCGCCTGCGGTTAGTTGGGTCGTGATTTCTTGGTCGCCCAAATCCAAGGTGACAGATGTGCCAATCCCATCACGTTGTCCAGTCGTCGACTTGAGATACAAAGCAATTTCATTCCCCGCCTGATGGGTTTGATTGATTAGCAGCGACATTGGCTCGTGCAAATGCGAAACCGCGACATCTACAAGTCCATCACGATTGGCATCTAGCGTGACCAAGGCCCGGCCTAGATGGTCTTTTTTGAAATATTCACCGATGGAATCTCCATCGATTTGTTGCCACTTTCCTGCATTGTCGAGTTCGAGTAGTTGTGCCGGCATTTTGTAGGGGACATCTTTTGCGTCAACGTCATCGACGTGACCGTTGGTGATCAATAACTCAACGACTCCGTTGTTATCCAGATCGATCCATTCTGTTCCGAAACCAAGTAGATCCATCGATGGTTCGGCGAGCCCTCGCTGAACGGTTCGATCGACCCATAGTCCTGGGGCGGCTTGTTCGTAATACGTGTTGTGATCACCGGCAAAGTGCGTCAGGAAAAAATCAATGTCGCCGTCTCGGTCGGGATCTCCCACTGCCATTCCCATGGACGCCTGAGACAGTGAGCGTCCGCTGAGTCCAAGGCCTCGGATCGCACCGAGGTCGGTCATGCGAAACTCACCCGACTTGTCTTCGCCGGACCAGAACTGGTTTACCGTCATGTCATTGGCAACATAGAGGTCAAGCCCCGGACGCTCGTCGAACATTCCAGCAACGATTCCAAGGCCGCGTCCAGCCGATGTTTGCCCAGCCCATTTTGTTGTGATGTCGCTAAATTTGCCACTGTCTGAACCACGCCAGAAATGGTCAGCGTCTGCCTCGAAATCCAATGGAGGACAGGTGGCAAGTCCGCGAGAGTTGCGGCACGCTTGTTGGTAGGGTTTGTTTCCTCCGCAGTAGGTCACCTCGTATAGATCGGTCAGGCCATCACCATTGATGTCGGCAAGCAGACCGCAGGTCGTCCACGACTCACCATGTAGCCCGACACTGTCAGAGACATCCGAGAATGTTCCATCGCCGTTGTTGCGGTAAAGGCGATTGCGGCCAATGTTGGCATCGAACAAGTCTGGAAAGCCATCCGAGTTGTAGTCCCCCACCGCGATCCCCTGCCCAAAACTGGAATCGGCATATCCAGCTTGAGAGGTAACCTCGGCAAATTGTCCTTCCAGGTTTCGCAGCAGGCGATTGGGTGAGGAGTCGTTCTTTTTGGGGTGTCCATCGAGTACTGCCAATGCCAAATCAGGCCAACCGTCGAGATCAAAGTCGATGATCCCCATCCCACCACCCACGCTTTGGTAGATCCAATGGCCGGTTTCGTCAGCGGTAGATGCAAGTTCGCAGACATGATCTAAGCCTCGTGCAGATGCTTCATCGCGAAAGTGTATTTCTCCTTTTGCGAGGTTCCTTGAGGCTTCTTTTTTCAAAGAGCTTGGTCCCCAACTCACCTGAGGGAGATCGCTCAAATCCAATCGATTCGCCAGTTCGAATTCGGGTGCCTGCCAAGGACTCTGTGCAGTCATCTTGGAGCGAACCCTCAGATATCGTTCGCGGGTGTCGTTGAGTTTGTCTTCAGGAAGTGAAACCGCCAGCCTGGCCCAGCCTTCAGCTTCCCATATCCTGCCCATGGACAGCATCGCATCAGAAACAGCAAATGCTGCCGATTGTGATAAACCACCTCGTTCAAGATGGGTTTTAACACAGTCGCTCAGTACGGTTGCGCGGTTGATCTGTGACGCGACTTCATTTGCTTCGTTGTCTCGTTTCAATTGCTTGAGCGCAAACAAAAGATTCGGTAGCGCCTCGGGGTAGCCAGATGAATCCAGACGAACTGCCTCCCAAAAGGCTCTCGCCGCTTCATCATACTTTTTCTCGTGTTCGGCCCAAGATCCGGCCACCATCCAGTAATCAGGAAAATTTCGAGCACTCGCAGGAACAGATTGATGCCACTCGGGCAGTGCAGCGAATTCACCTTGCTGCACCAATGCCAGTCCGTACAACATTTGGCCCGGCAGGAAATCAGGGTGCCGTTGTACTACCGGTTGCAGTCTCGTTTTCACTTTCGACCACGATAGTTCGTTCGCTTCTGCCCTCGCCAAAGCGAATTGCGGTCTCAGATCTTCAGGGTTTTTAGCCAACAGTCTCTCGCACATCTCGATGTCCGGTTCGACACGACGTGGATCAGCTAGAACCTGAAGAGTTTCTGGGTCCGCACCACCACGCCTTGCGAATTGCCGAAGAGCATCGACGCCTTGCTCAGCGACCCCCAGCATTGCCGCCAGTCCCGCCATCTCAGGGCCAGCTTCCGGATGGCCGGGATACTTGGCCGCACGTGTTCTGAGCACGCCTAAGCAATCGTATGCACGCGATGATGCCATCAGACGCATCGCGTATTTGGACAGAAACGCTTCGGTGGGTGATTCCGAACGTCGCAACACCTCTCCATAACTCTCGTTTGCCAGCCGATCGTCGCCCATGCTGGCAGCGATGTCGCCTAGCATTTCCATTCCCCGCAGGTCGTCGGGGGACACAAGCAAGTGTTCACGAATGGCTTGGTTAGCTGCTGGGAAGTCTCGTCGCCGGTAGGCAGTGACCGATTTGACGAACAAATCCTCGGTTCTTGCGGATTTTGCTCCACGTTGATTTAAATCTGTCTTTTTGTTCACCGGCGTGGTGGGGGAAGGGTCAGAGTCTTGGCAACCGCCCCAGATGACCAGCATCCATGCCAGAATAATCGATACCGGTGACTTATTCCGCATAACAGTGAACGGCGAGTTAGGCGGGCTTGCTGGTGTCAACGCTCAGGATCCGAAAGGTCATGGTGGATGAAACTTGGAATCGTTGCTAGCGAGACATTGACGCCGGCAACGCAGTAAACGAACATTAACGCTCTGCGTATCAACGCAATGCGGCTCTCAGCAGTACTATTTCGACCTTACTTAAACATTGTAGGCAATAACATGACCCGTCAAATTTCGCTTTTGTTCTCATTCGCAGTTCTTGCTTCGATGCTCACTTTCGTCGGCTGTGGCGGAACTGGTGGCGATGCTACGTTCGTTCCTCCAACAGATGAAGTTACGGCGGAAGAGCAGCAGGAAGATGAAAATTACGAGAAGCAAATGCAGCAGGATCAGGAAAGAATGCAGAGCGAAGGCAGCAACTAGTCTGCAACAGCTTGCCTGTGATATTCTTCGTTTTATTTGAACCACCCCTCTGTGGGGTGGTTTTTTTGTGGTTGCCGACGCACGGTGCCCGTAGGCCTGTATCTGCCTGCTGTTGAACACAATTCGTTCGAGATTTCAGTTGCAATTCTAGCTGTGCGTCTATACATTCTGTTACCGAGGCCGAATGGTGCATTCTCTACCCGTACGGGTTAGTAACGTTTCTGGGTCTCTACGTTTTCATCAATTTTGTCTTAGTTTCCGGAGTTTTTTATGTACTCGAATCGTGCTCGGCGACAGGGTTTCACCCTCGTTGAGTTGTTGGTGGTCATCGCGATCATCGGTGTGCTGGTGGGGCTGTTGCTTCCAGCAGTGCAGGCTGCCCGCGAGGCGGCAAGACGTATGAGCTGCAGTAACAATTTCAAGCAAATTGGACTCGGCTTGCACAACTACCACTCGGCTTACAAAAACCTGCCTATGAACGCTGGTGGAACGACGTTCCCCGGTTCCAATGGCAACCAGAGCAACCGTCTGTGGTTGAGTTGGATGGTTGGTACGCTTCCATTCGTTGAGCAGCAAGCATTGTGGGAGCAAGTCGCTAACCCGCTTGCTTTCAACCGTACTGGAACCACGCGAAACCCTCCTTACCCGGCGATGGGTCCAAACCCATGGAGCCAGAACTACCAGCCTTGGCTGACTCAGGTTCCAACCTTCCGTTGTCCAAGTGATCCGACGCAACCAGTTAACTATCGCGTTGCGTTCAACAACTACTCGGCTTGTGCAGGCGATGCATTCTTCGAGCAGGCACACGGCGGTGTTGACGACAACGGAAATGCTTCCGGCAGCGGTGGCTGGGGTGAAGAGAGCACGGAGCGTTGGGCACGTGGTGTCTTCCGCGCACGGCACTTCACAAAATTCCGTGACATCACCGACGGTCTTGCCAACACCATCATGTGTGGTGAGAACGTGGTTGGTGCACGTGACTTGCGTGCTTCCGCAACCATCATCGCAGCTGACAACCAGTCTTGGGATCGCCCACCGTCTTGGTGGAAGCAGTACTTGGATCCTGAGCGTCCTGGTTACATCAACAGCAATACTTCAACGGGTGGCCTGAATCGTTGTGGTGGCAAGCCTTGCTACGACGGCAACGCGAACCATCAACGTGGTCGTCGTTGGTCCGATGGCCGTCCTGAGTTCAGTACTTTCCAAACCATTACTCCACCCAACAGCTACAACATTCAGCGTTGGCACGGGCGTAGTGGTGCTTACTGTGCATCGAGTTATCACCAAGGTGGTGCTCATATCCTGATGGCCGATGGTGCTGTTGTCTTTATCACCGACTCCATTGAGTCTGGTGACCAACAGCACGTCGCTTATGGTCGTGACAACGGCGATGGGCGTGGCTGGGAAGGTGGCGCAGGCCGCGAAAGTCCATACGGACTTTGGGGAGCCTTGGGCACCAAGAACGGCAAGGAAACCATCGAAGAGCAGTTGAATCAGTAATCGATTCCTGGTTTTTATTTCCTGAATTACACATGAAACGGGTGTGGCTAGATTAGCCACACCCGTTTTTTTGTTTTCAGCAAACCATTTGCTTGGACGTTTCGTCATCACATAGACGGGGCGCGAGTTCGTATTATCAGCGAACAGTTGGGTGACTCGACCTATTGCGAGGCTTTGTGTCACTGCCCACGTATCTGGATTGGTCACGTTGGCTTGACGCTCTACAGGCGCAGCAGATCAAGGAACACGGTTGGACATTACCAGTACAATGAGCGGACGGGTAAAGGCTGCGCGGCTTGGCCTCCTGTAAAAGTGCCTCTTCAATCACCCACGCGAATGTTCAACCAACGCAACCGTCCCTGCCTAATGAATCGCTGGCTTTGCCTTTGTGGTTGCATCGCGTGTTTGTTCACCGGATGTGATTCTGAGCCCAAGTCAAACTCAGCCGCAGATGGGCAGTCAGTGTCGACCCAAGGAGGCATCACGGGGGAGGTTTCGGGTCGTGATGAAAGTGACCCGGGCAAAGTTAAGGAACCTGAATTTGATCGTGAAACAGCTCTGCAGGCAGCCGATCGTTTGCTGCGTGCTGGTCAGACGCAGCAGGGGATTACTGAATTGCAGCGTCTCCTGGTCTCCGACCCCACAGATGCCGAGGTGTTGTTTCGGATGGCAAATGCGCAAGCGAGTCTTGGGGAACTGGCGATCGCAGTGGAGTTGTTGGGAGCAATTCCAGAGAATCATCCACAGGCAGGTCTGGCCGCTTTGGGGCAAGCCGCCGACTGGTCCATGCAATTGCAGCGTTTCGATGATGCAGAGCGACTCTACCGTCAAGTACTAGCCCGCGCGCCCGAGGCGGCTGTGGTGCATCGCCAGTTGGCTTTTCTTTACAACCGGCAAGGCAGGCGACACGAGGCTTTTAGTCATCTGCAGGAACTCTGTCGCTTAGGAAATGTTCAGCAGGATGAGTTGCACGCCATGATGGTTCTTGGGCACGCGATTTTTGATGATCCGAATACGACCATGCCGCGAAAAAAAGCGTACTACCCCATCGGCCCTGCTGCCGAAGCGAGGATGTTGTACACGGCCAGTCGTTATCAGGAAGCATTGGCAGTGCTTGACCCGGCGGTCCACGCGGGCGAAGTGACGCCATCGATTCTCGCATTTTATGGGTTGCTTGCTGTGGAGTCGCAGGACGAGCAACGTTTCCAGTGGTGGTTAGCACGCGCTGATGCATCGGTGCAAGAATACGCCGAGTATTGGGCTGCGATTGGTACTCATTTGTTGAACCAACGTAGGTTTCCAGAGGCAATTCGAGCCTTTGCTGAATCGCTCAATCGCGATCCCACGGATATTGCATCCATGCGCCGCATCAATCAATCGTTGACTGCGTTGGGGCAGCAGGAAGCTGCCGAGAAGTGGATTGATCGTTACGTTGTGCAGCGTGACGTGACACTCGCCAGCAACGCAATTGGCGAGTCAAATTCTGCGTCACTCGAGTCTTATCAAACGGTCGCTGAAGGGCTTGATAAGTTGAATCGTCCCTTGGAGGCGATCACTTGGCGACTGTTCGAAGCATTTCAGAGAAAGGCGAGCCGGGAAGAAGTTGAATCGCTCAACCAGCAGAGAATAAAAATTGCTGCCTCGGGTCAAGCATTCCCAGATGAGTCCGAGCGGATGTGCGGTATTTCTCGCGAGCAGTATCCACTTCCCGAAATTGAAATTCCAAAGTTGTCTTCGGTGGCGTTGCCCACGGTTGGCGAGGTGGCCGATGAGACCTTTGCAACCCCAGTGTTCGAGAACGTCGCAACCAAGGTCGGGCTGGATCACAGTTACCAGATTGCCAGTGGACCGCAGTTGTACCGCTTTGCACTCTACCAATCGCTGGGGGGCGGGGCGGCTGCGCTTGATTATGATCTCGATGGCGAAATTGATTTGTATCTCGCGCAAGGGAATGGCGATCCGCCCAGTCTTGTCGGTTCGCTGTCCAATCTGCTCTATCGGAATGTCGCGGGAAAATTTGTAGAGACGACCGAAGTGTCAGGCACAGCAGATAACCGGTACTCGATCGGTGTTGCGGCGGGAGATTGGAATCAGGATGGGTTTGATGACATGGTGGTCGCCAATGTCGGCAATAAAGTCTTGTTGCTCAATAACGGGGACGGCACGTTTCGGCGACAGGAATTTGATTCTGATCCAGCTTTGGATGTATTGACCAGTTCGGTTGCGTTGGGAGATGTGACAGGTGATGCGTTGCCCGACATCGTGTCGTTGCATTACGTTGAGGACAACACCATGCTCAAGCGGCCGGAATTAGGCGAGGATGGGAATGTGTTGACGGTGTCACCCGCTTCGTTTGTGCCCGGTGTTGATCGCATTGCCGTGAATGATGGTAGGGGAGGCTTTGTCAGTGAAAAAGTGAGTCGCTCCGCTCAGGCTCCCAGTACTGGATTGGGAGTTGTCATTGCCGATTGGGATGGGCAACCCGGTAACGAGATTTTCGTAGGAAATGATGTCAGGCCTAACCACCTGTGGTCCCGTATCTCCAATGCAGCGGAAACACCTGACGACGATGCGGCCGCTTCAGGTGGCGGCAGTCGGTGGCAAGATGTCGCGGCTTTGACCGGCTGTGCACACGGTTCAGGAGGCGTATCGACAGCGTCAATGGGGATCGCAGTTGCTGACTTTGACGGTAATGGGAAGCGGGATATTCACATCACGAACTTCTATCAGGAGCCTGTCAGTTTATTCATGAACCGCGGAGGTTCGTTTGAGGATCGCTGTGTGCAATATCGACTGCATCGAGATAGCTCTTCCGTGTTGGGATTCGGTTGTCAAGCGATGGACTACAACAACGATGGACGACCGGATGTTGCCGTTACCAATGGTAATATTGAAAAGGCCCCGGGCGAACCTCTGCAGCAGTCGCCGCAGTTATTTGTCAATCTGGGATCGAAATTCTTGTTGACTGAAGTGCAGGATGCGTCCGGGTACTGGCAGGGTGCCTATCTCGGACGGGGCATGACGAGACTTGATTTTAACCATGATGGCAAACAAGATTTCTTGATAACGCACTTGGATGCACCATCAGCGTTGATGATGAACCAGACGGAAACGCCCAACCATTGGCTGGCAGTTCAGTTGGTGGGCACCTCATCAGAGCGTAATGCCATTGGTGCTCAGGTCGACGTTCACCTCGGAGAGCAGGTGCTCAGTAATTGGATCGTGGGTGGCGATGGTTACCTGTCGCGGAACCAACCAACGGTCAACTTTGGGCTGGGAGCTGCCGATAAAGTGAGCAAGATTGTTGTCACATGGCCTTCTGGAGATCAGCAGGTTTACGCCGATCCTGCCGTTGATCGTTACCTGCTGCTGGTCGAAAATGATGCCGAGGCCTACTCCCAAAGTTCAGTCGATCGCGATTGATGAAGACGACAGTATCGCAATTACAAGTTGCAGGTGTTGAGGATGAAATGCATGCGGTTCATTTGGGTTGTGATGACTGCCGCAGACGCTGCATCCGCTGTTCATGCTGCAATGCGCGTTGTTCATATCTCTTTGCTTCGTCGGTTTTCCCTTGCGAGCCAAGGATCGCCGCGAGGACACGGTGTGCCTCCAAATAACTGGGGGCTAGATCGACTGCTGTCTTCAAGGCACTGATCGCACGTTCGGTTTGTCCAGAGTTCTGCTCTGAGATCCCCAGTTGAAAATAGTCGTAAGCCTCGGACTGGTACTTTGTAACTTGGCGATAAAGTTTGGCCGCATCCGCAAACTTGCGACTCTGGTAAGCCAGTTGTGCGAGTAATCGCAATGCTTCGACTTTCGCACGAGTCGGTTTTTTTTCCTCGTTGACGACCTCGGTGGCGAGGTCGCGGGCGATTGTCGCCTGACCTTGAGACCTGGCTAATAACGCCAAAATTGTGTTGGCATCGGGATCTGCCTTGCCGCTGTTTTTTAATTGAATTAACACCTTGGCCGCATCAATTCCATAGTCCTGAAAATTTGGATTATCTGGTTCTTCCTGCCCGACTTGAAATTTGGCCAACGCCTCGCAACGAGCACGTTCCAATGGCGTCAAACTGCTGATGTCCAAAATTGGACTGAGCCCTGTGGCGACCTCCGGAGTATCGGCCTCTGGGTTGTGGATGCCGATGCGATGGTGGTGGAATGCCGTGTGGGGTATCTCTGTGTCAAGCTTCGGCATGTGACATTGAGCGCAGTCATTCTGGGCCGTGCTCATGCGTTTTGGCAGTGGCTCTCCACACGCCTGGTTGTCGTGGCAGTCGAGGCAGATCGAACGGTAGTGTGCGGCCAGATTTTCGGGCGATGGTGTGTCATGTGGATTGTGACACGTGATGCAAGTCAATGTTTCAGCTTGTTGGTAGCACTTGCTTTGGTGCAGTTGTTCGACGTGCCCTACGATTTTCATTTTGTCGTCACCAAGGCGATATTGATAATCCAGTCGGATATCAGTCAGTGGCGTGCCCGGGCGGAAATCCCACTCGTCTTTTCCAGCACGCAGTGCTTTGCCTGCCGCCTGCAGATGGCACTGCTGACAAATTGCCTCCGAAAGTTGCCGACTCAGATTTGCCGGGTTTACGATGGTGTTGTCAGGAGTCCTGTCCTTGGGATCGAGGTTCAATACCGCGGATGATTTCGTGTCCCCGTATTTCTTGGCGTGTAGCTCGCCCGGTCCATGGCATCGTTCACAGCCGATGGTGTCTTCCATGATTGTGAAGTCATTCGGATTTCCTTCTTTTTCATCGATACTGCCCACGTGGCAAAAAAAACATTCTGAACTCAGCTTTCGGGAAAAACCCGGATGGTTCGCGCGATCGTAGCCCGGCGACATGCCCCATCGCTGTGATTCGACGTACCAGGATAGTGGCGATTGTCCAAAGAACTCACCGTTCTTGTACACATAACTTTTGCCATGGCTACCAGATCCCATCGTGTAGAGAATGGGGTGTTCCGTGGTTGCCAGCTCTTCATTGTTCGGCCCCCGAATGATCTCGCGATGGAATAATTGGCCATCACGCTGGAAAACTTCATAATCGTTTCCAGATAACTGATGTCGAAAGGAGCCTGCCGTTTCTTCCTTGCCCGAATCGACTCGCTGCATCGATTGGCTGTGACTGGTTGCCAAGTAACTTTTGTGTTGGTCGGCGTGGCAGGATACGCATGCTTTCGACCCGATGTATTTGACGGACGGGTCCGAGTTGAGAGGTGGAGATGCGTGCAGTTGTGATGAAGTCAAAACAGAGAACGCAAAGCAGCACAGCAGGATTTGCAATACTAGGCAGCGATTGCTGAATCGGTTGGCGAGTGGTTGATTCACAGGATTGTCTTGATGATGACTGCGGGACTGTTCTGTTGAGACGAGCCGTCTGGCACCAGTTTACCGTCAGGGAACAAAGTTCACGCAAAAAAATCCGCGTTGAATCATGGTTTGAGCAGTGGTTTGCTGACGCACCACGTGCGATAAGCCTTTGTTGTGGCGATCAGGCGGATTTAGCAAATCAGCTTATCGACCTCAGCTTGCGGCATAGGGTCATGACACCTCTCGATCGCTCCGGAGTTTTGAATCCCAAAATCACCTGCGTTTTCAATGCTGGTGGGGTGAGGCTGTCAAAACGCGTCTGTGAGGCTGACTCACAAAGCCTGATGAAGGAGTAGCCGTGAGGGTTGCGGATGTGCAACGGATTACCCGCGTAAATGTCGAGATTACATAACTTGCGGGCATAATCTTCGCCTTCACGGTGGGGTTGGCTACGCTAAGATGATGGTAGGGAATATTTTTGCATCGGAAAACAATGGCTGTTTGTGCTGCAAGTCGCATGCAGAGAGCCGCGTGCCGCCAGCGATGAGCTGGGTTCAATGCTGCTATCAACAATATTCGCTCTTGTGTTCCAAAATGATGCCTGGTGATTGGTGTGAATTGAGTGAAAGATCGTCGTTTCGTTTTATCGTTGGTTTCATTGTTGGCCGTTTTGTTGGTGCTTTCTTGCGGCTGCAATCGCAAGGATTCTGCTGCCACAACTCCTGCCGAGAAGGTAGTGACCTCACCACAGGACCCAGTGGCAGCGGTGCGGATTTTGTTGAGACGCGGTAATGTGGCGGCAGCTTCGCAGCAGGTTGATGCTGCTTTATTGCGAAGCCCAGAAGACCCAGAGCTGTTGTCGATTGCCGGTGATGTTGCAGTTGCACGGGGAGACGCAACCCGAGCTGTCGAGTTGTATGAACTGGCTCTTGCTGCGACTGAAACGCCAGATGCTGGAGTTCTTTTGAAGCTTGGTCAGGAGTATGTGAATGTGGGCCGACCATTCGAGTCGATTCGAGTGTTGAAAGCTGCGGTGGAAGCTTACCCGGATGTTGTTGATTACCGGATGAAGCTTGTCGGCATGCAGATGGCAGTTGGTCTGGAATTTGAAAGTCGGCAGCAACTACAGTGGTTGGTGCAGCGGGGGAACGGGGGACTGAATCTGCTGATTGTGCTCTCTGACCTGTCGCGTCCTCAGACCGTCGAGTCGACGTGCAACTACGCTTTGAAAACCTACCCGGCTGACCTGAGGCCCAACTACTCCTTGGCCAGACTTCCGGCTTATCATTCGGAGTGGAAGAAAGTTGCGGAATTGCTTTCACCTGTTGTTAAGAAGCATCCTGATTTTGTTCCAGGGCAGGCGCTTTATGGTCGTGCTCTTCACGAATTGCAACGGACATCTGA
>Ga0315320_10002234_pt1 | contig 15942 bp, 14 predicted proteins | sample M140m21515metaG_FD_203458 | JGI IMG/M metagenome (GOLD analysis project Ga0315320, IMG submission 203458) | Ammonia-oxidizing marine archaeal communities from Monterey Bay, California, United States - M1 40m 21515 | ecosystem: Environmental > Aquatic > Marine > Coastal | place: USA: California... | reverse complement strand
ACTTAATAATAAAGAAAGAGTGTAACGGGCCGCAAAGCCCGTACAATTTGCTTAGCCAACAATTACGTGGCTTTCATCTTCTGCCCAGTTGTACAGAGTAGAAGAAAAGAAAGAGTGTGGGATTTTGTACTCAGTAAAGGTGCCATGTATGGCATCCCCTTCACAAACTCCACGATATTGCCTCAGTTGAGGTGGTATTTCATCAAATACCAAGCAAACTACTGCACCTTTTGAGTACATTTTTGCTTTCTCATAGGACTCACACCAGTGAGTTATCTGGCGACCTTGAATGCCAGACAGCAAGTCATCACATTCAAGTACAGTAGTACCACGATATAGTCTTAGTTTAACAGAACTAGCCATTTGATTTCCTCTTGGTAATATTAAAGTACGAGCCGTTAAGCCCGTACAATTAATTTTTAATCTAACGTAGCAGGGGCAGGAAGTTCAAAGTCAACATCGTTCCCCATAGTTCCTGAGAGAGAGTCTTTACTAAAGTAATCGAAAGTATTTTTAGTAACTTTTACCCACTCTGAAGCAGCAATTATTTGCAGAGCGATACCTGCGTAATCACCTGCGTAGGCATAAACTTTTTCTAACTCTGACTCTATTAAAACTTTAGTACGAACAGACAAGTCTTTTGTTTTTTCTACCAACTCAGCATCACGAATAACACAAGTAGTATAGTAAGTTACTGTGCCAACGATAGGGGCAACAAGTACTCCTGCTGTTGTTACAGCCAAGGCAGTAGAGTTAGCCAAGAAGGGAGCAGAGAGCGCACCAGACCAACCAACAACTGACCCCGTGGCAACTCCAGGACCAACAAGTGTACTGGTTGCTACTGTGCCAACACCGATTGCTACAGCCGAAGCTGCTCCAACAGCAACACCAATAGCAACATCGCTGTTAGTACAAGTTGTTGAGTGGTGAAGCGGCGGTACCCACATAGTTTCTTCATAGTTAGGGTCTATTGCTTCAGCATAAACAGGCTTTATCATTTGACCAATAAAGAAAGCTACCGCTAATATTACTAGAGCTGCACTACAGACTGTGTCAAGTACAGTTAAAGCCCGTACAGAAGCCGATGGTTTGTTTGTTGTGTAAATAGTCATTACTAAGTCCTCTTGGTTTTTATACTCGCCCAGTGCAGTATATTGGAAGTCACCCCTCAAGAGCTTCTTCATTATAGATGCCTTGTTTTTCTCACTTTTTTGGCAGTTTTTGGGCAGTTTTTGATAAAAAATGACCACTTTTACATGGTCAAAATTTTTACTTTTTTTTGAATTTTCTGTTCAAATTGTTCTGAGTTCTTGTTGCGGCTTTTAAATTGCTAGGTCTGTTGTCAGCTCTGTTACGATTTCTATGATCTAGCTCGTTTTTCACAGGCTTTCCTGTAGTCATTTCTTTAATGATCCTGTGGACGTAAACAGCCTTGCCATCTATGCGCACAGTTTTGTAACCATCGCCATGATTAGTCCCTGCTTCAGAACCAGCCGCCTGACGCCCCTTAGCTTGTTTCCAGTAGAGTTTCCCATTCTTGTGGGTGAATAATTCTTTATACTTTGTCATACTTTTCTCCTTGTACGGGCTTTGTAGATAAAAAAGCCACCCCCGAAGGGGTGACTGTATAGTTAGTTTCTAAAGTTATTTTCTTTATTATTAGCGTTAACTCCCGCTGCAATCTGTGGAAGCATTTTAATAACTTCTGACTTAGTTTGACGAGATATGTCGCCTGTAATACTCAGGTTTATTACTTGTTGGTTATTACCGCTAGAATTATTTCTAAGGTTTCTAACTTTGTTAGTGCTTAAAACCATTTCTCCAGGAGTTAACATAGCAGGAACGCTATCTCTTCCAGCAATAGAAGAAGAAGTGTTAGGAACTATACCACCTTGAGACATAAATAGAGAAGTAATACCTCCAAGACTAAAACCAGTATCACCTGTAAAGAAGTTACCAATACCTCCCATTATGCTATCAAAACTACCTTTAACTGCTTTAAAGATTGACTTTCCAAAGTCCATAAAAGTACTGCCAATAGTCTTCTCAGCTTTTTTACCTGCTGATGCAGAATTTTCTACACCATTTACAGCAGCTATAGCAGTACCACCACCAAGTGATGTACCAAAGTTTTCAGCGCCTCTAAACAGTTCTGTAAACATTTCATCTGTGCCAAGAGACTTAAATAAAGAGTCACTAAAGGCAGAAACAGTATGGTTTAAAAAGTTAAGTGTAAAGTCATTAAGAACAGTTTCAAGTATGCCTCCAAAGTCTCCAGTTTGAAACGCTTTTTGTAAAGCCCCTGTAAAAGAAGACTTAATACTTTCGGCAATTTCTTGGTTTCTTGTTGTTTGGTCGGCTAAAGCTTCAGCTGCCGCTAGTTCTGCAGCTTTACCTGCTAGTGCTTTTGCGTTGTCTTCACCTAGTACTGGTGTAAGTAACTCTTCTAATAATTTAAGTTCACCAAACTTAGCAGCAAGTTGTAAAGCATCTGCAATATTACCTTGTCTAACTGCATTAGTTAAAGACTCTGCAACACGGTCTCCTAGTGAACTTCCTGAGAAATTCATTGTTGCTAATAGAGTATTTAAAGTTGATAACTGTGCATCTGAAACAGCAGAGACTTCAATAGTTGTTGTTACAGGTTTTCCTTCTCGTTGTATTATTGTTTCTTGTGTTTTTTTATTTTTTACATCACCTTGCGTATAAACTAACCCCCCTGGCTCAAAAAACTGTGGCATAACTCCAGAGTTTACTTTATCAAGAAAGCCTGTTCCAAACTTTTTAGCAGAAGACGCTTGGATAACATACTCTCCATTAGAGAGCATAGCAGGAACCTTATCGTCTGTAGGACCACCATCACCATAAATAGCGCCACCTGTAGCGTAATGCTTTAACTCAGGAAGTCTTTTCATTAGATCTTCTAATCGATAAGTATTGTCACTAATACTTGGATTTAAAAAAGCTTTATTAGGAAGTTTTCCACCACTTCCCCAATCTTGAAATTCGCTCATTCCCATATTATCAGCAAAAGGCATAAGAGTTTCTAAAAATTGTCTTTGAGCATCGCCAGCGCTTTTCCCTTGTTGATTATAAACAGGGGCTACAAAAGCATTTATAAGATCATCGCGGGTTTCAATACCAAGAAAATCATAAGTGTCTAAAAGAGCTTTACTTGGGAAGTTTCCATCTTTAAATAAACCGCCCTTTGCTGAAAGACTTCTATTAAACTCACCAGCTAAATAGCTTGATTGACTTTTATCAAGCCCTCCTTGAGCTTTTCTTTTTTCTCTTTCATCAAATAAAGGAGATAAAATTTTTCTTGCAAATTGATTTGCAAAAAGTTCAGCACTTAATTGATCATCAGACTTAGCGGGAATTCCTCCGCGAGGAACTATCCAATTTCTAGCCAAGTTATCCCACAAACTTCTTCCACTATTTTCATAATTTTCTAAGCTAGGGTCTGTAGCTAGCCCTTTATAATTATTATTAGTATAATTAGGAAGAAAGCTTTCTCCAAATAACTCTTTAAATCTTACAATTTCTTCTAAAACATAATTAGAAAAATCAAAAGCATGGCCTAGCTCATGAGAAGCAATTCCAAGAGAAGTTAACGCATAATCAGGGCGCGTCCATCCATCCATTTCTGAAGATTGACTAAAAGGAGTTCTTGGTAATTCAAGATGTCTTAACTCGACTTGAGTTGGAGTAAATGGTTGGAAAAATCCTTCAAACCCAGTACTGTTTAACTTTTTATGACCTAACGGTATTCCAAAATTATCTTGATATTCTGAGTTAACAAATCCAAAAGTTTCGTCAAAAATAGATTGATATTTAGCTTCAGTATATCCTTTTTTCTTTTGAAGAGAGTCATACTGACCTAAAGCTCTAGAATTTGCTTTTTGTTTTATTGCCCAATCAGTTTCGGCAATAAGCATTTTAGCTTGTTCTTGTTCTTTTTTACTACTAAAGACTCCCATTTCATCAAGAGACATTCCTCCGCTAAAAGGGAAAGTTTCTTTAAAAGAATTTACAGCTCCGCTAAAGAAGTCACTCATCCTTTTTCCTGAAGCTTCTTTATCTTTATTTCTACGAAGCCCCGGAAGTTTACTGTGATCAGATTTAAACTCTTCAGGAGTTAATGCTCTTAAATTTCCATGATGATCTTCTATTCTAAGATCGTGCATAGAATGTCCTCTTGGGAACATCCACTGAGGAATATAAGCTTCTTTATCTAAAATGTTTGACCAATCACCAAACTGGTTATCTACAGAGCGCTCTCCGCTTGCGCCAAAATTAAGCGCACCATAGCCCAGCATTCCTGCACCACCTGCAAGCCCAGCTAAGAACATTCTAAACGCTTTACCGCGCATACCTTTAAAGAAGGCTATGCCACTACCTGCTGTTTGAGCTGCACCTCCTGCAGCATTCCACAAGCCTTGGCTTAACATTTTAGGGTTCATTGTTGCTGCACCCCAAAGAGCTTGTCCACCTCCTGCTAAACTTTTAAACATGCCAGTACCCATTTGACCTGTAGTCAAAGCCACTGAGCCTATAGCAGCAGCAGCAGCAGCCCAGAAAGCGCCTTCTTTCATGTGAGGTAGCCCGTTCATAATGCCATCCATAAAGGCATTTCCTGGGGCGTCTGGTCCTTTTCCAAGGAAAGAATGTTCACCTGCTGCAAAAAGATTTCTAGTAGAGTCTGCTAAACTATCACTAAACCACCCAGCAGCTTTTCCAGCCTGATTAACACTTTCTCCTAAAAAGGGAATAAGTTCTGACAAATTTTCTGGTAAAGGGGGAAACTCAACGTCTATAGCTTTAAGACTTTCTCTTAATTCAAAGAAAATTCCTTCTTCGCTTGTAAAGATGTGTTTTAAAGCATCAAAAAAGTTTTTAGCTATTAAAAATTCAAAAAACTTTGAAGGTGTTCTAGCTCCAGTTGTGTCTGTAACTTTTTTTAAGTCTTCTTCGAATTGTTCTGGATCTATAGGCTTTTGATAAACTGAAGATAACATAGGATACTTGTCGTCTATCATTGGCAAAAGAGAATCATAAGTTGTTTCAGGGTCTAATGAAGCGCGCCCCCATTCAGCTAGCAAGTCTCCATATCGCATTGGGAACCCGTTTTCTTCTTCAAACCGTTTCATAGAGTCTTTACCTTGGCTGTTATACCAAGTTTGCGCCCATTGAGGAATAGAATCTGTTGCACCTCCAAAGCCAAATCTTCCTACACTATCAACAAGCCCTCCCAAAAATTTATTTTGAGGCATAATTCCACTATTGACAGCTGCCATCCATTGAGGACCAAACTTACTAACAGCTGAAGCTTGCATAACAAACTCACCATTAGAAAGCATGTGAGGAATACTGTCTGAAGTAGCTGTACCGCTACCTCTGATCATACCACCACTGGCTTTTTGGTTGTTTAAATTCCGCGCAGTAACCATAGTTGGAGCAGAAACAGGGGGATTTAGTTCAAGTCTGTTGTTTACTTCACCATCTAAAACCTTTGCTAGCGAATCTGCAAAGTTTTCAGGAAGGCTTTTAAGTTGACCTTGTTGTATTCGAGATTCAGTTTCTATAGCTTTTGCTACTTTATTTCGATCTCCTTCAACAAACTTACTAAATTCATTTGCAATAGCTTTAAATTGTTGTTGTAGCGAAAGCTGCTTTATTAAAAGATCGGCTCGTTGTTGCTTTAATTCTTTTCGTTCAGGATTAGATAGTTCTTCTGTGCTTAATCTCTTAAGAATAACTTTTCTTTCAAGGATATTTTCCGTTAAAGAATCATTTATGCCATCTAAAGTATCCTTTAGTACAACTGGATCATTTGTATCTTTACCAGCTAATAACTCCGATGCACCTGGAACAGTATTTACACTTTGATTTCCTGTGATCCTATCAAAAAAGATATTAAACTTCTCCATTCCCCTTGAAACTGCCTCGACAATAGATTGATAAAGGTTGTCTCCAAAGTTAAAGATTGCCGCTCTAGTCTCATCACTAAGAAGTGCTGTTGCTAACATACCAACGGCTCCTCCAAGAACACCGCCTAAAGCAGTGCCAATGACTGGAAAAGCAGAACCAATAGTTGCACCAATAAGAGCGCCTTCAATCCCCCCTGTGCCTACCTCAACTAAAGCCTTTTTAAATTTCCCTGTGTCGGGATCTAACTCATCAATTTCAATAGTATCTTTAAGAGCATTGCCAGCTGTTTCAATAGCAAAGCCAAGCATTAAAGCTTGTCCGAGACGCCCACCTAATTTGTTGTAGGCTCTAGTTGCACGCCTGTCAGCCTGTTCTCTTCTTCGTGCTTCGTCAGAGATTAACATACTACCATTTGGTCCAGAACCATATCTTCTTGCTCTAGCATCAGCCATCTCAGCTAGCGAATCAGAAAGGAGACTACCACTAGCAGAACGAAAACCAGAAGTAGCTCCAAAAAGAATTGAAGCGACTGTCTTACCAAGAGTAAACAGCATTTTCCTTGCGCCTGAAGAAATAATAGAGACAGTAAAGATAGCTCCCAGTGCAGTTGCAAAGGCTGACTTTAAATTTTCCTCAATAGAAAATTCTTTAATTTTAACAGAAACGTTATCAAAACCTTCCTCATCAAAATTAAGTGAAGGCTTCTCTTCTCCAAAAAAGCCTTCTCTGAAGCCTTTAAAGATTGCTTGAAGATTTCTTGCTATTCCCCTACCTAGTGCGCCAAGAGCGTCTCCTTCGCCTTCCATAACTTGTCTTAAAATTTTACCTGCGCCTGTAGCAATATCTTCCACTCTATCAGTAAAGAGTTGACTACCAGTAATAGCTGCAATAGTAATTGTTCCAATAATTAAAGGTACTTTGCGAACTTGTGCAACGATTGCTGCTACCATTCCAACAGCAAAAAGACTAAATTGTGCTGTGTCCATATCTTCTAAGGCAACTACAAAGGCTTTAGCTATTGCGTTACCTACGTCAGAAAGAGTTTCGCCAACTTCAAAAGCAATTTTTATAGTACTTTTTGAAACATTCAGAAGGTTTGTTAAAATTTTATCTAAGCTTTCTGGTATTTCAATTTCTTTAAGTTTAGTTTTGATATTTTCTAAAATAGTTGGCATGTCAGCAAAAACGTTACCACCATCTACTCCTCGATGACCTGAAGTTGTCATAAAGATATCAATAAAGTTCTTTCTTATTGAAGATCCGAAAGCAGCTAAAGACGTTGTTACTGAGTCTATTCGTTTTTGAAACTTGTCAAGTTCGGACTCTTGTTTAACAAAATAATCATCAGCAGAGCCAGTAGTATCTTTTGGGGTAAATCCTAACGCTTCACCAAAATCTTCTCTAGCCTTTTTAAATTTAAGAGAAAATATTTTAAGAGAGTTTTCAAGTTTCTTTAGTTGTTTGCCAAGTTCTGTATCTAAAACAACGCTATCTCCTGCGTCAATAAAAACAGTCTTTTCAAGAGCAAACATGCTAGTGAAGGCTTTCCACGAAGGCAGAGTAGCTGTTCTTAAGTTATCAAAAACCTTGAGAATATTAGTTTTAAAGGAGGAAAGCTTTGCTTCTACGTTTGCAATAGAGGTTTTGAATTCAGGCGAATACAATCCTCCTGCCTTTTCTTTCCAGTTATCTGTCCAAGTAGAGTTGCCAAAGATAGCTATACGGATAGCTTTAAAGATATCTTCTGTAATAAACGTTTTAAAATTACTAAGGACGCCTTTAACTGCTGCAACAGAAGTAAAAAAAGCTGCGGTTGCAAGGTTATAATCAAAAGTTTTCATTAAAGATTGTCTTATATCAAAGAACACACCTTTAGCAAAAATCTTAACCATTAAAAGCTCAATAGATAACCTTTTACCCCAAATTTGTACACGGTCTGCAACAAAAGTAAAAGCTTCTGTTATAGACCTAATTGCTATTTTAAGACTTGTGCTAGCCCCTAGAACCTTGTCTATGTTGCCAAGCATTCTTCTAAACTCGTCTCTAGCTACTACTGCAAAGTCTGCTATTCTAAAAGTAATTAATTTAAATTCTTTATCTAAATTTTTACCGTCTTTAAGAATGGCATTAAAAACTGTTGAAGCAGTTAACTGTCCATCTTCTGCAAGTTTCTTTAATTGTCCAAAAGGTTTTCCCATACCGTCTGCAATAGCTCTAGCTAGACGAGGGATGCCTTCCATAACAGACATAAGTTCTTGCCCACGAAGTTCTCCTGCGCCTAAGCCTTGCCCCAGTTGAATAATAGAGGCTCTTGCTGTTTCTGCGCTAGTACCAGAAATCTTAGCCGCTTTTGCAACAAGTTGAGTTGCTCTAAGAAGAGAATTAGTATTTACTTTAGTATCTCTTAAAGACAGCCCAAACCGATTAAAAGTATCAGTAGTTGTCAAAATGTCTGAGCCAGTTTGTTTGGCTACGTGCCTAAGACCTTTTAAGGTATTTTGTAATTCTTTACCTCTACCTACTACTAGCGCAACTTTGTTTTCTAAAGTAATCATAGAGTCTGCAGCGCCAGACATTCCTGTAGATAAACCTTTAATAGCTAGGAGACTAGTAATTGCCGCCCCCATTTTTACAAAAGCGCTATTAGCTCTTTCTACTCTGGTTTGTATGTTAGAGACAGAGTTCTCTAGTTTTCCTAAATCTATTCGAGCTTTTGAAACATTAGCTCTTACTTGAATTTCCACGCCACTCATTTGGGTCTCCTTTAAAATAAAAATGCCCCGTCAGGTGTCTTCGATTATGAAGAGCCATCGGGGGCATAGTATTTTATTCTGGGGTAATAATGCCTATTTTTGAAAGCACTTGTTCTATAAAGAAGCGAGGTGCTTGTTTGCTATGCCCATCATTTAGAGCAGCAATATGATCTACAGGATTAGAGATTGTTCCAACCTTGTTGCCAAGTAGATCTCGTTGTTTAGTATTAACCCAGCCAGACCTTGCTTCACCTGTGTCAATAGGTGTAACTATCCTGAGTTCTTGGGTAGCCTTGTCAATCATCTGATGTGAATCTTGAGCAGCTATTTCTTTGATTTCGTTTTCTATTCTTTGAAGTTCTTTATCAAAGTTAAGAACTCTAGTAGTTACTATATTACTCATGGTTTGCCTTTCACCCAAGGGGGTTTCCAATCAGTGCTATCACCGTCTCTTGCAGTAAGCATCATATCAAGGAATTTACCTTTTGGTAAAGCCTTTCTTTCAACGGGAATGCCTTCTTTTAAAGCTTTAAGGGTAGGAAAAAGTTTTTCAGGCTCTTCCTTTAACCCTTGCGCTGAAAGTAACATATAAGTTCGTTGGTCTTCTCTCCAACCAATAGGTCTTCGATTAAAAAAAGAAACCCACTTAAGCAATTCAACATAAGGCATTTCTGCTTGAAGTTGATAAACAGTTAGTCCTAGATTAAAGGCTACCTCATAAATATTTTCTTCTTCAAGGGTTAGTTTCCCACATCTGCGGCTCCTGGACCAATTCCTGACAAGCTCATCACTTTGTCCGATAGCTCCGTTAGCTCTGTAACAGGGAAACTATTAAATTCTTCATCGGTTAAGTCTTCTGCTCCGATTACAGCAAGACGCAGTACGTCTCGTAGAAGTGCCATCTGGCCTTCTTCTTTGTTTTTAGCTTTGCCGTGTTTTTCAGCAAGTTTTTGAACTTTAAACACTTCAGCTACAGACATCTTTTTTACTTCAACGTCTTCGCCCATAAAGGTTGTAGCTTCAGTCATTACTTTGTTTACTAGTTTTTTCATAATTTATTTCCTACTTAATCTAATTTGTCTTTATCTGTGAACAACGAGCTATTTGCTTCTTGAAAGTCATCCATCATTTTACGTACAGTATGAAGAACAGAAAGAGTCTCCATAATCTCTTGTCCTGTTGAAGAGTCATTTTCAAAATCTTGAAATCTTTCAAAACTTTTACGAATACTAATGTCTACACTTCGCCTCATATGACGAAAAGTAGTCCTCATAACAAAACTTTTACTAAATGGTTTATCCATATTTCTTTACTTTCTATCTGGGATAAGTCAGAGGAGACCCCGAAGGATCCCCTCTTAAGCGATCTCTATTAGGAAGCTGCAATAGTTGCAGGGCCAAAGAAGTCAGACTGTGTTGAGAGAGTCATAGTTGCAGTAGTAGCATCTGTGAGACTTGGGTTAACCAAAATAGCTTCGATTTTACCACGGAAATAGAACTCAGTGTTAGCAGTTGCTAAGGTTGAAGCCGCCGCTTGTGCTTCGGTAGTAGTTGCTGCACACATCATAAAGCGGAAGATAACCGCTGTACCCACTAGTGCGTGGAAAGCGTCCATGTCAGCTGCGTTGTAGTTAACAGTAATCTCCAAGTTAGGAGCATCGGACTGACCTTGCACCTGCGAAGAAGTAGCTTGACCGTAAACAGGTACGTTTACAATGTTTGCTGGTGTACCGATTGAAGGGAATTCGCGAACACTTGGAAGACGAACAACGTCTCCAGAGCTAGGCGATACGAAAAGTTGCGCGATCTCTGCTGCAGTGTCAGAAGCAGCGATAGAGGGTTGTGTTCCTTTAAAGATGTCGAGGTATGTAAAAATACCTGCGCGAAGGTCGGAAATATGAGCCATTTATTTATTCTCCATAAGATTGAAATGGTATTGTGTATTTTGCACTGTAAAGTGCTTTATTAGCTGGATCTAAACCACCTATAGTTAAATAGGAAGTCCCAAGCTCTGGTCCTTTGATCTCTACCCCACCAATAATATTTGAAGTGTTTTTATGTTGTAAAAGCACATCCAGAATATCGCCAATTTCCATTACTCGCTTTTGGCCTTCTCCGGCCTTAACGTAAATAGAAATTATAACAAGACCTTCAAGATTTTTACTACCTCCATAATTCGCTGAAGAATTAGACGGTAAAATATTTATTCTTAAAAACTCGTTATGATTTGCGATAGTTCCTTGGTAGTTATCAGGGTATAGGTTTATTTCTTGACTTACCCAATAATATTTAGTAAACATATACTCTATTGCTTTTCTAGCGTTTTCGTAAGTCATTACGCCTCCTTAGTCAAGGTAGCTGTTATGACAAACCCGTTGTCTGTAGTGTCTGTAATATTATAAATATCACTCCCTACGGTTAACGTGTCATAAGCATCTATACTTTCAGCTGTTTTTAAAAGAGCAGTATATTTTGCCCTTCCATCAGCTAAAGATTTTTCAGTAATAATTACTTTTACAGAAGTAGAAGTACCACTCTTAGCAACATTGCCACTAGCAAAATTATAAGAGGTTGCCACCTTATTCGATAGAGTAGCAGTAGACGCTAATTCTCCCGCTGCATCAAAGGCTTTATTCACTGCATTTGTAATCTTAGCCTTAGAAATTCCCATTAGTTAGCCCTCCACCAACTTGAACCTGTGCCAGAGGCATAGGCTTTGTTTAGTAACGGTCTAATCTTTTTTAAAACCAAAGCAGGTTTTATAGGTATGTTAGGAGAAGAGTCAGAGTCAGAAATAGCAATAGATCCAATTGAAATAGATTCAAAGGTTTGTCCTTGCCCTTGTAAGACATCTTCGTTGTCTACTAAGTGAAGGGCTTGCTCATAAACAGCTTCTTTGACTTGACTAGGGATAACATTATTACCAAAAGTAACGTTAATTCCCAGTCGAGTATCATTATAGATAGCGTTATTACGAGGCCATGCTAGAGCTTGGGAGGAACTAACAGCTGAACCAATCCATGCGTGATCGTCTACCAAAGCGGTAGCAGTCACTAGTGCAGACTCTTGCAGAGCAGTAGAAGCAGCAGTCCAGTTAGCACTGTCGATTCTAGTGACAAAATAAGTGTCTGCATCAGCTACACTTACGTAGCTGTTTGTATTTACAGTTAGTGTCATTAGTTCCTCCGAGATTTAGATTAGGAGTGGAAAATGGGCAAAATGTCCAAGTTCAACGCAGCGGCCTTACGAGTGTAAGACGCCGCAGCACCAAGAGTTGTGTTGGTTGCAAATGCGTTAGTTGCACCTGACCAGTCATAACCATTTGGATGCATGATAAAGCCATAGCGATACCAGATGTTAGTCGAACCACCACCAGTGTAAGAGGCCGCATCACGGTCTACTTCTACAGGAGTTGGAACACTTACAGGGGCCGCAGTAACGGCTGCAGGGTTAATAACAAAAGAACACTTAGTAGAACGTGCGTTCAAGTCGTTAGAGGCTGCACCAGCAATCATCTGATTTGCGCGTGTCAAGATCAAACGGAACTTACCACCAAAGATAGTGTTAAAGCTCAAGTTGCCATCAGTAACCATTGTATCTTCTACAAGGTTAGCAGCACGCATTTCAGCCATTTGCTCTGGTGAAGTTACGAGGTACATAAAGTCAGCTTCGCGGTCTTTCATACCAGCGCCGATTGCGCGGAAGAGACGCTCACCACGGGCAGCACCAGCAGCCGAGGAGTCAAACAACTTACGCTGATCGCCAGCACCAGTTGCAGCAGCGCCAAAGAGACCTAGCGCGTTAACGTCAACAAAGTGACCAGTTGCAGCAGTATCACCATCTGTGTCAAATGCGATATAACCACCAGCACCCGAACCACCTTTGTCACCCAAGGTAACTTCGCTAAGAGCAACACCTTTGAGGACAGACAACAGAGCGTTATGCTCGTCCTGTGCGCGAACTTCAGCAAAGTCACGGGCAATCTTTGCAAGACCATCTTGCTTTGATACAACTTCTTGCATGTTTACTTGTTGCGCACCAAAGGTACGAACAGTTTTAACATAGTCAGCAATGTCAGTTGTGACATCGGTGTAAGTACCGTCAGTAGCACTTGAAAGCGAAGCAACGTTTACGGTTGCTGCAAGTGGCTTGTAGTAGCGGAACTGACCAATAAAGCTTTCGCCATCAGCAGTAATGTCAGCGCGATTGCCTACGATACCTGTTGAGTTAAGTTTCTGTTCAAATGTGTAAGCTTCATCGCTGTAAGCGGAGATAGCAAGGGCCACATTTTGAAATGCGGTATTTGTAATAGCCATTAGTGTATTCCTTTATAGAACTATTAGATGTTAAATGAACCCAGTTGACCTTTTTCGGCTGCTGCGAGCATTTCTGAGGTAGACATTTCTGACATACTCTTCTTTTGAGAAATGTTAGAAACACCTGCGTTGTTAGCCGCGCCAGATCCAGTATTGGACTTAACACGGAATAAGAAAGAGTTGTCTTCACTCTTAGAGTATCCAGCGACAAAATCGTCTATAGAAGTACCAGAGTTGTGTCTCCACCCTCCGTCTTCAGTTTGAGATAGTTGCTCAACAATGTCTTTATAAGCCATTTCGCGACTACGATCATTTTTAAAGTCTAAACCCGCTAGAGCGTTCTGTAGAACACTATCACGGTTTAATTTCGTGTTTTCTGCTTGATAGATAGATAGTTTAGCTTCAAGATCAGCAATTTTCATTTCTGCTACTTCTTGTAGTTTACCATCCTTTTCCAACTGTGCAATTTTCGCTGCTTTAGCGTCTGCCTCCATTTGGTTTTTAACTTTCAAAGCGTCATCACGCTCTTTAGACATACGATCCATGTTGGCTTTCATCTGTGCAAGGCGTTCTTGAACAACAGCTTCTACTGGATCAACTGTCTCAGAGACCTCTGCTGCAGCCACTTCAGGAGTGTCTACTTCAAGGTTGTCCGTTTCAGGAGTTTGTACTTCTTCAATAATTTCATCAGGCATAATTTTTCCTTTCAAGCACAGCTTGAGGTTACAGTTTAAGTGAAGGAACATCCTTCGTTTTTATTTAGCTATTACAAGTCACAGACTTTATAAAAGTTATGGTCCAATTCCATACCAGTCTTCACCCTCTTTAATAGGTGCTAGTATATCCTTGCGAGTAATTTTGTTTGGAGGATCTATTAATCCTTGCTTTTTAGCAAAGGCTAACAGTTCTCTGTAGTTACGATAAGATAACCCTTCTTTACGCATTTGTTTAAGGGTTTTTCTTATTGTGTCGCCATCAAGAGCATCTGCGTAGATGGTTCTTAAAGCTTGTTTAGCGTCTTCGGCATGTCCAATGTTAGTAAAGAAAGCATCGTGGATTGTTCCTGTCCCAATGTTTTTCTTCCTTCCCCACAAGTGGAAAGCCCGTACAATAACAGCGTCATTACTGTGATTGCCGTTAACACCTAGCCCAATAGAGGCATCTTGTAAGGAAGACTTACCTAAAAGTTTTCCATCTTCTGCTCTAGCTTCGTAAATGTTAGATACTTTACGACCCGTTACGGGGTCTGTAAACTCTATTCGCTCTTGAAGTTTAGGGCGATATCTTTGTCTCATAATTTTACCGTCAAAAGTTACCCACGGTATATCTACACTTTGAGTATCCGTAACAAAAGTTTTTGCTACTCTTTTCCAAAACGTAATAAAATTATCAGTAACAGGCGCACGAAGCGCAAGATTCTTTGACATAATTCTTGAAATCTCTGCAAAGTCTTTTGGGCCAACAAGACCTAACCTAGAGTTTGTAATTTTATTTACAAAATCAGCTGTGTCAGGATGTATATCAGCAGCTTGTTTTAATAACTCACGACCTACAGGAGTGTTTTTATTTACTAGCTCTACTAACTCAGATCGAAAAGATTTTAACTCATCTACTGTAGCCGTAGCTCTTAGCCGATCTGCAACTTTTATTTTACCATCGATAACTCTTAGCTGTTCACCAAGTTTTTCTTTAGTAATAGCTGTATATCCTTTTTTATCAAGAACTTTTGCCATTTGAGTTGCAACGTTTGCTGTCCTAGTTGCATCACCTGCACCATAAAAAGAAACCATGTTTTGAGACTTCGCTGCTTTAGCAAGGTCTTCCCAAGTTAAGTTAGCATTTCTTAGTGCAGCTATTTTATTAAACTCAGGATCATTAATAGTGTCCATTGCAATAATGTCATAAAGTCGATTCTTTTGAGGAGTTGCCAAAACATTGCTTACCATAGAAATATCTCTGTCACCAGTAGACAAACCAATAATTTGCGCTCCACTTGAAGAAGCATCGTTCTCTATCATTAGTTTGGTTTTGTATTTAGAAAGGTTAACAGCAGTAAAATCGCCTTTAGTAGCATCGTATATACGTTTGTATTCTAAAGCCATTCTAGCTAACTTGGGTACTTCTGGGCCTTCAAGTCCATTTACAAGAGGATGTTCTAAGAACTGTCTCATACGCCTATCACGCTGTGTTGTTGACTGAAGTATCTGCCCTAGCTCTCTTAGAGATTTCTCACTACGAGCAAAGACAGCAAGCCTACCTGCTTGAGTTAAAGTTTCGGTACCTGCCCCTATCATAGCGCCAAGTTGAATACGTAGCTCACGTAGAGCTATCGGAGTCATACTAACGTTTTGAGCAGAGTTAAGAAACGGTCTAACAAGCTCTCCACCTGTAGGTGTTAAGTAACCACGGTGATATACTCTGCCGCGAGAGTCAATAAACACTTGAGTCTTAAAAGGTTTAGCACGTTGTCTATGCCACTTTGCAGTAGTCATTAAACCATAGCCTTGTTCACCACGATTTAAAATCTCATGGCGCAGCTCATTGATAGAATCATAGTATTTGCTTTTCCCTCTTGGATCCCGAAAACGCACAATGTCATCCATAAAGTCAAAAAACTCGCCATCGACTTCGTACTCCGTATTTGAAACATGGTTCATCATCTTAGCCATGTCTCTGTCGATTTGCTTTGCATCGTAATCGGGGAACTTGTCGGCAGAAATAATTGGTATGTTAGTATTGTTGCCACGGGCATCAAAAAAAGTTTTGTTATTAGCTTTTACGTAAAGTTGATCTCTAGGATTAGTGACCCCTAGCCTTCTAGCAATTACCGTTCTACGCTCTGCTTCTTGAAGCCTAATTAGACCCTTATCAATTACAGTAACTTCTCTAGAAATAGTGTCGGCCCAACCACCAGAAGCTCGTCCTGTTTCAACATCAAAAACT
>Ga0315320_10002232_pt1 | contig 15942 bp, 8 predicted proteins | sample M140m21515metaG_FD_203458 | JGI IMG/M metagenome (GOLD analysis project Ga0315320, IMG submission 203458) | Ammonia-oxidizing marine archaeal communities from Monterey Bay, California, United States - M1 40m 21515 | ecosystem: Environmental > Aquatic > Marine > Coastal | place: USA: California... | reverse complement strand
TCTTCGCACATGTCGAATCCCTTGTTGGATCCGATGCGGTCTTCGTATTCAATTTCCTGTGCATTGGACGAAGGCGAAAAGATGCTTTGAATGGTGAGGCTGATGAAAAGTGTCGTGGACAAAAGGATGGCATTTTTGATGGATTGGAGCATCGTTTCGTTCGGGTTTTGCATATGAAAGAGGTGCAAGTGAAGTCAAGATTGTATGCTTAAGCCGGTCTGATCTGTCTGCTTCGGTACATAATGTTACTGCCGTGATTATGATTTCGTAATTTGGATCTGGTGGAAAGCAGAAACATCCAAAGAGGTTCATGCGAGGAGGTGATTGTGTGCCCGAACAGTCACGGATGTTTTTCATCTCAGCGATGGGGAGTTTCAGTTCGAGATCGCCTGTGACTTGTTGGGATGTTACGAAAGCGGACGCATCAGCGCGAGTTGTTCCGAGGGCTCCGATACCTATGAAGATCAGAGTGTGAATGGTGGCTGTGCCTTGCACTTGGAGGACACTGTGGTTGGTAAGTACCACTAATTTGGGTTTGTTGTGGTCGACGGAGAGTGACGTGATTCGGACTTGATTTCAAAGTTGCCCCGCCGGTTATCGGTGTGGGCCGAGATTTCAAGAGTCCGTCTGCATCGATTGCACCTCCTTATTATGTTTCAAGGATGGCGGGGGTCTGTTCCCTGTTGGGTTTCCTTGCATCAGCGCGTCGCGAATTCGCTTGTCTAACGCACGCATTGCGGAGAGGAATTCGCTTTTGCCTTGTTTCTGGTCTTGCTCCAGATTGGGGGGGACATGTGTAGGTAGAGGCGTTGTGACGTCTAGCGTGGAACGCGTTTGCTGCGTTGGTGGAATTCCCCGCTTCCGCCTTGACTGAGTTGCCGTCAGACTTACGTTGGCTCGTCAACACGGTTCTCTTGATGGTAAACTGCTCTCACGTTGTCCTGAATGTTTGGTTTTCGTCAGTTTGTTGGACGGCCATTTGCGTCCGTCCGTGCGTGTTATGGAGTCCAGCCTAATGTCCGGTTATTTGCAACGATCAATCATTGTTCGCCTGCTACCGTTGGTGTTATTCGTCTTTTGCTCGTTGGTAAAAGCTGACACGCAACCAAATGTCGTAGTCGTGTTCATTGACGACATGGGCTGGGCCGATTTTTCTTGCTTTGGCAATACTGACGCGGAAACACCAGCGATTGATCGTTTGGCCCGTGAAGGAATCTCTTTCGAGCAGTTCTATGTGAACTCCCCGATCTGTTCTCCGTCGCGTGTTGCGATTTCGACGGGACAGTATCCACAACGATGGCGGATCACCTCGTATTTGGCGCATCGGCAACTGAATGAGTTGCGTGGATTAGCGCAATGGCTTGATCCCAAGGCGCCAATGCTGGCACGCAGTCTTCAGCAAGCTGGTTACGCAACGGGGCACTTTGGAAAGTGGCACATGGGCGGACAGCGAGATGTGGATGAAGCACCTGCCATTACCGAGTATGGGTTTGATACGTCTCTCACCAACTTCGAGGGTATGGGGGCCAAGCTGTTACCGCTAACCAAAACAGGTGATGGTACGGTTGGGAAGATTTGGGGTGATGCTGTTCGTTTGGGTGAACCCGTGACATGGATGCAAAGATCAAAAATCACCAGCGGTTTCATCGATTCGGCTATTCCCTTCATGGAGAAAGCTAAAACAGCGAACCAACCTTTCTATGTGAATATTTGGCCTGATGATGTTCATAGTCCCTTTTGGCCTCCGGCGGAGGAATACAACGTTGCCAAGAGTAAGGGCAAACGTGGTTTGTATCTCGCTGTGTTGGAAGCAATGGATCGGCAATTTGCCAAATTGTTCGCTTACATTCGAGAAACTCCCAAGCTGCGAAACAACACGCTGGTATTGGTTTGCTCGGACAACGGTTGTGAGTTGGGGGCCGGCCAAGCTGGTCCGCTCAAGGGATACAAGACGCATCTTTTTGAGGGCGGCATTCGATCGCCACTGGTTGTTTGGGGACCGGGCCTGATCGCTAAAAATGCTGTTGGCACCAGAAATACCACCTCCGTTTTTTCTGCCATCGATCTTACGCCCTCGCTGCTTACCCTAACGCATGCCAAGCCACCTGCGGGGACAGTTTATGATGGCGAGGATGTGTTAGAGACGTTACTTGGTAAGTCCACTGCAGGAAGGCAGGCCGAAATTTACTTTCGACGTCCCCCGGATAGAAAAAACTACTACGGGTTTAGCCAACTGCCTGATTTGGCAGTCAGGCAAGGAGTATGGAAATTGCTCTGTGATTACGACGGCAGTCGATCGCAGCTTTACAACCTCATTGACGATCCGGGGGAAGAAAATAATCTGGCTGCTGATCAACCACAGGTTGTGTCCGAGTTGACCGCAAAGCTGCTGGCGTGGAATAAGAGCATGCCGCAGGATAACGGGCTCGAATTGGGGAACCAGCCCGAAAAGAAACCTCGCAACAGTAGGAAAAGATTCCGTTTGCAGCAGGGAGATGACTTATCAGGGAAAAGTGCGCCCAACTATGGGGGAAGAAGCGTAACGATCACGACCTCCTTTGACAGCAAAGGTTCAGACGGCGTGATTGTGGCTCAGGGAGGCGATAAGCAAGGATATGCCCTCTACATTCGAGAGGGAAAGCTGGTCTTGGGGGTGCGTGATGCGTGGAAACTCACAGAAGCCGTTGCAACTGAACCACTCGCTTCAGGGATCACGACGGTGACAGCTACGATTTCGACGAACGGAAAGATGGAGCTTGTTGTCAATGGAATGGTGGCTGCAACTGCGGATGCCACTTGTGTTTTGGTTCAGGCCGGTGACGGTCTTCAAGTGGGTGATGACAAGATCAAGCCCGTGGGTAAGTACACCACCACTACCTTTGCTGGCAGTATCAGCGAGGTGAAGCTGAAGTTCGAGTAGGCCACTGGGGGCGCAGCTTCCCGTTGGCCTTGCTTCCCCCATACAGATTCCAAGTCGGCATCACACACCTGTGTCTAATGCGATGTGACACAGGTGCATGTTGTAGAGACCTGATGAGTTGCCCGGCTCAGTCCGAGGTGGCGCGTGGTCGGCGAATGCGTGTTGAGGCCAGGATGACGGTGGAGCGACCCTGAGCCTTATATTCAGTCACATTGTTGAGTGGAGTACCGTCGGTGATGTCATCGGGCGACGCCAAGTCCGTGTCTACAATCCGCTGCCATGCATGGAACTCTGCCGGAACGGTCGGCAATGCGAAAGTGATCTCTTCCCAGTAGGCATTGAAAATCAGGTGGTACCAGCGATGGTTCGTTTCGATGGTAAACGCAACGCTACGTGATTGGTCTCCCCAGTCAGGCTTGTCTAGTTGCGTTCCGTGCCAACGCACACTTGCTCGTTCAATCACCTCAGTCAGTGGTAACATCGGGTCTGCTCGTTCAGGAAGTCCCTGACGGTACGTGATAAGTCGCCGTACGAAACGGTGCAGATCAGCATTTTTGTCGGTCAAATTCCAATCAAACCAGCTTGTTTCATTATCTTGGCAATACGCGTTGTTGTTGCCATTTTGAGTGCGTCTGACTTCATCACCCATGACCAACATGGGAACACCAAGGGCAAGAATATTGGTGGCAAAAAAGTTCTTGATCTGCTTCAGGCGGATTGCCTCAATGGCGGGGTCATCCGAGGGGCCTTCGACTCCACAATTCCAACTGATGTTTTCGTTGTGACCATCACGATTTCCCTCGTTATTCGATTCATTGTGTTTCTCGTCATAGGAGACGAGGTCATTCATGGTGAATCCGTCGTGTGATGTTACGAAGTTGATGCTTTGCTCAGGTTCGCGGTTTCGGTGTCCGTAGATGTCCGGACTGGCTAGGAAACGCTGCGCGAAGACGCCGGCTTTTCTCTCGTCACCTTTGATGAACGAACGAACGTCATCACGGAATTGTCCATTCCACTCTTTCCAGTGGTCACCAAAGAAATTCCCAACCTGATACAAGCCCGCAGCGTCCCACGCCTCGGCAATCAGCTTGGTTCCACTCAAAACAGGATCTGTTTCGATATCCCAGAGGATCGGCGGATTCGCTTCGGGGTTGCCATAGATGTCGCGTGATAGCACCGACGCCAGGTCAAATCGAAACCCGTCCACGTGCATTTCCTCGACCCAGTAACGAAGGCTCGAAAGAATCATTCGCCGAACGATGGCATGGTTCCCGTTGAGTGTGTTCCCGCAACCGCTGAAGTTGGCGTAACGACTGCGCTCTGGTTCGGCGTCCGTCCGATCCTGCGGAATATAGTACGCGGAATTCTCTAGGCCCTTGAAGCAAAAAGTGGGGCCTATCTCATTACCCTCTGCTGTGTGGTTGTAGACGACGTCCAGAATTACCTCAATTCCCGCACGGTGCAACGTTTTGACCATGTCACGGAATTCGTCCAACACGCCCAGCGGGTCAGTCGTTGATGCGTAAGCAGCATGAGGAGCAAATAAGGATACCGGGTTGTAGCCCCAGTAGTTGCTAAGGCCGGGAGGAGCTTCCTGTGGATCAAATTGAAAGACAGGCAGTAGCTCGACCGCTGTGATACCAAGATTCTGAAGGTATGGGATTTTTTCGATCAAACCCGCGTAGGTGCCGCGTTTGTTGCTGCTGACGCCAGACGACGGATGCTGGGTAAACCCGCGCACATGCATCTCGTAAATGATGGTCTTGTTAAACGGGTGACACAGTTGGGTGTCACCTTCCCAGTCATAACGCGATACATCTGTCACAACACTCTTCATGGCGAACGGCGTGTTGTCACCGGGTTTGGCACCTGCTTCCCGGTCAAATTGTTCGGGTATGGCGATCGCGCGGCCGTATGGATCCAGCAGCATCTTTTCACCATCAAAACGCATCCCATGCTCAGGGAGAAAAGGGCCTTGAGCACGATAAGCGTAAATCTGACCTGGCTTCAGACCTTCGACATGGACGTGCCAATAGTGAAAGGTCTGGTGAGTTCTCGCATCAAGTTTGATTGTCGTCGCCGGAGCTGCGTCGTTCGCATCATCAAACAGCAATAATTCCATCCCATTGCAGTTCTTTGAATGAATGCTGAAATTCACCCCGGTGGGTGTGAGGCTGGCACCGAGGGGATAAGTGGTGCCGGTTCCAATTGCGGACATGGGGTTCGCTGATGGGCTGTTAGATTGACGAGACGTTGCTGTGTGTCGGACGCCGTGGCCCTTCGTCAGCAATGCTCTGAGCGTTTTGGAAAAATGAGTTTCGCAGTTCTGTGCTGATCTACCGAGTCTGCTTGTCCCAGGTGGATCAAACGCAGTATCCTGCTATCGTCGTTCACGCGTGATTGTCGGCTTTGCTGCCGACCGTTTGAAGCGACATTCCCATGGTTGGTGTACCAGTATGCTGTTGATCGCGACCGATGAAGCAGGCTACGGCCCCAAATTGGGTCCGCTCATCATCACGGGTACAGCATGGGAAGTGCAAGGTCACCCTGACCGAGAATCCCTCGACCGCCTATTTCTGCCGCTACGAGAACCTCACCTCTGTGGTGAAATTTCGGTCGTTGTCGATGATTCAAAAGCGGTTTTTAAACCATCAAGTGGCTTGGCAGGCTTACATGCAGTGGTCAGTGCTTGCATGCATTGGTGCAAAAGGCCGGAAAATTCTTTGCTGCCTGTCTTGCCCTGGTTGGCTGCCAAGGATTTGAAATCGATTCGCAGCACACCGTGGCTGGAGATGCAGGACCAAGACGAACCATGGGTAACAGCGAGTGAGACAAGGGATTGCTTGGAAAGTTGGCAATCGACCGGACTTAGGTTGTTGGGGGTCAGCTCGCGAGTGATCACGGCTAAGGCATTCAATGAGTTCTGTGCAGGGGGCACTAATAAGGCAGATCTGCTCTCTCAGACCACATTGAATCTTGTCAAAACGTTGGTTGCAGAGCATCAGGGCAGTTCAGATTTTGTTGACGTGTACTGTGATCGCCATGGAGGACGTCGCTACTATGCCGGTGTGTTGCAGCACGTCTTTTCTGAGTATCTTGCTCAGGTACATTCCGAAACGGCAAAAGAGAGCTCGTATCTGTTGACTGGGCACGGTCCTGACATGTCTGTCCGATTCACTGTCAAAGGAGACCGGTTCTCACCTGTTGCCTTGGCTTCGATGAATGCGAAGTATCTTCGCGAAAGGTGCATGCATGCTTTCAATCATTACTTTGCGGAACGCTACATCGGCCAGTTGAAGCCAACAGCCGGATATCCTGTTGATGCCGATCGCTTTCTAGCAGCCATTGCGGAAGTGATAGATCGCGAGAAGATTCAACAAGGACATCTGATTCGCGCCCGTTGAAGCGGTCGAGAAAACGAGAAAATTGCTAGTGCTGTGATCGCTGGAACGGATCTTTAATGGTGTCGGCATACCGCTCGCTGTTTGTTGCGTTCAGGATTACCATTGTGGGGAGGTATACGTGGGACTCTCGCGGGCCATGCCTTTGCTGATTCTGTACCTCAGAGTGATTTTAGTCATCATTGTGCCAGTGGTAGGCAAGAATCGATTTCAATGTGATCATAGTTGACACCCCATTGTGCCAGTGTGTCCTCATCCAGTTTGCGCAGGTTCCAACGAAGAATGCGATCACAGTGCCCTGTGTGAATAAGCGGTCACGGTTCAACAGGGATGGGTTTGCACAGCGTCAGGTTTGGGGTGTGCCGCGTCAAGATTATTCAGCTTTGTGATAACAAGGCAGCCCATTGCATTTGAAAGTTAGAGAACACGCGAGTGAATTCATCGGAATTGAAGTCGTTGGTAAAGGTTGCCTATGATGCCGACCTGACGCAACAATGCGGCACCGTCTTGGTTGATGCGCTTACAGAGCATTTGGGTCGTGTGCAAAGTGCGCAAGGACCGGTTCAGCGATGGCGGGCCCCCGAGGAAAATATTACGGAGGCTATCCGCTGGCTTGAGGGAGCGGAATTCCTGGATAGCCAAAGCGTGGTGTCAAAGTTCCAGGAGCTTGTGCAACTTAGTTTGATGCGAGGGCAGAATCTGAATCACCCGCGGTGTGTTGGCCACCAAGTACCGGCTCCATTGCCACTGGTTGGCTTGTTTGATGCCGTTACCACCATGACAAATCAGGTTCAGGGCGTCTATGAAATGGGACCATGGGGGATTGCGGCTGAACGAGCTGTGATCCAGCAGATTGGAAAGCAGATTGGATACCAGAACGATGAATTTGGCGGCCTGGTTACATCAGGCGGCAGTCTTGGAAATCTAACGGCCCTATTGGCAGCGCGCAATGAGGCATGCCCGTGGATCTGGAATGACGGGAATCGCCCACACGAATCCAACGAAAAGTTGCGGAGCAGTGATTCACAGGGGGACACGTCTGAACGGGATCAATCTGCCATGCGGCCGGAAGTGAATTCGTCGGCCGCGAGAATTGTACGTCGATCACACATGCCCGTACTGATCGTTCATGGCGATGCTCATTACTGCATTGACCGTGCTGCTGGCGTGATGGGAATAGGGCAGTCGCAGGTAATGCGTGTGCCGTTGGATGGGCATCGCCGCATGGATGTTGCTGCGTTGGAACAGCTGTTGGCTGATTTAACCGCACAGCAGGTTCCCATCATTGCGGTAGTTGCCGTGGCCTGTACTACTGCCGTGGGGGTGTTTGATCCGCTTGACGCCATTGCGGATGTTTGTGAACGGCACCAAGTATGGTTGCATGTTGACGCTGCTCACGGTGGTGCTGTTTGTCTTAGTCAAAAGCACCGCCATCTAATCAAAGGGCTGGAGCGGGCCGATAGTGTTGTGTTTGACGCGCACAAAATGATGTTCGTGCCTGCCGTTTGCGCGTTGGTGTTCTATCGAAACAAGAAAAACAGGTTCCGTGCCTTTGAGCAAAAAGCACCGTATTTGTTCGATCCTTCCGCACCCGACATGTCTGAATATGACAATGGAGTGGTGACCTTTGAATGCACGAAGCGATCCGCAGCACTCGGTCTCTGGGGGGCACTGAGTATCTTTGGGTTTGAACTCTTCGAGCAATTGGTTGATCGAGTTTTCCTGGTCGCTCAAAATTTGTTTGACTTGCTTGATGATGCGAAAGAGTTTGAGGTCGTGGGGGAACCCCAAGCAAACATCGTGGTGTTCCGGTATTTTCCCGAGGGAGTGCAACGCGATGAAAATCTGGCGAGTGATGAGTGCAAATTAAAGGTGAGCCAACTGCAGCTGCGACTACGTCGGGCGATGTTGGAGTCTGGGTTTGGATACCTGACTCAGACGGCACTTCAGGATCAGATCTACTTGCGGTGCACGATCATGAATCCGCTGACTGAGGTGTCGCATTTGGCCGAACTGCTTGCAGAGTTACGTCGTCTTGGTCCAACCCTTTGGTCAGAGCTTCAGTGAACCGATTTCAAACAGGTGGTCTGACACAGACGGATTGACGTGTTTCTGAGGAACTGCCAAGGATGGTGACGCAGCGTTCGCATTGACTGCTGCGATGCCCCACAGCGGCTGCCGAGGGGGCGACTGATAGACACCGGCAGCGTCATGCGCCCGCTGTCTTTGCCAGCAGCTACCTTTGCCAGCAGCTACCTTTGCCAGCAGCTACCTTTGCCAGCAGCTACCTTTGCCAGCCGCTACCTTTGCCAACCGCTACCTTTGCCAACCGCTGTCTTTGTCAGCCCTAATGCTGGAGCCGGTGGCCTTAGGCACCCTTGGGGCGGAAAGCAACGAACCGACTCTCGTTGGTGGTCAATCGCGGTCCCTCGATCAAGTCAACGCAGTACGGGATTGCTGGAAAGACAGCATCCAAACATTCACTGATTGCTTTTGGCTTGCCGGGTAGATTTACAATCAAGGAGTTGCCTCTGATTCCGGCAGTCTGGCGCGAGAGAATGGCAGTAGGAACCTTTTCGAGTGACACCTTACGCATCAATTCACCGAACCCGTGCATCATTTTTTCCGATACAGCTTCGGTCGCTTCTGGGGTGACATCGCGACGTGCAGGTCCGGTACCACCAGTGGTGACAACCAGACAACACCCATCGTTGTCACACAATTCCTTCAAAGTGGTCTCGATCAAAGCTTGATCATCGGAAATCACATGGGCCTCGGGGGTCCATGGGCTTGTGAGAACCTGATTCAGATAGCTGACGATGGCGGGGCCGCCCAAATCTTCGTACTCACCGCGACTGGCGCGATCCGACACAGTAACGATTCCTATCTTTGCTGCGTTCATGCCAGAATCTCCTTCACAACGCGGGGTGTCTCCACTCCAGTGAGCTTTGCATCAAGACCCTGATGCTTCACAGTGAAACGCTCGTGGTCGATTCCCAGCGTGTGCAGGATAGTTGCGTTGAAATCGTTGATGTGTACTGGATCTTCAAGGATGTTGTAGGAGTAGTCGTCGGTTTTGCCGTAGTCAAATCCTTGTTTGAATCCACCGCCAGCGACCCACGTACTGAAACATCGCCCATGGTGATCACGGCCATGGCTCGTTTCGGTCAGTTTGCCTTGGCTGTAGATAGTTCGGCCGAACTCACCGCCAAAGATCACCACTGTGTCGTCAAGCATGCCTCGCTGTTTAAGATCCTTGACCAAGGCCACAGCAGGTTGATCCACACTCTTACAGTTTGTGGTAAGTTCCTTAGGCAGGTTGCCGTGTTGGTCCCAACCCCGATGGAAGAGTTGGATGAACGGAACACCGCGTTCTGCTAGTCTCCTGGCCACAATGCAGTTGGCCGCAAAGGTGCCCGGTTTTTTTGAATCATCCCCGTAAAGTTTGTAGGTCGCCTCGCTTTCAGTGGATAAGTCCATCAAGTCGGGGACAGATGTTTGCATGCGATATGCCATCTCGTACTGGGCAATTCTTGTTTGAATCTCCGGGTCCCCAACATCTTTGAAACGCGTCGCGTTCAGTTCGGCAATTCCGTCCAGCATTTGCCGGCGTGTCTCAGGATCGATCCCATCGGGGTTGTTAAGATACAGCACGGGATCTTCACCGCTGCGAAATTGGACTCCCTGATGCTTGGAAGGCAGGAAGCCTGAACCCCAAAGCCGCGAAAACAAAGCTTGCCCCGCTTTGGCACCACGTGAAATCATTGTGACGTAGGCAGGAAGGTTTTCGTTGGGACTGCCGAGGCCATAGCTGAGCCACGCCCCCATGCTGGGGCGGCCCAACTGTTGCGTGCCGGTATTGATGTAGGTCATCGCCGGGTCGTGGTTGACCGCTTCTGTATTCATCGTGCGAACGATTGTCATTTCATCGACAATCGATGCTGTGTGCGGCAATAGCTCGCTATTCACCCAAGTTCCGCGCTCACCATACTGCTTGAACTTAAACATTGGGGAAACGCACGGAAACGTTTTTTGACCACTCGACATACCTGTCAGACGCTGCCCGTTGCGTATCGAGTCAGGGAGTTCCGTACCGTGTAATTTCTCCATGGCCGGTTTGTAATCGAACATGTCGATATGACTGGGACCCCCAGCCAAAAACAGATAGATAACACGTTTTGCAGTGGCGGGAAAATGCGGCAGTTCCGGCAATCCGGGATTCGCACTGGAACCTGCTGCCGGCGCGGCGATACTTTGGCGGTCACTCGACAGGAGTGTGGAAAGCGCGGCAGCGCCAAGACAACCACGGCCACGACGAAGCAACTGTCGCCGCGTCATTTGTAATTGATATTCTTGGATGGGGGTCATCGTTTTAGGTTTTGTTGGGGGCTATTCGCGCGTCAATGTTTCGTCGAGGTTCAAAATCGAATTGGCAACGATTGTCCAAGCTGCGAGTTCATCAGCGGGAAGTGATTCGTCTCGCTTTGCCTCGCCAATAGAAATCAGTTTCTTGGCTGCCTCAGGATCATTCGCGTATTTTTTTGCCGCTTCGTTCAGGATGCGTTCCAAGACGGCAGTTTCCTGCGGGGTGGGGTAGCGAGCAGTTGCAAGACGAAACCCGTACCGGAGCCTTTCTTGAGCTGTCTCGCCACCATCACGAATCAGTCGCTCCGCCATCTGGCGGGCTGCCTCGATGAATTGGGTATCATTCAACGTGACAAGAGCTTGCAGTGGTGTGTTGGTGCGTGCTCGTTGGACAATGCATTTCTCGCGAGTCGGTGCATCAAAGATCTGCATGGATGGTGGTGGAGCGGAGCGTTTCCAATAGGTGTAAATACTGCGTCGGTACAGTTTGTCTCCATGGTCCTGAGTGAATCGAGGATTGCCGCCGAGACCAACTTCCGCCCAAAGACCTGGTGGTTGGTATGGTTTTACGCCTGCACCACCCATCGTGTCATTCAGCAGACCACTGAGTGTAAGCGCGGTGTCGCGTATGAACTCGCCTTGCAGACGAAAGCGAGGACCGCGGCTGATTAGTCGATTGTCAGGATCGCTGTGGTAGGATTCTGCGGTGCTTGCAGAGGACTGGCGGTAGGTACCTGATAATACGATCTCCTTCAGTATTCGCTTGATATCCCAGCCGTTTTCCCGAAAATCGACGGCTAACCAGTCAAGTAATTCGGGATGCGTTGGGAAATCCCCTTGAGCACCAAAGTCTTCCGGGGTGCTTACAAGCCCACGACCAAACAACATCTGCCAGTATCGGTTGATCGTGACCCGCGAGGTGAGTGGATGCTCTGCTGAGAATAGCCACTGCGCCATGCCGAGTCGGTTCTTCGGGGCGTCGGCTGTCATGGGGGGTAACGCGGCGATGGTGCCTGGGGACACTTCCTTGTCAGTTGGTGAATCATACGCTCCGCGATTCAGGATGAATGTCTTGCGGGGTTTCGCTTGGTTACCCATGACCATGACGGTGGTCAGTGGTTTTTTCAGCTCAGCAAGCTTCGTTTCAAGCTCTTTCTGTGTCTTGATAAGTTTGGGGTACGCTTCATTCTCTGTGGTCAGGTAGTAGTTTTTGATGGCCTCATTTTGGGCGTCTGTGAGATCGGCATCGGCGATTGCCAGTAGTGCGGCAATGGGGTCCGCATCGGCAAGCAGTTGAACTTCTTGCAAGCTGAGTGCTCGATTATAGATCCGGATGTCGTCAACTTGCGCTTTCAGTCGTGATCCTGGATGGCGGCTTCCAATCAGCAACGTTTTGGGGGTTTTGATCGTATCTTTCAGACGGTCCTGTTCAATGTTCCATTCCCACTCTTCGCCGTTGACATAGATCTTGATACCGGACGCTTTGGACGTTCCGTCGTACACGGCGAAGACGTGCTGCCATTTGTCACTTTCCAACTTTTTCTTAGTGGTGACTTTGACGGCATTATCCGGCCACGTGTGCACCAAGTGAACGGAAATAGGGCTGTCTCCTGCGTTGAGATCAAATCCTCGGTGCTTGTTTCCGTCATCCATTTTTGCAATCAATGAGCCTTGGCCGCTGTTCTTGGAAGGCTTGATCCAGCCGCCGTAGGAAAATGAATCTGTGCGTTCAAAATCCCCTAAGGTTCCGGCATCGACCCAATTCGAACCATTGAATTTCAAGGTTGAATCATTTCGGTCAGCAATCCATTCAACTTTACCCTTGATCTCTGCCGTGATGCCCGGGGCTGAGTCGTCACTTGCTGACTTGTCCAATTCCACATCACTTTTGACTTTCTTTCCTTTTCCCTCGGCGAACGGCAGGTAAAGAACGCAGCCCTCCGGAAAGGGAAGTACTTTGGTTTCCTGCAACCTGCGATTCATGATCCAATTTTTCAACGCTGGGTCGCAGCTGTCGGCGATTTCCTTGGATCGTGTTTTAGATTCTGTAAGTAGACGCTCCACTTCAGGAATTTGTTTCTGCTTCACCGGGTCTGGGATTGCCATGGTGGGGGCAGCGTTTCCTCTTCGTGTTTGCATTCCTCCGTCACTGCTCACATTAAAGAACGCAAAGAACTTGTAGTATTCTTCTTGGGAAATCGGATCATACTTGTGGTCGTGGCACTGAGCGCATTCCATCGTCATGCCCATCCAAACAGTTGAAGTCGTTTTGACGCGATCGACGGCATATTCCACTCGGTATTCTTCAGCGAAAGCGCCCCCTTCATCGGTCGTCCCATTGTTGCGATTGAAACCGGCGAGAATCTTTTGTGTTTGGTCAGCCTCTGGCAGCAAGTCGCCTGCTATTTGCGCAATCGAGAATTGGTCAAAGGGCATGTTCTTGTTGTAAGCGTCAACCACCGCGTCTCTCCAGCCCCACATGTCTCGAGGGCCGTCGGCGTGGTAGACGCTGGTGTCACCGTAACGGGCAGCATCAAGCCATGCTAATCCCATGCGTTCACCATATCGCGGAGATGCCAGAAGGCGATCGACGACCGTTTCGTAGGCCTCAGGAGATTGGTCTGCGAGGAACGCGTCCAGTTCGGCTAGAGTTGGGGGCATGCCTGTCAGGTCATAGCTAATGCGTCGGAGCAGTTTCTCCTTAGAAGCCTCCCCTGCCAATTTTCCAGTTGGAGTTGTCCTCGCGATGAATTCATCGATCACGTCGTGACCGGCTTGCGATTGTGTCTCTGTTTTGGTGGGAGCGGAAAAGGACCAATGCTGCGACCATGACGCGCCCTCTTTTACCCATCTTTTTAGCAGAGCAACTTCACTATCGGATAGTTCTTTGTTGGTCTCCTTGGGCGGCATCTGACTATCATCTGTGGCCAGAATTCTTGCGATCAATTCGCTTTTGTCTGGATTACCCGCTTTGATGACTGCCAACGCATTGGCTTCGAGGTCGAGTCGCAAATCAGCTTCCTGATTTTCCTTGTCGGGGCCGTGGCAGAAAAAACATTTGTCTGCCAATATCGGGCGAATGTCCCGATCAAATTGGACCTCGGACGGTTCTTTCGCCGACGTGATGGAAAAGGTCGACAGTACGAGTGTCAGGTAACTGAGGTAGCGGAGATGCATGAGGTGATGCAATAGGTTGGCGTGGGTTTGGTCGGAACCAACATTCTAGCAGATAATTGCAGATTACCAGCATGACGAAACGACATGGGGCTTCGGCTGGCTAATCTGCACTGTTGGGCGGTCTAGACAATCACAACGGCACGATTTGGTAAGAAGAATGCACAGAATTGTACCATTCACGCGTCAGAATGATTGAGTGTGATGCTTGTCCTCAATCTTGTTTGGCGCCGCCCAAGGTCACCGTGATTTTATATTTGTTTTGAAGGTGGGCATGGGCGCGGCTGGCATACTGGTCCTTTGGAAACAGACGGCACACTTTTTTGAAGGCTGTGATTGCCTTTTCGCTGTTCTTAGCCTCTTCCTGCGTGTAACCGATCTGAAGCATAGCTGACGGGGCTCTGCCTTTGTCGCCGCCTGCAATCTGGTTGTAGAGTGTGATCGCCTCCTTGTGTTGTTTGAGGCGCCGGTGGCAGGATGCCATCTCCCAGTAGCTTTCTGGGAATCGCTCTGACTGGCGGAAGAACCCAATCGCCTCTTTCCAGTTACTCGCTTCTTTGTGTGTCATCGCTGTTTCCCAGAGCCAACGATCAGCATTGTTAGCATCGTCTTGGACCAATTGCTGGTACAAGGCGATTGCCTCGGGGTATTTACTGAATTCCCGATAGGTCGTTGCGCTTTCAGCTTGCCACTTCGCCTGATTCTCGGCGTCTTTTGCGATCAATGTGCTATAGGTCTGAATTGCTTGGACAAGATCTTTTTCCTGCCGGTAGCTGGTCGCGATCAATTCCATGCCTGCAATTTGGTCCTCAAATCTTCCGTACGCTTGGCGCGCTTTGGCCGGTCGATCATTGGCGGTATGCCAGTCCGCGATCCGTCCGAGCAGTTGGTCATCGGTGCCAAACCTTTTCGCGACGGTTGAGAACTCCTTTTCAACGTCAGCGGTTCGTTTTGCGGAGCGTAGAACATCAATGACAAGAAAACAGAGATTTCTTGCTGAGCTACGGTCCTCTGGGCTGGTTGTGGTTTTGGGTTCCTGTTCGCGAAGAAATGCGATCAGTTCGTTCGCCAGCGTGTCGGCTTTTGATTTGGCCTGGTCGTCATTGATCAATTTCTGCAAAGGTGAGCGTGATTGATTTACTACTTCAGTTGCCAAACGCTCTTCTTGATACGTGGTTGTCAGGGCTTTGATGGCATCATCAGCGGCAGCTTTGGAAAATAGGATATTCGCAAGCTGAAGTGATGCGGTTTCACATTGTCGACGGGTGCGTTTATCGCGGAGTGCCTCAAAAGTTAATCTTCGCAGAATCTGTTCTTTCAGGTCGTCATCTTTTTCTACGGTTGCGATATCAGCCAAAGTGACCATGGCGAGTACGCCTGCGAGGTGTTTCGCGTGATCTGTTGCAACTTGGTTGAGAGCTGATTTAGCTTTTTGGCTCTGCCCGATGTCGTTCAGTGTTTTGCCGACGTAATACGACGCAGCGATGGCATCGTCGGAATCTGGCCAGTAGTCAACGACCGAACGGAAACCATCATTGATTGCAGTGTTCTGGCGTCGCATTTCTACCTGGCATAACGCCCATTTCAGTAAGGCGTGTGACGCCGCGTCACTCGCTTCATAGAGAGTCAGGTATTTGTCATATTCATCAGCAGCGACGGACCAGTTGCGTTCTCGGAAATATTTTTCGGCCACTTTCATCTGATGACGCTCCACTTCACGCAGTTGCCCCCAACGATCCAGCGACATCTCCTGAAGTTGACCGGACTGCGCAACACAATGCGAAGCAAAGCCCAGGCACAGCAGTATCGCCAGAATCAGTTTTTCTTTTGTACGTCCAACCATTTTGAATACTCGGAGTGCGCGTAGAACGTTACATTCGTGCCGATTCGATAACAGGATTCCCAGATGTCAGCACTCACACCAGCGTGTCCGTCTGACCAAGCGTCCCCGATATCACCAGGGTGATAATACGCCAGCCAGCGACCATCTTTGTACCAGCCCAATGCTTCTTTACCACCATGTGGGGCGACGTAGGGCAAGAAAGGGATCTGGTAGGGGATCCGGTGAATGACATCGTCTAA
>Ga0315320_10002231_pt1 | contig 15943 bp, 18 predicted proteins | sample M140m21515metaG_FD_203458 | JGI IMG/M metagenome (GOLD analysis project Ga0315320, IMG submission 203458) | Ammonia-oxidizing marine archaeal communities from Monterey Bay, California, United States - M1 40m 21515 | ecosystem: Environmental > Aquatic > Marine > Coastal | place: USA: California... | reverse complement strand
AAAGGATTAGTTCTCGGAGGCTCAATCGCTTATGGGGATATGGGAAATCCGAGCTATTGCCTCACCGAGATCTATGAGACATTCGTCCGATTGCGTGAGAGTGTAGATTACATCGTCCTAAATGGGTCTTGTCCGAATGTAGAGACTCCTGAGAACATATATAAATGTTTAAATCTCATTGGTCATACGGACACACCTGTTCTTGTTAAGCTCCACATCATGGGAGACAAGATGAAGCTGAAGTCCACTCTAAGTGTTTTAAAGGATAGTGGGGTTAAAGGTGTGATTTGTAGCAACACCTTGCCTACCTCAAAAGGTGGGTTGTCGGGTAAACCTCTTACGCATATAGGACATCAGCAGTTAGAATGGGTGAAAGAGAACAGCGATTACCCTGTGATTTCTAGTGGTGGTGTGATGACTCCACAAGATGCTGTGGATCGTATACGATTAGGGGCAGACTTGGTTCAAGTTTACACAGGATTTGTGTATGGGGGGATTACATTCCCTTATCGAGTGGCTAAGGCCCTACGGGGTTTGTAGTTTATTTATGCCTCCTCATAAGTGATCTCAATACCCTTAAACCAAATGGAGAAATCTTATGAGAAGATCAGCAAGTGAAGTTATTAAAAGCCTTGAATCAAGGATTGCCCGACTTGAGAAGTCAGCGGCAAACTACAATCCAAATGATCTCTTTGAGATTGAGGAAGGCAACGGATATATTCGTTTCTACCTTGGTGGAAAATTCAACACGAGAGGAATGTCTGAAGACATCGAGAGGGTCTTCTTTAAAGAATTCCAGTATATATTTATTTCTGAGAACTCATTCCCAACTGATGATTATATGATCGAAGAATGTATCGAAGATGCTTTCGATAAGACAGAGATGGTTGAAGAATTAAGTCGACCTCGTAAAGGTGAAAAAGCTATTCAAGTCAACCTCTTCAAAAAGGATGAGTTCGTCAGAAATGTTATTAAAGATCTTGAGGGAGAAATCGAAGATCTTGAAAAGAATGGTAGTGCATACATCCTTGATTGGTCTGATGCGTATGAAGCAGGAAAAGCCTGCAAAGCAGGTGTGAAAGCACTTATGGCTAAATATGGTAGCTTAAGGTCAAATAGGATTGACCCTCGCACTTATCGCCTAGCTTCTACACGCAAAGTTGCAGGACACATCATCTTAGCTGATAATGTTAATGTTCGTCAGCTTAGAAGAGAACTTGAGGACACCTTTGGTATTGAGGACATTGATATTGAGGACGGTGTTATTACTTTCCTCATGTCATCAATGGACAATAAAAAGGTAGAGAAACAGGTTAACTCTCTCGCTCAAAAGCATGATGTGAAGTTTGAAAAGGGTGAGTTCACAGATGGTCTTGGAATGATCTACACCAAGCAAGCATCACGAACAAATCGTAGAGCTTCTAAACCTATGTTCAATCTTGTTCTGATAAAAGAAACGACCGTATTTGATGAGGAAACGGACTACGAAACTTATGAGACTGAGACTGAAGAACTCGTAGACGAAAATATCAACTCTTTTGAAGAGCTACTAGAAGAACTAGATAGCAATCACCACATTACTAACTGGTCGTGGGGCGAGTGGTCAGAGCGTAGACCTGTGGTTGATGGTGATGGACGCAGAGCGTGGATTACATCTGCGACCGAAGAAAACATGATGATGTATGCAGAAGAAAGAACCACTCTCCACTTTAATCCAGCTAGGGGAGTTCGGCTTGATAAAGTTCAGATCAAGATGATTGAAAAAGCACTAGGTATGCGTTAAACACCAACGGTGATCTTGAGGGTGTTTGATCCCTCAACCTTCACTTGATGGACTCGCCTACCCCCGACCACATTTAACTGAGTAAATCCTGTGTACTCTAAGAGACTTACGACAGGGTTTATCTGAATGTGGTCTTGCATTATATATGTTCCATAGATACGGATCTGTAGAACATTCCCCTCATATAGTGTCTCTACATCTATATCGGTTGGGGGCTGTATGACTACTCTAATCGTTAAGATGTCTTTGGTACGCTCTACACGAGCTGACTCTACTTTTGAGTAGCCAGCGTCAATGCACCCGATCTGAGCATGAGCTACCATAGGCAATAGGTATAGGCTAACTAAGATTAGCTTCTTTTTTATATCGAGCATATCGTTTCCTTACTGATTGTTCTGTGCGTTTCATCTGCTTTGCAATCTCTTTATATGACAGACCATTTAATCTGTATTGATGGATTAACTTAAGGTCTTTCGTTGTCCAATCTTTTTTAATCTCTAAGGTTAGACCAAGTTCACTTGCTTTCTTCCGACAAGAAAAGGGTGATCTACCCACTACTTTAGAAATGTTTTCCCAAGATATATGAGGGACAGGGGTGCAGTCTTTTAGGTGTTGAGCTTTTTGAACTTGTCCGAAGAGAATGTCTATTTCATCTTCCGTCCAAAGTCTGTTCTTATAGACCCTTAAGCTAACACCTAGACGAGATGCCTTTAGTCTCAATACACTTCTTGAGACACCTAGTTTTTTCGCTATTGATTTAGAGCTTTGCAGACCCGATCTGTTTTTTAAGAATGCTTCCATCTCTTTTGTCCATGTTTTCTTTGGGTAAATGTTCCTCTTCTTGATTCCTAGCGTTTGTAATCGAGATTTAATGCTTAACACTGACCTACCAAGTCTTTTGGATAACTGCTCGCATGACTCTTGATCGCACCACACTCTAAGTGTTGAGTCATCAACAAGATCCCATCTTTTGCCACCCATAATCTGCTCCTATTAATATAATGTAAGAACAAGTATTATATGATACAGGAGCAGATTATGCACTATGCAGGAATAGGTAACAGGAAGACACCACAAGCCTGTCTTGAATTTATGACTAAGATAGGTCGGGTATGTGCTAAAAAAAGCCTTACACTACGATCTGGTGGTGCTGTCGGTGCTGACCAAGCCTTTGAGAGAGGGTGTGATCTTGAAAGTGGTCAGAAAGAGATATTGACACCTAAGAGTCAATACCTCGTTGAACATGAGTGGGCTATTGAGAAAGCTAAAGCTGTGTGTTGGGAATACCCTTTACACAAGATGAAGCCTTACACACGCTCTCTCATCATACGCAATATGTATCAGATCTTTGGTGCTGACCCCGAAAACCTCAAGCCTGTTAAGTTTGTGGTCTTCTATTGTGAGGGTGATCCACTTATGCAAGGCAAGTTATCGGGGGGTACAAGGTATGCAGTGAGGGCGGCACATAACTACAACATCCCTCATTACAACCTACGCACCCATCAAGTACACTTTGCGAATGTGCTTAAAGCGTTCCCCGATGTTTGGGGAGACCCTAACCCTTTTTAGTAGGTGTAGTTCCCACCTTTACTTTCAACTTCGTTGGTGTCTACATTCACCTCGTAAGTCGATGTGTAGTTCCCACCCTCAGACACTATCATCTCGACCTCAAAAGTGAGTACATCACCTTCTATCTTTTTGTATCTCGTACCACCTATTCTCTTTTCACCATCCCACCACTCGTTTCTCTCTGCGTATTCATCAAGGTATTGACCAAGTAAAGCCTTTGCTTTTTGGATCGACTGATTACGAGCTTCATTTGGGTTCGGCTGAGACTTAAGGAGTCTGCGTACCTCATCTTCAAACTTAACTCCAGAAGGGAGAGAAGGTACCGCGTGTTTGTAGTCACGATACCTCTTGAAGATGATCTTACGGAGGGTACGAGCTTGTTTTTCGCTCAACGCTGTAGCAGGTTCAATACCTCTTCGTCTGTTGAGTAAACGCTTCATGTCTGTAACAAAGTCGTGATCCCAATCGCTTAATGATTGGCAGTTATCAAGGATGATACTCAAAAGGTGAGTGATCTTACCTTGACGATTAGAGGCATTCTCGTTTCGAGGTGGCCATTGTGTTGCAGTTCTTTTCATGTCTTATTTCTCCTTACATGAGGTTATAAATAAGGGGTTACACTAGGTCGCCTATAAATAACCTACAAACTATTACTTGAGACTTTCTACAAGCACATCACAGGGGTAAGAGAGTATTCGGTCAGCGTATGACTGAGAGCAACTAACGAAAGGTGCGACTCTAACCTTTTTTCGCTCGTAAGCACATTCGGAGATATACCTGTGTGCTAGGTCGCATGAGTCTTTCCTTATGCGTTCTAATTTTTCCTCTTTCGTTTCAACCTTACAACCACTAAACAGGATGGTAATAATAAGCAATACTCTCATGTTAAACTCCGATAAGGAATGTAGATGTTTTATAGAAATTTAAAGTCATTAGCTAAATCAAAGAAATCTACCCTGTGTGTCGGTCTTGATGACCCCGATGAAAATCAAAGAGTAGAGAGAGTTTGCTCAATCATAGATCAGACTGAGCCTTATGTGGTCTGCTACAAGTTAAATCCAGCTTTCTATCATGGTAGTGAAAAACATATAAAAGCTATTACAGAGTACATGAATAATAAGGGTTTACTTTGGATCTATGACGGTAAGTTAGGTGATGTTCCACATACAAATGATCAATATGCTAAGTATGTGTATGATGATTTAGGTGCGAGTGCTATGACAGCTCACCCTTATTGTGGATATGACTCACTCACCCATCTCATGCGTAAAGACAAAGGACTATTCGTCTTAGCTCGGACAACCAACCCCCATGCGTATAAGATACAGAGTCGGGTTCAAGATTACCTTTATGAGTGGTGTGGACGCTCTAAAGATATGGGTCTTGTTGTAGCAGGTAATAAAGAGGAACTTCTACATGGAATGAGGAAAAGCCTCCCAAACACTTGGTTCTTATCTCCTGGTATTGGACATCAAGGTGGAGAGATCAGATATGCTGTTCCAAACACACTTTACTCAATGAGTCGGACGATCTTGAACGCATCTAGCCCTTCCGAAGTAGCAAAAGAATACAGTAAGCAGTCCTACTTTGATTTAAAGATTGAGCTTGAACACCATGAACTCATTAAGAGGGGTGAGTTTACTTTAGCGAGTGGTCAGAAATCTGATCTCTACATTGACCTCAAAGGGGTGAGTGCTGTACCCGAACTCTTTGATCGCATTGTTCATGAGATGATTGAGTTGTATTCTCAACCTCATCAGATTGTAGGGATGGCTACAGCAGGTATCTCTTTCGCTTCGGTGATGGCTTCTTATTTGAAGCAACCCTTTGGGTATGCTAGGTCAGAGATCAAGGCACATGGAACAGGGAAGATCCTTGAGGGTAATATAAACAAAGGACAGCCAATTATCCTCATTGAAGATGTAGTCTCTACAGGTGGATCACTTATTAAAGTTATTCATGCCATTAGAGAGCAAGGATATGTCGTTAATCAAGCGATTTGTGTAGTGGACAGGGGTATGGGTGGGTCAGAGGCATTAAATGCAATAGGGGTTGATTTAAAGAGCCTTATGAGTATGAACGATGTTTAAGTGTGTAATGGATATACAGACTCGATACTGATCCAGGTGGATTAGTGCCTTTTGCATTAATACCATCCGTACTTGTGTCTGAAAATACGAGTCTTAGATAAGGTGTGCCACCAAGTGTTGCTATATCAACATTTAATATAGGGTACTTCATATAGTCGTACTCTGTGAAAGGAGCAGAGGAGTCGTTTACCGTCATACCATCTATAGAGACACTGAGGTTTGTATCTGTTATCCAACCATATAAGACTTGCCCATTCCAAACATCGACCCCACTGTAAAACTCGGATATAGACTGATCATTAACACCAGCACCTATCTCAAGATCAAGGTCAGTCCCAGAACTATTAGTATTTCGATTTGTAAAGAAAAGAGGCAACCAACTTATTTGAGTATTATCTTCGGGTGTATTGAGTACAACTGTCCCATACCCAAGAGTTTGAATGTTGAGGGAACTTAGTACACCGTCATGATTCACACCTAAAAACCTGTTGTATGTTTCTGAGCTTAGGCTTGGTGCAGACTTAGAGGCTATTACTATTTCACCTCGATCTTGAACCATACCATAACCTAGAGGATCACCTTCATTTGAAAGAATGTTTCCTGCGTCTTCAGACCCGAAAGTTCCCGACCCTGCAATCCTTACTTGACCAGTTTTTATAACTACATTCCCACCAGATATGGTGTTATCTGTTGGTGTAGAACCCGCCTCAAGTTTAGCATCTCCACCTTCTAAGAATAAGTCTGTTCCACCAACAGTTCCAGCTCCTGACATATTTCCTGTGGAGAACCTTGTTTCTTTAGGTTGTACTTGAAGTCGGCTAAAGGCAATGTCATTAACTCCAGCAGGGTCAGTAGCTATACCTGTTCTTAGGAAAACAGATCCAATATCTCCACCTGTTGTGTTTCCTGTAGAGAGCATTAAAGCACCTGTGTTGGTGTTTCCTGTGGAATCTCCTGTGCTTACTAGGATAGCTCCTGTACCATAACTACCACTTGCAGAGCCACCTGTGGTCATCATTACAAGACCCGAATCACCAGTTGTAGATGACCCACTAGAGATCGCCACCGTACCCGATGAGCCATCTGTGGACACACCACTTACGACTTGAACAGAACCCGATGTTCCTGTTGAAGTCGTACCTGTTAAGATCTGTACTAAACCAGAGTCGCTACCTGCATCTAATGCTGAACCTGTATTGATTAATACACGACCCGAATTTTCATCGTAAGTATTTCCTGTTCTAAGGGTTATATTACCACTCCCTGCTTCGTCAGCGATAGTCGCATCGGTTGGGTTTCCCGAACCATCTTCAGCTCCCCCTGTGGCTATAACAATCGCTCCACTGTCTTTAGTGTTGGTCGGGGTGTATCCTGTCTTGATAGAAATCTCACCACTATCTCCCCCTGTTGCATTTCCTGTTTCGATTGAGACTGAACCCGTATTAGAAGTGCTAGATGTTCCTGTTTTTAGATCAAGAGATCCACTCACACCCCCTGTCGCATTACCCGACTTGAGGTAAGCATTACCACTATCCCCACTTGTTGTATTTCCACTATTGAAACCAATCTCACCAGAACCCGAACTAGCATCTGAGTCTCCTGTACTTACATAGACAGTCCCACTAGATCCATTAGCTCCTGTACTCTGTCCTGTGTAGATCATTACTTCGCCACTAGATCCAGTGCTTGTATCTGATGTGTAGACCCCAATGTTCCCACTGTTTCCATTTGTTGGTGCATTTGTGTAAATAGAAATACCACCTGTTCCTGTAGTCCCTGTTCCACTTTTAATCAGAAGACTACCACTATTACCATCCGTGTTATTACCTGTTGCTAGGGTAATAATGCCACTATTGCCACCATTCGTAGTGCCTGTGCTTAAACTGACCTCACCACTCCCCCCAACACCTGTATTATTACCTGTATTTAAGTATAAATAGCCCGAAACTGTGTTGCTTGTTCCTGTCTTGAGGGTGGCATCTCCACTTGCTCCCCCTGTAGCATTTCCCGAATATAAACTAGCACCCCCTGTAGCACCCCCTGTCGTAGTGCCACTGTAGAGTTCTAAAGCACCCGATGTCGTGTGTCCTTGACCACTAAAAATAGAAATCGCACCACTAGAATAAGTAGCGTTCGTGGCTGTTCCTGTGAAGAGGTCGATAGCTCCACTATTCCCGTTGCTAGTAGAAGCTCCTGTTCTCATCTCAAGTGATCCTGTATTTGCTCCTGCGTTTGATGAGAAAACATAAACAGCACCACTAGCCCCTGTACTTGAAGATCCCGAATAAAGAGATGCTTGTCCACTCTGTCCACTATTGGTATTACCAGAAGCGAATAAAGCTAGACCACTACCCCCACTAACTGTGGATATGCCACTCTCTATTCTTACAGAACCACTATTTGCTGTCGTAGTTGTTCCTGTTTTTAGATCAAGAGTTCCACTACTTTTACCATCTGCACTTACATTGCCTGTGTTGACCAATATGTTCCCTGTATGTTGATCACTCGTAAGGTCTGTTCCCCCTGTTTGGATGGCAACTGTTCCTGTAATACTTGAAGCATTAGTGTTTGTATTATCTCCACCTGATATCAGTATGCTTCCACCTTTATAACCATCTCCCCCTAATATATTTACATCCCCACCTTGATGTGCAGAAGCAGATACAGGTTGGTGTCCACCTTGGATGGTTATATCCCCACCGTCAATACTCGCTCTATTAGGAGTCCCACCCTCAATAGTCACACCACCTGCTTCAAGCGTATTTTTTACAGTTGCGTTTGAGCCTGAGATTAGAACACCGACTTCTCTTGAGTCAATGAGAGAGGAGTCAGCAGAGTTTGGTTCTACCTTGATCGCTTTTGCTTTGTTTTGAGCTTCTAAGGTTTTTTGTATCGCAGTAAGTGTGGACATGGTTTCTCCTTAAAGGTGGTATTTACACCACACTACACAATAAACGATTTATGAGAGAACAGCTTTTATGATTTCTTCTGTGATTTGAGAAACATTTTTGCTCCTACCCTTTTCGATAAGGAAAGTGCTTTTGTTGACTTGAACGACCCACACATCTTTTTTAATCGTGTATCCATAGGAAAATTCAACTGCCTCTTTGTTGAGACGGACTTTAAAAGATCTGTTAGAGACTCTTTGAAAAGTAAATCTCTCTGATCTTGGTCTGTTCTTAAAGAACACCATGATTTCGTGAGCGATAAGAGATTCGATCTCGCCTAACCCCTCAAGAATATATTCATTTAGGCTAACATTGTTCATTTATACTCCGTCTATAGGATGACGAAAGTTGTATTCTTTTAGCATCTCATATTCCATGAAAGACATGATGATCTTTACCATATCCCCATGAGTCCAAGAGATGCCATCATTAGACTCTAGTGGGTCTAACTCGGTGTCTTCATCGGGTGGTGGGATGCGTGTGATGATCTTTGCCTTTATTGTTTTCTTGCTTTGAGCGAGAGCTTTTACTGTTCTGTGAGTGCCATCAATGATCTCACCGTCCCATATTAGAATGGGGTATGAGAGGTCGGCTTCTAAGCAACGCTCAATATGTTCTGAAGGATGAGATTGACCCCAGTTCCAATCTTTTTGGAATGAGGTGGGGATTTCCCAATCGACAGACTCTAAAGACTCAACTTCGAGCCATAGTTTCTCTATATCCCAAGCGTATCTTACATCTTCAATAACTGTGCTGAATTGATGACCCATATCTTCTTTATATCCTATGAAATCTAATGCTTTGTCGCCATAAATAAATACAGGCTTTGGCAAGATTAAAAAATTGTATACATATACGCTTATAATACCAAGAAGATATGAGATCATAGTCAGACCCTTATTTTGTAATGTGTGATAAGATCTTCCCTAATCTTAGTCACATAAGCATCATCACAGGTTTCATTGATAAGTGCGTTCCTTAGAGTTCTAAGGTACTTAACTACTCTATCATCCTCGTGCTTTTTACTAAGCTCTTTTAAGAGTGCCTGATGATCCCATTCACCTGTGTATTTCTTGCTCTCTTCATTTGTAAGGTAAACGACACATAAGACTCCATAAGGGATCTTATCTGAGTAAACACGCATAACCCTTCGTATGTACAGATTTTCTTCGTTAGGTCTATCATGCTTGTAGCCTTCTCGGTCGTCCAATGTCTTGAGGACTTTTTCAAGAGACTCCACAGGGTACTCAAGCACTTTACCTTGCATAGACCCACCAGGTTTAGTACCTACGATTAAGTGTCCATGTCTCTTTTCGGAGATGACATTGAAAGACCTAGAGATTGAGTTTATGTGGCCTTTCCAACTATTTGTGATGAGATCTTCATGTTCTGGTTCGCTCATGAGCATACCGTAAGCAAAGACCCTAAACACTTTTTCATTAGGGGGTGGTTTTTCTACTAGTTCCTCTTTGACTTCAATCTCTTCAATAACAACTTTGTTCTCCTTGTTCGAGGTGACTCGCTTAACTTCGAGATTGCATCGTGAGGGCTTTTTAAAGTGTTTTTCATAGCCCACGAACTCGGAGTCTTGATCGACTAAATACATAGTCATCGTTCGTGTTTTTGCATCAAATAGAAACTGATTTGATGTAAACATACCGTCAGGTACTTTACGGACAACATTGTTAGGGTTTGGCACATCCTTGAGTCTAAGAGCAAAGAGCTTTTTGATGATGTCCTCTGATTTCTTGGGCTTACTCTCAAGGACTCCCATCATGGTTTCATATCGTGTTTCGGAGGACTCACGATCATCACCAGAGACATATCCTGCGTCTGAGTAGTAGATTCCATGATTTGTACGAACAAAGTTCTTTTCAAGGATTTCGTCTACTTTAGCATCGTGCTTTGAGGTTTGTTCTATAACGAAAGCGTGTCTCTCATCCGAGATCATTGTATGTCCTTTAACACCTGTCTTGAGGTGTGTGAGGATATGCAATGCTTGTAGGAGAGAAGTACATTCTAAAGCTGAGATGATCCGATGAGCATCTTGGGAAAATCGGATCGCTTTAGATTTCTTTTTTGTACCCTCTTTTTCATCTTCGAGAACCATGAGAGCCGCGTTAGATACAACAATCCCATGTTCATTAATGCCCTCTACCCAACCAGTACGCTCATCTTTGAAGTACAGGATCTCAACCCCATTCTCAGATATGATGTGGTGTACTCGAATGTCTGGTATATAGTTTCTGTCTCTATTTTTAAAGACCCACTTTTTGTCGCCTATATGGGTGATGGCGATGACACAAGATTGCTTTTTCATAACTAAACCTCTTTATACATGAGCAAGCGAGTATGCTCGCCTAAATCTAGTGTTTTCACGAATCATCTGTTGGATTTGTCTAACAGCCGCTCGCCTAAAGATCTTCTTAAAGAGTGATTTCCCACCCTCCCATATACTCTTTGTGATGCCACCTAAGAACTTGAAGCTCTTAGCGAGGTCTTTAAATATAGCAGGAGCGAGAGCGGCTGCCGAAACACCTATCTTACGCACAATCTGTGCTGTTGCCTTTGTGTCTGTGAGGATACAGATAAGTAAGATTACAGCGAGGATTTTAACGATCCCTACACCGACTACAGCGAGTCCTGTTTTCATTAAAAGGGCAATGGCGGCCGTTTTAAGGATAAACATACCCACATAAACTACGATCAACTTATGGTCGGGCATCTCTTTGAATGTAGACTTATTAAAGTCTTCCCATTTAGTCATCGCCAAATTTTTAAGCGTAATATCTTTAGGGTCTATCCCCATGCTGTCTCTCATCTCGCTCATTCCAACACCTGCCACTTGAGCTACTTGATGTGGTGTTCTAGCAGAGATGAGTTTACCCATCATTTTAAGAGTCGCACTGAAGTCCCCTGCCTTTTGTAGCCGATCAGCAATCAGTTTCTCATACTCAGTCTTAGGTTTAGTACCAGCATCTACGAGGGTGTGTAGTTTCTTAGTTAAACCTTTAGCTTTAAGGACATTTGCAATGAGGGTGAACTCCCCTTTGTGTACACCACTGAGCTTAGTCTTAAAGCTATTAATGATCTCTGAGAAGTAGGTTAAACCTACTTGGTTTTTGACCTGTGGGTCATCAAGTTGATCCATCATATCGTCCATTGTCCCAGCATTCGCAGTTTTAGAGTTGCTTAGGATTGCAGAGTACACTCTACGCATACGCTCAAACTCTCTAGCATTACCTGTGGCTAAGATAGCTCTTCGGATCATTTGGTTCTGTTGGTGTGCTACCAAAACATTATGAATACTTGCTTGACGATTTCTCATGTGAGAACCTTCTTTCTTTTTCGTGTGTATTTTCTTCCAAGATTTCCACTTGGCGTGTTGAGGGCTAGACTTGAGAGAGGGATCATGACCCCAATTTTTGAGGCTTATTTCCCATTTGGACATATTAGATACACCAATAGGATCTCCAGGTTTTCCCCCTAGCATCCGAGAGTTAAAGCCATTCTCTTGAGATGCGTTGTCGAAGTCTTGAGCAGACCAATCTTCAAACGCCTTTCCTTTTCGTCTTTTAATACGATGGAAAGAGTCATATCCAGACTGTATTCCACCTTCTTCTTTTGCCTCACTACGATTAATCGAGGCTAAGAGCCTATGATCGTTATCAGCCCAAGCGTCAAGTGCCTTTTGACTCATGTTAATGAGATTACGCCACTTGTCGTATATCTCTTTCTTTTCCTCGTCAGATCGAGGTTTAGCATATTTATAAGTCATTATGAATACTCCTGTTCTTCCTTAGAGCTTGAACTATAAATAAACTATAACATTGGACTGTAACCCCTTAAATATAGGCTAGTGTAATCAGTTACTTCGACAAGGAGAAAAAAAATGTCTCGAACACATAATCATCGTAAACCCGCATATGAAGGTGGAGAGCCTAAGTCTTGGCACTCTCGTTGGGCTTCACCAGCTTCACAATCAGCTAATCGTCAACGAGATCAAACCAAGACTCGTTCGGTTTGGAAAGTAGCTCTTGAGCAACTTCCTACTGAGGCTTGGGAGGATGGAGTCGTATTACGCTTCGGTAGAAGCCACTTTCTAGGTCGAGTACACTAAGTAACCCCTTATTTATACCCTAATGTAAGGGTCGATAACCGACCCCAATCACTCTAAATGGAGAACACCATGAAGCTCTCAATCGCAAAATCAACTACCTACCCTCTTTACGGAATCAAGGACATCACTTTGGGTGGTGAGACTCTTGGGAACATTTACCCTGTAGAGGGTAAAGACAACAGAGGGATATGGGAGATCAACAACGACAGAGTGTGCAGAAGGTCTGGCTTGAAAGGGTGGAGTGAGACACCCGATGGATATGCCGTAGAGTTGAAAGACAACTGCCCGATCCTTCGGGCAACTTTTGAACACCTCACAGGAGGGGGCTATCCAGGGTTTAACTTTTGGTCATGGGATAGATCTCCGATCATCACTATCTTCCCCACTTTGAAAGAAGCGAGGAAGTTTGCAAGGGATAACTTTAGCACTGACTACCTCTTACGAGCCTACCTTGTAGAGACCATCCTCACAACGATGAGAGAGAGAGCTACAGCATACCTAGAAAGGGGTCAATAATGAAGATCTGTGATCGCTGTGTCTGTGCCACCAAGACATACACGATGAGTATGTTTAATACACAGGAGATTTGTCCTGTGTGCAAAGAAAAAGAGCGTAAGCACCCTCGCTATCAAGAGGCGAGCGACGCTGACAGAGAAGCCATTAAGCGTGGTGACTATAACTTTAAAGGCATCGGTTTGTGATGGGATATAAAGAGACTCACCCTCACAATGAAGCAAAGAGACAACTGCAAAGAGAAACTCTCTACAAGATAGTTTCTAACCCACATCGGGTTAAACCCTATGTGGTGGTCTGTATGCCTGGTAGGAAGTGTTGGGACATAGATTACCTTTCAAAGTTTGATTACAGAGACACTACCGATTGTTGTGTTGGTGTTCAGAAGATCATCGCAATAGAGAAAGATCCAGAGATTGTAGAGATCATCAAAGAGCATTGTAAGGGCAATGATTTGGTGGATGTTTTCTGTATGACCACCACCGAGTTTTTTAACACCTATGAGGGTGTGGTAGACCTTATTTACTTGGATTATTATTCTTCTTTCACACCATCAGTCATGCAGGACTTAGAGATCATATTTGATCGTGGTGTCTGTGAAGATATGGGCAAGGTTGTAGTTAACTTTTTTGGTGCGAGAGAGCCTAAGACAAATCAAATTAGACAACAAAGACTTTTCAACTACTTAACCTTGATGTTAGATGTTGAAGATGAAGACTGGTGTAAGACGGAAGAAGATCGTAGGAGATGTGTTGCATTTAATGGTTTCTTATATAAGCTCACAACAACTAGGACTTTGAACGATGGTACTTTCCCATCATTCTCAGCACCTTTTTGGCGAAAGTATAAAAACCTAGCAGGGTATTCGATGCTTACCGCTTCATTTACATTCAAAGGGTACAAGAAAAAAAAGACTTACTTTCAAGGTCGAAATAGTCCAGACCAATGGCTTGTTCGTGGGGATTGGCATATTAGAGAAAAGGTAAAACCGAAACTGTTTCAGATCCCCTATGTTGAGTTAAAGGAGAGAGTTCGTGAATTTTATGCTCAGCACCACTATACGCCTCAACCCAAAGACTTTGGTTTGGGAAGCTGTAAGAGGTTAAAAGACGCTATTAAAGACTTAGGGTTATGTCCTAGAACTTTGAGGACTCAAGAGCAAATAGATGCAGAGATCTTACGCATCGCAGATAGAGATGGCTATATTTCTTTGTATAGCATATCTAAAGCTAAGTTGCCGACTAAACAATCTTTTGTGAGCAAGTATAAAGGTATTTGTAAAAGGTTAGGAGTCAAACATAGGCTTGATTTGCAAGAGGTCAATACTCTGGTATATCGGGCTGATGTCATTAGACATTATTTAACTCATTTGGAAGCCGATGGGGATTTAAAGTCTTACCCTAAGAAGAATAAGGATAAGCTACGAAAAGTCATGCTGACAAAAGGTAGATGGTCTTTATCAAGTATCTGTGAGGCAGGCTTTCTATTGGAACTAGAGAACATAGGACATGAGTTGTTTTTATTAGGGCTTAAACCGAACGGAGTGCCAATCAAAACCATTACAGATGAGGAGCTAGTAGGACTTTACAAGTCGGGCAACTCTGTGGGAGCGTTGGCTTCTCTGTGTGCAATGTATAAACATAAAATGAGACATAAACTTCAAGGCTTGATGGACAGTTAATCATATAATAGACCTAACCCACTAAGGTTAGGAGAATATATGAAAGTACCAAGTTGGAAAGATGCACTTTATCAACAGCTAAATTCAATAGAAGATCAAGAGTTCCACGATACAATCTTCAGTTCGGAGCTTGGGCTAAGGTTTGACTTGTCACACCCTTTAAAGGGAGTGACTTCTATCAAGTTTGAAGGGTCGGTTGAGAGCATTAAAAAGGTTGACGGTATTTGTGATGTCGTTAAAAACTATGTTCGAGTTTACACAGTCACAAATCGTGGGCGAAATGTCTTGGACACCATGCCGATATACGACTTTGAGAACATCCTCTGTGATAAGAACACCTTTAAGGCTTTTATCTCAGAGAACAAAAAGAAGTACCCTAACTACACACACCTTGTGGATTTCTATCGTGTTATTCACAGGGGTTTGAAAGGATACTGATATGTATACTGTAGATAAATGTGTCGAAGATGAGGTGTACTGCAATGTCAGTATGCTCTTGGCAGAAATATTGAAGAACCCCGATGTAGTAGACTCCGAGTGGTATGAGGAGCTTTTCTATGTTTGTAATGTTGAGGATTACGAGTCTAACTGTCGTGAAGACGACTACTACATTGAACCATTGAGCTTTTGGGCGATCTCTGAGCGTCTAGCCACCTTTTTGAAGCTAGAGGGTCATCCCGTCACGAACCACTTCGGCACATGGATTTGGGGTCGTCCGACTTATGGGCAGTTGATTAAGTGCGATGGTGTGATTGAGGACTTTGTTGAGGAGGTCAACAACGCTTCCCTTTAGTGCTTTTTACCTCAACCATGAGGGAATACGCTTAGTGTACTTGTCTGCTAACTTAGAAGCACCCCAAGCGTTTGGTTTGACCTCTACGCTATCGTAGCCATACCCTCGCACCATAGCGACCAAAGATCGTGAAAAGCGACCTGTCCTGTGACTTGTGTTCTCATGGCTAACATCTAGGTGGATAGATATGTTAGCCTGAGGTATGATTTCTCTTATGCTACAGGCTAAGTCGATAGTGGTTTGTGTTTCACAGAAGATACGCTCATAAAGGTTATGATGTATTGGTCTTTCTTTATGCTCTAGGTAAAAGTATCGGCTGTGGTATTCTTTATCCTCGCAGATGACTGCGATTACAGAGACTAGAAAAGTTCCTGTGTTGAAGGGTTGGCTGTCAGTCCCTAAAACGATTTCGTGTCCATATTGAGATGCTTCGTTTAGAAACTGAA
>Ga0315320_10002229_pt1 | contig 15951 bp, 18 predicted proteins | sample M140m21515metaG_FD_203458 | JGI IMG/M metagenome (GOLD analysis project Ga0315320, IMG submission 203458) | Ammonia-oxidizing marine archaeal communities from Monterey Bay, California, United States - M1 40m 21515 | ecosystem: Environmental > Aquatic > Marine > Coastal | place: USA: California... | reverse complement strand
CCGGCGAACGTTGCGAAGCTATTCACGACTGCCATTTCCTCATGCCTCCGTTTTCGTGACGTTCATAGAATCGCCAGCCTGGTTTGTGATGGTGTACTCTACGTTGATTTTCGCGACTTCAGCCAGGGCGTCATTGGCTGACGCGATGCCCGAGTTATCAGGTGCTACTTGGTTTGCTCCGTCAGTTCCTCGCATGTCCAGATTGCTCGTCACCTGGGTGACACTCGAAACCTGGCTGACGACGTCATTCGCCGGGTCGAAATCTTTCAGAGCTCCGACGGCCGCCAGGGTATTCGCGACGCCCGCATTGTCAGGAGCGACCTGGTTTGCTCCGTCGGTCCCTCTCATGTCCAGGTTGCTTGTCACCTGAGAGACGCTCGTCACCTGGGCGACCGGATCATTCGCCGGGTCGAAATCATTCAGAGCACCGACGGCCGCGATGATGGTTTGCTGATTCGCCAAGGTAGCGTCTCCGCCGCCGCCGCCTCCGCTCGGAGCGTTCTCGAGAGCTTTCACGGTGAACTGATTCCCTCCGAGTCCGTCGTTCTGGAGAGTCGAATCGAGCTTATTTGAAATCGCCAGGACAGAGGTCGTCGTCGTCGCCACCTGGTCGACTGATGCCTGGGACGCTTTCGAGTCCAGGTTCGAACTGACATTATCGACCGACGCCTGGGACGACTTGGTCGCCAGGTTCGCGATGATTGTTTGCTGATTTGCCAGGGTCGCATCGCCACCACCTCCGCCGCCGCTCGGAGCGTTCGCCAGGGCGTCGACGGTGTACCTGTAACCGCCGGCTCCGTTGCTCTCGAGAGTTGTGTCGAGTTTGCTCGTCGCGTCAATCACGGGGACCAGGGAGCTCGAAATCGAGTTGACAGAAACCTGGGACGCTTTCGCGTCGACTTTCGTCTCGATGGTTTGCTGGTTCGCAATCGTCGCGATTCCGGTCAGGTCGGTTCCTGGTGAATTTTCCAGGGCGGTCGTCGTGAATTGCTGACCGCCGGCTCCGTCGTTCTCGAGTGTTTCGTCCAGCTTGTTTGAGATTGCGAGAATGCTCGCGGTTTCGCTCTGGAGCAAATCGACCGACGCCTGGGAGGATTTGCCGGTCAGTTCAGATTGAACCAGGGCGAGAGTCGAATCGACATCATCGACCGACGCCTGGGATGATTTCGTCGCCAGGGTCGCGATGATTGTTTGCTGATTCGCCTCGGTCGCATCTCCGCCGCCGCCGCCACCGCTCGGAGCCTCTGCCAGGGCGTCGGCCGTCCATCTCCATTCGCCGCCGAACTGATCCTGCTCGAGCATTCCGTACATTTTCACGACAGTCGTCTCGTTTATGTTTTTCAGCATCAGACCAGCCGAGCCGTTGAGGTTGTAGCTGGTGATGTTGGTTCCGTAGATTGCATCGAGTAAGTCGTCCTGGGAGAACTCGACCGAGATTGCGAAAACGTTGATTTTCTCATCGCCCGAAATGACGGCCGTTTCGATGAACGAATAAAAATCGCCGACGTTCTCACCGACGATTGAACCCGAAACCGTGTACATGCCTGGCGTGCTGGTTTGCACGACCGAGAGCGAACCAATCGGAGAACTTGAATTCGAATAATAATCCACCGTCGGAGTCGAGTCCGGAGCGATGAGGTCACCCGACGCATCATAAATCGCCAGGAAGTATGAAATCGGTTTGCCTTTTTGCTTGGTAGTTGGTCGGCTCATCGGATGACCTTGCTTGTAAAAAATTGATTCTGAAAAACTGGATTCGTAAACGGATTAAGGTAACCCGAAACCGGAGGTCCCTGAATGTTCCTGGCTGACGCAAGCCAGGCGATTTCCTCGTCTGAAATTAGGCGTTCGTAGAATCGGAAATCATCCAAGTAGCCTGACCAGTTTGTCGGTCCTGCTGATGATCGTTGTTGGGTTCCAATGTCGAGATAGTTTCCTGCCCACGATCCGTTTTGGCTTCCGTCTGGTGTTCCGCTGAAAACAAGCAACCCATCAGCGTAGAATTTGCTCGTTCCGCCTGCTCCGTACCCGCTGCGTTGATACACGCAGTGATGCCAAGTGTCGTCGTACAAGAAATCACCAGCAGCAGGTTGATTGCTGTCATTCCACGCGTACGAGTAACCATAACTGCTGTTCAACGGATGAGCGAACTGAAACACTTGCACCGATGCAGCGTATGACATTACGTACTGATGCCTTGATAACTGGCTATTGCGATACCAAAACGCCACTGAGTAGGTCTGATAACTTCCGCCGGTCCAAGTGATTCTATAGCTCGCAGACGTTGAGTTGAAGTTGTAGACAGATTCGGTGCTGCCATCAGGGTCCGCGACCACTGCAACCGGGCCAGAAGATGAACCGACGCCGCTCCCAGTTTCCAGGGCGAGGTTTGAAACATTCCCAGTGAAGGTCGGCGCGAGCCAGAGTTTCTCGTCACCCAGGCCGACTGGCGGAGGGGGAGGGGGACCCTGGACGCCCCGAGCCGTCGCGAGCCAGGAAACCTCGGCCGCTGTTATTGCTCGAGTGAAAACTCGAACATCGTCCAGGGAGCCAGAAAATCCATTACTCCCCGCGTACCGGCCGAGCTCGAACCGCCAGACGTCCGCGATTTGACTCGGAACCGATGAGCTCGTGGTTCTGTCCAGGACGCCGTCGACGTAAATGTTCACGCGAGAGCCTCCCTGGAACGTTACAGCGACGTGATGCCAGGTAGAATCGAAAACCGTCGCGACGCTCTGGAGCCGCTGGTCGGAGTTGTAGCTGGACGGGCTTGACTGGTAAAAAAAATGCACTTTCGAACCGTTCCCGCCCTGGGAACTGTTCTGGTAAGAGCCAACAATCGAGCCCCGCGCGTTGTCGATATTAGACTGACCAACAACACCGACCACCTCGCTGCTTGATGCTGAACCTTTTACCCAGAACGAATAGCTGAACTCGCTCCGGTTGGTCACCTTTGCGAAGTTTGTAGCATAGCTTGTCGATGAACCTGAAAACGTATAAGCCTCACCATCCTGGTCGCTTGTGACACTCGCGTTTTGCGGTGTCAGATTCAAATTGATTCCTGTAGTGATACAATCCCAGGGGGCGTCCGGATCGAGTGTTGGGCAATACCATACATACTCATCGCCCAGGCCGGCGAATGACGTAAACGTCACCGACGCTGGTACAGGCGAGAACGTCAGGGAAATACCTGATGACTCGACGACCAGGTCATCGGCTCCGCTGGCGACAATGAAATCCTGTTCGACTGCCATCACCAGACCGAGCTCGACGTTGTCCATCGCCGGCATCGGTTCAATCGCTGGAGAGAATACGATTTCAGACATCAGGCGACCCGAATGAATCCGGAGGAAATGACATCGAGACGAAAGAAATTCCCCTGGGTGAGTGTCACCTGGTTATCGTAATCGTACCACCCGATCACGTCGCCAGTTTCGACCTGATACAAAACCAGGTAACGAAATGGGGGGAAAGCACCGCTAGTAGCGTTGAACTCGACCGCATCACCACCAAGGATGAAAACGCCGTCCGCTCCAATGTTGCGAACGTTCGCGACCGGCTCGCCTCCTTCCTGGTATCCGCCGAGCTCGTCGATTTGCGCCACCTGGTCAATCGTCGAAACATCCTCGAGGCTCGGCGCGGTGTTTGATAACGCGACCGCATACCCAGAATCGACGAGGTTGATTTTCGCCTGGGTGATTTTGTCAACGAATGAAAACGGTTTAATGAGTTGCGACATTGTGGGGAATGCTCCTGGTTTTACTTGCTGATGCTGGTCGTATATTCGACGAGAGCCTGGCCGTTTTTGTCGTCGACATTCAGACGGAGCGAACCGCCCTGGTAAATGACCAGGAGCGTCGCGCCGTCATGCCCGAACGTGTTCGCCAGGTGTTCGGGGTAATATTGTGTGGCGATGATTGCCTGGATTTTGAGAGCGAACGTTCTCCCGTCCTGGTATCTGATGAGAACCCAGGGCGTCGCGGTTTCATCATCTTTTGAAACCTCCCAGGTAAATGATTTCGAAATGTCACCTCGCCGAACGGTGTCCGCGATTGCCACCGCACCGACTGACAGAACGACAACAATTCCCAGAAACAGAATCATCGAGCCCGCAATTCGTCTCGTCACTAAACTCAGGCTCAGCCATTTTCGGTAAACCGTCTGGCAAATCAGCGCTTTCAGATTGTCCATCACGTTGCCGTTGTTCGTATCCGTCGATAAATGTTTCGGCCGCTTTCTTGCTCGCGAACTGGAAAACGCCCAGGTTCAGTTCGACGATCCATGTTTCAAGTAAGGGCGACCAGGTTATTTCATTGCCGCTCATGTTATCCGTTCCTTTTTTCGATTTGCGTTTTCCAGGATGAACTCCCTGGAGATTTCTCCGCCCTCCGGAGTTTTATCTCCGAAAACGAAAGAGCCGGCGAACCGGCGACGAGCTCATCCCTGGTTTGGCTTGTAATCTTCCGGAGTGTCGAACCAGGAGGCATGAATACCACCACCCGTCTGAACCTTGCCGGATTGATGCACCGACCCTGGTTCCGGCCGGTGACGTCCAGGCATAACACGCGAGGAATTGTTTTCGAGACGAGTATCCGATGCCCTCATAGTTCGCACCGCCGAGGCTACCTCCCAGGTGACCTCGGTGACGGAGCCGAGCCGCCCTGGAGGCTTTTTCGTCCGCTGTCTCCTGGAGCGATTCGTCCAGGAACAATGATCCCAGGCCGCGACGGTTTCGCTCCTGGTTCAGCATTTCGAGAGCCTCGGGAATCGATGAAACCCGAGTCCCAACAAATACCATTTCCTCGACCGGCGTCGAGAGTCTGGGAGACTCCCGACCGTCATCAGCCAATGTCGTCTCGAGTGTGAGAGCCAGGAGAGCCGGAACGAGGAAATGGAAAAATCTCATCGGTTCATTGCCTGGTTGATTTGATCGAGTGTTTTGAAACCCTCGAGAAATGTCACCTGGTCGCCCTGGCGAATCTCGAAAGACGGGTAAACCCTGAGAGGTAAACCGTTCGACCTGGAACGACTCTTGATGACCTCGAGCTCGACGGTCAGGCTCGGAGCGACCTCCCTGGTAAACCGGTCACAATGAACGCATGAATCGCTCGAGTACATCGTCAGCGTCGTCTCGACCGGAGCCTGGGGCTTTTTTTTCGGTTTTGGTTTCGCTCGCCTAGTTGGGGTTGGCTCATCGACCACCTGGGAAGGTTTGCCAGGAGATTTCCCGCCGACCTGAATTTCGGCTCGTCGATAATCGATGACCTCATCGGTCACGACGATCAGAACGACTCCGAGTTTCCCTGGACGCATCGGGACCAGGGCCAGGCCAGAATTGCTCGCGAGTTGTCGGGCGTTGCCCTCGATTATCCATTCGAGCCGGAGGTCATCGCCCTGAAGCTTTTCGCCCAGGTCGTATTTCACGACGACCAGGTCGCCGGATTTCGCGTTCCTGGGAGCGTCGAGTTTCACCTGGGCCTGGCTCGCATCGCACCAGGCGACGAGAGCCAGGAGAGTAATCACAAATCTCATCGGCCGAGTAATCTCCGGAGAATAGGACGACGACCCTGGCGACGATTCACCAGGCATGAGCCGCCAGGACATTCGTCGACCTGGACGTCGACCTCGATGACCGAAGCCTGGGGTCGAATCATCCGGTCGGCCGCTCGTTTGGCTCTGATCGCATCAAGTAGGCTCGGACGTTCGACAATCTTCAGGTCGACGAAATCTCGCTCGACCACGGGAACGAGCCGAACTCGCTCTCTCACAATTTGTCCTGGGCCTGGGGCCGGCTCGCCCGCCAGGCAAAATGAACCGGTCGCGTAGGCCGCGAGAATAATCAGAAAACGCATCGCATGAACTCCGTTTGGGATGTGGAAAAAAGCCTGACCCGCGAAAAGGCACTAACGCGAGCCAGGCACGTCTCGAGAATCGCCCGCCGGCTCTCATCGAGTTGACTGTGTAGGTACGCCAAAAAATACCAGACACACGCATCGAGTCAAACGTCGACGCGAATCTCCTGGGAGTCGTGCGGCATTCCAGAAAACCAGGTCGCATCCGGAAAACCGGCAATGCGAGAAATTCCGCCACTAGCCCTGGGGAGCCAGGTCGCATCGGGAACGTTCGCAAAATAGGTTTTACGCTCCGTTGCGCACGTTGCGCACGTTCTCGGCTCGAATCGCATCGACTCGGGAAAACACGGGAAAACTCTCATTCACGACGTGCGCAAAATAGGTTTTTCACTCCGTTGCGCACGTTTTTCATTATCGCATCAGGTCAGGGTTTGCCTGGTTTCATTCCGTTCGGCAAATAACGGTAAAAAACGCAAAAAACGTCAAACCCTTTTCATGCCCCTGGAAGTGCGCAAAATAGGTCGGTTCCCCCCCCTAGCGTTAGCGTAGGGGGGGAACCCTACTTTTGACGCACCTCCTGGGCATTATGGAAAATGACGTAAAAGAGAGCTCAAATCGCGATCTGGCTGTTCTGATGTGGATATGAGCCTCTCAGGGCGTCGCGTAGCTTCGCTCGAGACGTTTTCTGGCTGGAGACAGCCGCCAAGTCGTCCAGCTCGTCAGGGAGCCTCCCTGATGCGTTCATGTCGATTCGCCTTTTCGGCCGTTCAGACGTAAAGAGAGCCCCCCAATGGAGGGAGGCTCGAGCGTTCCTGGCGTCGATGAGTTTGGGGGCCATTTCCCCATAGCTGCCAGGAGCGTCGCCTGGTTCCTGGGAGCTCCCAGGAGATTTACCTCGGCTTGCCAGGTGAACCGTCGGGACGGTCATCGAACGGGTTCGCCTGGTCGATGACTTCCGTCGAATCTCCTGGGAGATTCTCCTGGTCAGGAGAGATGATTCCGATGAGAGTTTCCCGACCGGCTTTTTGAACCTCGAACCTGGGGTCGTCTTTCATTGCTTTCACCAAGGAGGTGACCGTCCTCATCCTGACGCCCAGGTCGTCGAATCTTTCGATGAGCTCGCCCTTTGTGAGGTTCTGACCTGGAGCCTGGCTGATGAGATTGAACGCCTGGTCGAGCCTTTCGCATGTCTCGAGATTCTCCTGGGTGACGATTTCGCTCCTGGGAATCGCCGTCGAGTAATATCGGATTTTTCGGCCGTGTTTATACTGCGCGATGGGGGGTTCGTCCCCAATGAGAAAAGGTTTCATCTTCCCGCTAACCCATGACGACGCTCGCTCAACCTTTTCCGCGAGCTCATCCCGACCGATGCCTTCCTCTTGAGCTCCCCGAATGATGTCCAGGCATTTAAACGCGACCTCGTCGCTCGAGGGTTTGTTTCGCTTGTCTCGCTCTTTCAATGCCGCTTGGGATTTGACGACCGGCTCCAGGTCCGCTCGCTCCGTCCATGTCGGCCATGTGAACTCGAGCGTTTTCGGTTCTGGCTGTTTCCAGGATCGCGTCACGGCCTCGAGAACGAATAAACCCGACTCCTCCGTCGAGTCCAGATGTTCCCTGATGACCAGGTGAGCATCGGCCGCCCTGGAGATCGAGCCGGCTCCGGCTCCGGTGTCGGTCACCGACTTTTCGCCCTGGCCGCCCTTGCTCGAATGATGAATGACGACGAACGCGACCGAGTGCTTTTTCGCGAGACGGTCGAGCTCATTGTAGATTTGCGTCATCTGCGCGTTGTCGTTTTCGCTGATTCCCTCGGGTAGGAACCTGTAGAACGCATCGAGAATAACCAGGTCGTAACCTTTCATCGAAATCGACGAGAACATCCGGTCGAGAGCGTAAATGTCGACCGACCGGCCGCGTAAAGAGAATGCCTGAAAATTGTCCGCCGATGCGTCGACTTCCATCTCAGCGAAAACCTTACTGACTCGGAACCCGAGCTCGTCCTGGTGTAACTCATTGTCAATCAACAGGACGCCCAGGTCGCGAGTCGCCTGGAACCCCAGGAGCTCGCCTCCGGTCGATGCCCTGGCCGCCAGGTTATAAACGAGCCAGGATTTTCCGACTTTCGGCGATGCGATAACGTTCATCGTCTCGCCCTGGCGGAGCAAACCCTCGATGAGAGCCGGCCGCCTGGTTCCGCCAGTGTCCGCCTGGATTTCCGAGAGCGTCCTGGGATGCAAAAACTCGGCGATGAGTTGTTCCGCTTCCGCATCGCTGACGTTTTTGTCGAGCCCTAAGTCCTCCCGAAATGCCAGGTAATTTTCCTCGCGTCGTTGTTGGACTCCAGCGAGCTCCTTTTTGTGCTTTTCCTTTTGTTGGTCATGGTAACTACGGACCACCGTCCCAGCTTCTCGGAGCTTCCTGGCGTTTGCCATTTTCCAGAACCCGGCCTCGCCCCCTGGGTAGATTGCGTAGAGTTTCGCCAGGAATTGTTTTTGATTCATCCCGCCGGCGATGATTTCCTCGGTCGTTCTTTCGTCTTTCGTCATTTGCCGAATCCTTTCAGGTATGCCGCTTTCGCCGCTTCCGAGTAGTTGCCCTGGTGCTCCAGGCGAACCCAAGCCTCCCAGATGTTGAATGATTGCTTGTCGCCCTCCGGTGACAGAGGTCCAGCGTTCGCCGAGAACACGGTCAGGAGCTCATCGCCGGATTTGCTTTTAACCAGGCGAGCCGACGTGCCGAATGCTTTCCCTGGTCGCGTCCAGGTGATCCCGTCTCGAGTGCTCCATCCGTACTGTGGAAGCAAATCCGCGAACCGAACCGACCTCGCGAATGCTTCCCAGGGGGGGTTCTCACTTGGTCCGAATCGTTTTTCATTCGCCGCCTTTTTCTCGAGTTTCATTCGGTCGGCTCCACGCTTCCGACACTCATCACGCCAGGCGTGATAGGGGTCCCGCTGATCGAACTCGGCCGCCGATGCCATCAGGTAATCCCGCTCGCCTGGCGAAATCCTGGTGAGCTCGTTCAGGTAAGGGCCTCGAACCTGGGCATAGGGTCGACCCGATGCGTGAACGTCCAGGGGAGAACCGACCGCGACGATGTACCCTCCCTCGCCCCTGGTTTCGATGTAGGTTCGTTTTTTATCCTGGCTCATCGCCAGTTTTTCGTTGCCCGAGATGGTTTCGCATCTGTACGCGACGTGATACCCGAGCCCGCCAGTTTCGACGATTGCCAGTTTCGTTCGGAGCTCAGCGTCGATGGATTCGAACCAGGCCGGAAAAATCTCTTCAGCGTTGTCGTCGAAATCAATTACCTCGAATCCTCCGCTGATGAGCCCGCAAACGATCCCGATTCCGCTTCGTCGCTGAACGAACCAACCGACGAGCTCATGGCTCGCCGCCCTCCGAAATTGGAATTGTTTCCAGGCGAGACATGCCGGCGATTTCGTTCCGGTCAGCGTCAGGGGAATGACTGACAAACCGGCGTTGATGTACCTTTTTGCGACCTCGTGAGTTTCATTCATGTGAATAGCTCCGACTGGATTTCTGGACGAATTTCGACGAGCGATTTCATGTCGTCCAGATTCCAGAATCCGCTCGAGCTCCTGATAAACGTGAGCTCTCGGTCCTGGGCGATTGCTCCCTGGTTTTCGAGCTCGAGTAACTGCTCGACCGTTCGGGGAAATCTTGCATTCGACCTAGCCTGAAACCAACGACGCGAGACGCCATTTCGCCAGTCTGAAAATTCCGGCGAAACGTCGACATGAAAACGACGCATCCCGTCTCGGTAACGGAACCGAACAACTCGCGTTTTGCTGTTTTCGTATTTGTGAATGAATGCTACTCGCTCGCTCGCGTCGCTGATGGTGTAACGTTCTCGAGGCTCGCGTTGCTTTCCTCCCAGGACGTTCGCGGTGTCCGCGTTCTCCGCCAGGACGGTTTCCCTGGGCTCTGGCTTGAACTCCTGGGGGCAATACAAACACGCCAGGACGCCGAGCGGATTTTTTCGTTTACATCCTGGGCAAACCCTGAACGGGCTTTTTCCCTTCCTGGCTTTCCCGACTGATGCGATGCCATAATCCGGAGAGTCTAGGGGTCCATGCCTGGAAACATTCCCGCCGAAATCCAGGAGTAAGCATTCCGACTTCCCAGGAGATTTCCGCAAACCTCGGCCGGCGATTTGTGCGAATAGCCCAGGGGATTTCGTAGCGCGGAGCATCGCCACCAGGTCGACCCTGGGAACATCGAACCCAGTCGTCAGACATCCGACGTTCACCAGGAACCGAATCCGTCCCTGGCGAAAATCCTGAATCGTTTTTTCGCGTTCGGGTCCTGGTGTCTTTCCGGTAACCAGGCCGACGCCGTCCCTGGTTCGAATCGCCAGGAGCTCTCTAGCTCGAATCGCGTTCTCGACGCTCGAGCAAAACACCAGGACGCTTTTTCGGTTCTCCTGGTTTGCCGTCGCCAGGATTTCTCCGACGTGAGCCTGGACGACATTGTCGAACCTGGCTGACATTTCCTTTTCGTCGAAATCCCCACGAACGGTTTTGACGCCGTCCAGGTTCACCGATGTTGCTTTCGCGTTCCTCATCGGCGAGAGCCTCCCCAGGCGAATGAGCTCGTCAATCCCGATGCTCGCCGCCGTTGTCGTGAACTGATTCCCAGGTCCGACGATGACGCCATCGCTGAGTCGATACGGGGTCGCTGTCATGCCGATAATCCGAGCCGATGTTTTCGCCTGGATGCTCTCGAGGAATTGCTGGTACATCGTCGACCTGGCTTTCGAGATGAGATGACACTCGTCGATGATGACCGCGCCGAGCTCCCGGCCGGCCGCGATGAACTCCGTCGCCCTTTTGTAAACGGATTGAATGCTCCCAATGACGACATCCTGGGCGACATCCCTCCGACCCAGCCCCGCGCAGTAAATCCCAACGGAGACGCCTGGGAACTGACGCCGAACCTGTTCCGCGTTCTGACTGACGAGCTCTTTCGACGGAACCACCTGGACGACCCGCTTTCCTGCCTGAACGCATTTTCCCGACGCCTCGGCCGCGATGAGTGATTTCCCGCTCCCGGTCGGGAGATTCAGGAGGGGCCTGGCTGACGCGTCGGCTCCGAGGACCTGGTAAAGTTTTTTGAGGACCTCCGCCTGGTCGGCGAACGGTTCGTAACGCATGAGCGACTCCATTCGTTTTTTGAGATGAGAGAAAAACGCTCGCCCTGGTCCCACGATAAAAAAAACCAGGGCGAGCCAATGCCGCGAGAATCTTAAACTCGCGATGACGTCGCGAGGGAATCGAACCCTCGAGAACGTAGGGACACCAATCACGTCCCTACGTTTTCAGCCACCAGGCCGACGCCGGAGGTCAGAACGGATTGTCGTCCTGCGATGATTCGCTGGCGATGTTTTCGACGCTTTTTCCGGCCGCCGATTTGTAACCGACAATCTCGGGTTGCTCTCCGTAACCCTCATCCCGGCGAACCTTCGTTTTCACCTGAATCATTTTCCCGACTGCCAGGGAGAGGTCGCTCACCTGGCTGGCATCGACTCCCAGGGCCTCGCAAATTGCCGCCAGGTTCTCGCTCGCGATTTCAACGGCTTTCTCGCTTTCGTGCGCGATGAGATACCTACCGAAAACGCTTCTCCCTTTTTGTGGTCCGTCGACAATTTCAAACCGGATGACGACCTGTGTTCCGAGACTGGGTCGGTTTGCCTCCTGGGCCTTTTTGGTGAGTTTCTCGTCAATCTCCGAGATGACGGTTTTGTAATCGCCCGCTGGTAGAACGTCGAACTGCTTCGCTTCGGGCTTTCCGTTCGGGTAAAGGTGTCGAATGTCAATCATGCTTTTTTCCTTCTGTCAAAACTAAAAACTAAAACTGAAATTGTGAATCGTTATTTCGCCGCTTGTTCTCGAGCCGCATCGAATGCCTGGTCGTCGGCCGCGTAGTCGTACTCTTCCGACGATTCCTCACCGCTCGCCAGGGACGGATTATGCCTGGCGTATTCCTGGAAATTCCAGAGGTCGAAAACTCCTGGGAGTTTCAATCGCGATTTCGCGATATGCGCCGGCTCGCCCTGGGTGACGCCCTCGACGGTTCCGTCGGTCGAACCTACGCTCCGCTTTTGTCCGAAATCGCCGTCGACGTTCCTGGTGAAAACTCGACGCCTGGCATAGATGACCTCGTCGCTGAACTCGACCAGGGCTGGCGAGTTTACTTTTGAGAGTTTCGGACCCCAGGAATGAAACGACGTTCCGTCTGGGTTCTCGTTTTTCACCTGGCCGGCATGGGCGACGATGACGACATGCAAACCGGCCGACCGAACCGACGAGAGCGTTCGCAAGAGCTCCGCGAATTTTTCGGCGACGAAAACATTCCGCTTTCCGAAATCCGGCGAGACGCCCTCCTGGATTGCCTGGCGATGAAACAAACCCTCGGCCGCGTCAGCCGAGTCGATGACGACGGTCGCAAATCCGCTCTCGGTTCCAGCATGAGCGAGCTCGTTCAGGATTTGTAACGCGCTCATCGGGTTCGTGATGAGTGGCGTTCTGGACGTCTCTAGGTCGCTCGTTCCCATTTCGTAGCTGATGAATAACGGGTCGGGAAACCTGGACGCCCAGGTTGATTTCCCGATTCCTCCGGAACCGTAAATCGTCGTTATGCGAGGGGTGGTTTGTTTCCCCATGATGATTTTGTCTAGTAACATTTCAGGACCTCTTAAAATTGAAAAACGAGTTGAATTTTTGACGTCGGGACGAGCTTCCCGTCCATACACTTTTTGCCACGACGCAAACCGCGAATCGTGCTCATAACCTCACTCAGGTGAATCGTCTCCGGATGAGTCCATTCATTTCGCGAGAAGCATTCTCGCTCCCCGGTTTCCAGGTTGGTAGCCTCGACGAGTAAATCGAGTTCAGCCGGATACCTGGAACGCTCTTCGCGGTTCCAGATGTTTAGCTCCGCGATTGCTATCGGTTCCGACCATCCGGAGAGCTTCCCAGGTAACTTTCGCGAGAGATGTTTCACTCCCTGGGTTTGACTTTTGGTGTACCAGCTTTTGGAAATCTCCAGGTCGCTGGTTTTCAATCCCTCGAGATGCCAGGCAAGAGCCGACGCCTGGTTAAACACATTCCGGCCAGGTGTCGACGGAACCACTGGCAGTGCATCTCTCGACATCCAGAAAGCAATATCAGCGAACCTCTCGCCCGCGTTTTTATGCCAGGCAATACCTGACCAGAAACCCACCTGGGGAAATTCGGCGTCAGTGTTATCGCCTGAGTGAACGAATACTGGCTCGCCGACTTTTGGGAGCTCGAGCCTGGTGTCAATCCATTGGTGAATCATCGAATGCCTTTTCCGCTTTGCCTTTTGTGAATGACCTGGTCGAAATGTAGGGACGCTTTTTGACTTGTCAAGCGTCGCCCTGGTTTTACTTTCCGCGTCCAATTTTAACTTCTGGCAATTCCGCGAGGACATCTTTCGGAATGAGTTTTTTGAGCCCCAGGCGAATGAGTTCACTCTGGGTGATGCCTCGTCGCTCTGCCTCGGCGTGAATTGCTTCACGCCAGGGCATCGGCATCCTCACCTGTAGTTTGTAGCTGTTGCCGTTTTCGTAATCCGGATTCAGCAATCCTTTTTTCTTCAGCGTTTTGATTGCCTCAGAAGTTTTCTCGCTCGCCAAGAGCGTCACCGAGTCGACGCCTTTCGCCGCTGCTCGAATCTTTCTGGCCGCTTTCTTTTTTATCTTCTCGAGCTCTGCCTCGTAGTCTCGCTCGATTTTTTTGAGCTCCGCGACCGTCGTCGCTCCTGGCTTTTTCTTGCTCGATTTTTTCATGGGATGCCTTTTTTCATGGGATGCCTTTTTCAACGTTCGTACACTTTACGGAAACCCGAAAGCGTTCGCCAGTGTTTGGTGAACATTTTGCTTTTTGTTAAATTGTGCCGATGCACCCGTCCGCGAAATTTTCCGTCGATGATCGTCGCCAGGTTTGGGAGGATTACGCTCGCCGATGCTATTACTGTGATAAATCTCTCCCTCGGCCGGGTACGAAATCCGGCCGAGCGACTCACCTCGATCACTTAATTCCCGCCAGTTTGGGGGGGCCGGATTCGCTCGAAAACCTGGTTCCTAGTTGTCGCAGATGTAACCAAGACAAATCGAGCGCACCAGTCGACCGATTTGTCAGGGATAAACTGGAGTCCCTGGAGCGTCAACGTTCCCGCCTTTTGTACCTGGAGAATCTCCTGGCGACTTTTCGCGATGTAGCTGGTTGAAACATCCCAGGCCGTCATTTTGTGCTCTATCGCCGCCAGATCGTCGCTGGACGCTTTCAGGATTCCACCCTCATACCAGACCCAGTTCTCGCCTGACATGAGTCCCAGGCCGATCTCCAAGTCTGCCAGGCGTCGCCCGATGTCCAGGAGCACGTCGAAATCAGCGTCGGGAATCTCCGCCAGGAGAGCCGGCCGCTCGCTGAATGCCGAACGAACCACCCTCGCCTCGATTCGTTCTCGCTCGCTCATGTAGCAAACGGCCGACGCGATGACCGCTGCGAGGTTTTCGTCGACGATGTTTTCGCAATCGCTCTCGATGACGATTGTCGCGTTCTCAGTTTCAAGCTCTTTCATGATCCAATTTCCTCCTGGTTCTTCACTGACTGTATTTCCGTTTTCTCTGGTGTCGATGACACGTTCGGACAATTTGCGCTTTCTGCCTGGTCAGCGAGCCGGCGAAATGCCTCGGCCGCTTTTTCCAGTGCTGCGCATTTTGCAACCTCATCAGAAGCCAATTCGCAAATTCTCGCGATTTCGCGGAGATTTACCTCCTGGGTTCCTACCCTTGCGGGGTAGCTATCTGGGCGAGAGTTTTCCGAACGAGCCCGCTTTTTTATTGCGCTTCCAGTCTTTTGATGACTGCTGATGCTTGCTGATGCCTCCTGATGCTTACTGATTGCTGTGCGTTTTGCTGCGCTTTTGAAATGCTCATCGCTCGGCTTCCGGTAAAAGTCTCTCTGAACGGTTTCAGAATGCCCGACCCAGGACGCGACGCTCCTGGCTGGATACTTGTCCAGGAGGTCATTCTCCTGGCTGACTCGGCAGTTCTGTAATAGTTTCGGCCAGGGTTCATGGCCTGCCGCGATGACTTTCTTTTTCAATGTCGTCACAGGGTTCGCCCCTGGTTCGTACCTGGTTTGTACTCGCCCCTGGTTCCTGATTCCGATTTCCTCGAGTGCTAAAGCCAGATCGGGAAATAGGGGACAGAGACGGACGCCAGTTTTCGGCGAGTCGATGCGAATCGAACCGCTCTCGAAATCGAACCAGGACCAGGTCGCCGTGAGAGCCTCGCATCTCCGGAACGCTCCGAACCTCGTCATCGCCAGGATTGCTTTCAGCGACGGACATTCCATCGAGTCGATGATTTCCTGGGCGACATCCCTGGGGACATAGTGATCCCTCGCTGAATTTCCCCGGACGGTCACTTTCTGACCCTCGAAAGGGTTTGCCTTAATAAATCCCTCGAGCATCGCCGCGCGGAAAAATTGTTTCGCTCGCCCGATGCGTCGGCGAATTGTATTCTCGGCCAGGCCGCGACCTTTCAGCCAGGAGCGAACCGATTGTGCGTCGGCCGCTGTTACCTGGTCGATTTGCTTGTCGCCGATCCTCGAGCATACGTCGCGAGATGCGATTCGCATTTGCTCGACGGAACCTGACGAAAGCCCAGGCATCTCGAGCCGAGAATCGAACCAGGCGTCGACGGTCGGAACCTGAACGACATCCAGGGCTGGTTCGATGAGCTCATGGTTCTCGAGTTTCTTCCGGAGTCCTGGTTCCAGGTCCGCAATCCATCTCGAGAGCTCGGAGCTCGGAGCTTGGCCGAGCTTCACGCAACTCGCGAGCTCGTCGACTCGCGTCGCGAATGATTTTCCCTGGGCCTTCGTTCCTTTGCCCAGGTAAATCGTTTTCCTGGTTCCCGCTGGGTGCTGGTATTGCACCAAGACGCTATTCCCGCGCCTGACTGTCGTCGCCATTTTCCATTGCCTTTTTTATGTATTCGATGAGATCGTTCCTACGATAGCGTGTGACGTTGCCGATTTTCAACC
>Ga0315320_10002227_pt1 | contig 15952 bp, 23 predicted proteins | sample M140m21515metaG_FD_203458 | JGI IMG/M metagenome (GOLD analysis project Ga0315320, IMG submission 203458) | Ammonia-oxidizing marine archaeal communities from Monterey Bay, California, United States - M1 40m 21515 | ecosystem: Environmental > Aquatic > Marine > Coastal | place: USA: California... | reverse complement strand
CCCGCAAACTGATTGGGCTAGTATTCAAAATACGTAAAATAAGTGTATATTTCATAAATTGAAACTTTTTTGCACAAAATAATGCTAAGTATATAACACAATTCAAGATGTCTGCTAATAACACGACCACGTTTTCTCACCAGGAGCATCGTGCTCGTGAACAGCGCAAAATTCGTTGGAACGGTATGATAAAATACGGATCCTATGAAGCATATGACGAAGCAATTCGGTTTCGGAAATATCAGCGTGACCAGCAGCGAGCGACGATTAGTCGTGCAGAAGACAACGGCGAGTTTGTGCCTGTGAAATCGTCGAGCGCTGCTAGGGTTACTCTGACCAAATCGAACCCGGTCCGCAGCGTGCGTGGTGGAGCATTTGCAGCGCTGTTCAGCGATGATGGCGAAAGCGATGATGGCGAAAGCGATGATGACGAAAGCGATGACGAACGTGTGGTAACGCCAGTAGCGCTAGCGACGAATAAGCGTTCTTACGCAGAAGCGATAGCGCCTACATTGGGAGGCACCGGCATTCGTGAAGCGAAACTAACAAAACCCACGTGGTTTGAGATGTGTGAGAGCGACGATGAATAGTAGAGAAATAGAGGGGTTGGGTTGGTGTAGGTGTTATATAGTAATTATTTTTTCACCCTATTGGTCTCGTGGTGTAATGGTATCACTAAGGACTTTGAATCCTTCAATCCGGGTTCAATTCCCGGCGAGACCTTAAACATAAATCGAAAAATATTTTAAATATATATTTAATATATTATTCTTTAGTATGGGTTGACTTACGCGTTTCTTTTGCGGAAACTATTTCGAAGTTCGCAATCAAATCAGACAGGGTGTGGGGCGGAATTGTTGTTTATAGAGAGGATGAGTTTACATAGTTTTAATCTACGTATCGTTGTTTCAATATATTTAAAATTGTAGTAATTTTATGTCCGATTTCTGTATTATTTTTATCTGGATGGTATTTCATGATCATTTCTTTATAGGTTTGTTTATAAGATCCTTTTTGTTGATAGAGTTCAAGAAATTCATCTTCTATTTTTTCTTCCATGGAAACTGCGTCTGCATTGTAGTTAAACGAAGAACATTTTCTTTTTTTTACTTGTTGATTTTCAAACTTCAGTTGTTGATTTTCACGGTTCAGTTGATGATTTTCAAGTTTCAGTTGGTGGATTTTTTCTTGTAACAGGTGCATTTGTTCTTGCCATTTTCTTTGCACTGATGCATTTTCTTGTTTATATTTTTCCTTTTGAGTATCTAATTTTCTTTTCAGATCTTTTATTTGACCTTTTTCTCGTTGTTTAGTTTTTCTTTGTTCTATGTCTTCTGGTGTTTCACTTGCGTCGGTTAAAACAGGTTCAACTATCGCTCTCCAATTACCTTCTTCTTGAATTTTGTTATATTCTTCTGGAGTTTTGTTCATCTTTTGCTTTAATTTCTCAATTTCTCGCAATTTTTTGTGTGCTTTCCGCGTAGGACACGATGTGCTCGGGTCTTTTGTATCACTGAATACTGCGAATGGATTGGTGGATGACATGATAGTAGTTATATCTTGATAAATATATTATAATTGAATCAATTTATGATAAATTTTATAATTCACAAATTGAATATCTTTTATCAAACTCTAAATAAGTATACTTCCACTATGGATATCCAATTAGGACTATGTTGCATGAACACCGTTCTTCGGCAACAAAAACCACCCGTATTTTCCTCTAGGAAAATGATCATTAAATCCATCCAAGAAAAAGGAATCGACACCTTAAAAGAAAAAATAGTTCAAAATCTCAAAGACACCCTTACCCTTATGGATTGGAACGAGCAACACGGTATTAAAGTATTTCGTCTCAGCAGCGAGTTGTTTCCCCACAAATCCAATCCTAAAGTAGAAGACTACAGTTTTGACTTTGCCATTCCCTATCTAAAAGAAATCGGCAGAAAATCAAAACAATACGGTCAACGCTTAACCTTTCACCCCGGTCAGTATAACGTAGTCGGCACCCCCGACGAAAAAACGTTTCTCCAAACGTGCGAAGATTTAAAATACCACGCAGATGTATTAGACCTCATGGAACTAGATCAACATTCCGTCATAGTAGTTCATGGCGGAGGAATATATGGCGACAAAGAAAAAACCATAGACCGATGGTCTCGCCAATACCATCGTTTACCCCTAAATGTGCAAAAGCGTTTGGTGATAGAAAATTGCGAGAAATGTTTCTCCATTAAAGATTGCCTAAAAATAGCCATAAAAGTCAATATCCCCATTGTCTTTGATACACACCACTTCGCCTGCTACCAACAACTCCATCCCGATGAAACCTTTCACCCTCCCGAATTCTACATAAAACACCTCCTACCCTTTTGGATACGCCGCAACATAAAACCCAAATGCCACGTCAGCGAACAAGGAAGCGGACGCACCGGTCACCACAGTGATTATGTGGAAACCCTTCCCCCCTATCTATTAGACATTCCTTCTCGCTATAATACGTCTATAGACATTATGATAGAAGCAAAGGCAAAGGAACAGGCGCTATTTCATTTATATAAGAAATATCCTCACCTCAACCCATTAACAAAACCGGTTGTTTTAACGCGTCCTGGTGCAGGTTGGACCAACGCACAACCAAATTGTGAATGTGGATGTTAATTATATAAGAATTTGAAAATATAATACATAAATTGAATTAAATAAATACATTATATACTTACTATATCAATATGCCTGAAACAAATCCCGTTCCCATCATTAACGGTGTTATAATCAATTTATTTAATAATTTTCGTCCACTACCAGTTGTAATTAAACATACGCAAAATAATATAACGAAACTTCCATTTGGTTGGGGGGATGGAGAACCGCCTACTCCAGACGATGAAGAACCGTCTACTCTAGACTATGAAGAAGTAGATCTAGAGACAACATAAACTTAACTTAAAAAATAGTGTCGTTTTAAATGCGAAACGGATTAAAATTTTTTTGATATTTCGTCAAAAAATGTTGTTTTTCACAAATTGAAACCAAATCGTGTAAATGAAGCGTATTCATCACCACACTATTTACGATGATGTATTCGCAAAAAGTTCTTGAAGTTTTAAACGGCAAAATGTTGAAGGGACTATGCACGGATTATGGTCTCAAAACCTCTGGGAAAAAAGCGGAGCTCGTCGAACGCATTATCGAACACCAAGGGAAATTGGAAAAGTTGCGTCAAGACTGGAACGCACGTATGTCGCACGGTGCATCGAAACGCGATGAAGAATTCGAGCGCGTGATTCAAGTGTTCAAGCAATGGACGGACGAGAACGGGTTTTGGCCTGCGAAACTCAGTGAATCTGGTGTAAGTTATGAGAATGTCGATATCAATGAGATTCGCGCAGCGTTCGCAGATTACGACCCGAACACATCGACGCTCCGCGAGGACAGTATGGTTCCTACACCCGAGACAAAACTCGAAGTGTTCCTGGAGATGTTGTTCAACGACCGCGATGACTGGCACATCTTCGACACCACTACACAAGAACGCGAGTTTGACTGCGACAGCGAGTTTAGCGACCGGTGGATGGTTGAGGGGATGATGAAGATTTACGACGAGACGACGCCACAACAGTGGTGTGCGACGAGTTATGCAAACAGAGATTAAGAGAGAATGGGTTGGGTTTAGGGTATTCTAGAAAACTATTTTTTATTTTATTAAGACATGAATTGAAATGTAGTTGTTTACCTATCATTACTATATCTATCTCTATGACGTATTTAAATCAAACACAAATAACTATTCCTGATGATATATGGTTTGATATAAAAAAAGAATGGCTTGGGTTAGGAGAGAATTGGAATGCTGGTTTTACGAATTGGTGTAAAGGAAGTTTACTGACCACTGTAGTGTACAAAGATGTCATTTATAAAGAATATAGCGAATTCGTTAGACGTCATCAGCGTGTGCGAAATAATCAGGAGGTGGACATGGATTCAGGGCATCATGGTTCACCCACATTAGCGCTATGGTGGAATAAATATAAAACCTTTTGGAGTAGTAATTTGGTAAAAGAACGGTTTAAATTATCCCGTTCTACCCTTATGGGCAGACTTCATATAGTGTATTTCCATTGGGATTTGCAAGGTAAAAATGGGGAATCAGCAAAATATAAGGCAGATTTTAAATTGCTAGTAGATGGTAAAAAACATTGGGACGCCATATTTTCGCAACCATGGTTTGAATTGCGTTTGTGTTACCTACCTTTCGCCGAAGAAAACAATGATGGACCAGAAATAGGGTAAAACCATAAATTGAATTTCATTTTGCTATTTTTACAGAAAGTATATTACACCAAGTATGTACAGTAAACTTATTCTCGAGAATTTGAACGTTACAGCGCTCAAGACAATTGCAGATCAGTATGGACTATCAAAATCCGGAAAGAAAGCAGATATAGTAGATCGTATTTTCGCTCACCAAGAAAAACATCAAACAAAAAACGCCGAGCACGCCGTACTACTAGCGCGCGGCGCAATGAAACGTGACGAAGGTTTCGAACGCGTCATTCGCGCCTACGTCAACTGGACTGATGCAAATCAGTTTAAACTAAGCAAGCAAACCGGTGAAGTTACCTTTGATAAGGTGCATATCAATGAAATTCGCGGCGCCTTTGCCGACTATGATCCTAGCAAATCACCACTTCGCGAGGATCGTTACGTTCCGGTACCGAAAACGCCTCTGGAGGTGTTTCTAGAGATGTTCTTTGGGAAATACGGTGGCGAGTGGCATTTCTTTGACGACACGGATGAAGATCGGTTGTTTAGTGAGGAGTCAGAGTATAACGAGGAGTGGTTTGTAGAGGGGTTGAAACAGTTGTGGGAAAGCGATGCGCCTTAATGGTGTGCGTCGAGTTATGCAAATCGGGACTAAGATAGAGGTGGTTTTGTTTAGTATAATATATAGAATTTTTTATACGAATGATTTTATGTATAAAAACCATAATTTAAAAAAAAATATAATACTATTTTATAGACATGGGCATAAAAAAAACCCGAGATCGAAAACGAAAATCTATACAAAAAAGGCGGAGTAGAAAACAACAAAAGAAAAGAGGTACTTTAAGAAAAAAGAATAGAAGTAGGAAAAGGGCGGGGGGGGTGTGGCCCTGGGATAATAATGCTGGCGATGCACGCCCCGTCGTCCATACCCTGAAGGAGCAGGAGCAATTGGCGAAGCTGCATGGGAAACAAATGGCGGCGCCGGGGAAGAAGGCGAGGCGGGATGCGGCGGCGGCGGCGCAGCGCAAGAAGGAGGCGGAGGCGGCGGCGGCATGGGAGAAGGCGAATGCGGAGAAGAAGCAGCGCGCTGCGGCGATGGAGAAGGCGAAGGACCTGAGTAATTACTACACGGGAGTGTTTTGGTAAAACCATAAATTGAAATTCATTTTGTAGAAAGTTGTCTAAGCATCCAATTACCATAATGTCTACACATGAACACACTGGCGGACGCTGCATGCAGGCAGGCACCCAACCTGGTAGTCAGGTAGGCACCCAACCTGGTAGTCAGGCAGGCACCCAACCTGGTAGTCAGGCAGGCACCCAACCATCCAGGCAGGCAGGCACCCAACCATCCAGGCAGGCAGGCAGTATATCGGCGCATGAACGCGAAGCAGGACAGAATAACTACGCTACATTAATGAATATACATTATACCTCTCCTGAAATTCTAGATGCAGCGCGCAAGAAATATGAAGCAACTATGGCGGAGTTAAATAAGCAAGGGAAATTTGATCAAGACATTGAAGATTCGGTCGCCGCATACAACAACTATCTAACTACAAAAATACCCCAGAATGTTACATTGAGTGCGAAGGGTGGGGGCGGAAGATTCAATGTAGAATTTAAAGTGGGTCCTGCTTTCATGGATAACACGCAGGTTGAAGTAAGATTCAATACGTCTCCAATGTGTAGTATTACCTTTAAGCCAACAAATGAAGAATCATTGCGAGAATTTCTAAAACGTCGATTTAGTTAAAAAATATAAATGAGAGAGAATAGCGTGATGTGTGTAGGTTTTTGTCTTGAGTTAGAATCTTTTTTTTGTGGTGGTGCATAAATTGAAATTATTTTTTATTGATATGATAATAGTATTGTTACAATGGCAACTTTAACCAATTTGATCTATGTAATTACCACTATTGTAGGTTTTTCTCTTGGATATTTGTCTCGTTTGACGAACTCTATACCTCGTATATCATTGGAAAATATGATTATATGGTGTTTGAGTGTTATAGTAGGTTTTACGTATACTACATTGACATTATTGTTTTACTTTATGGTGATGTATATAGTTGGATTGTTTATATATGATTCTACCTGGTTACCAATAGACTATATGTAGAATAAGAATTGGCGAGAATTAGAACCGCTAATGATGAAATGGTTTATTTCCAAGAATTGAAAATAAGTATGGTTGAACGATTGAATCAACAATGGAAATCATGTAACGAAGTTCAAGGTTCTTTTAAAAACTCTTATTATAACTTTACTTACACAATAGAAAATAGTTATAATCAAACAGGAAACCGAACAATACTATTTCATCATACAGGTAAGACGTTACACGACTATAATTATTTTGATATTAAGAACTGGTTAAACTCTATATTGTAAGCCACAAATTAATATTTTTATTAATTAATGTATTATATATATATATATATATATATATATGACTAAAATACCAATTTTTATTATTGTTCATAATCAATATGAAATTTTAAAAAAAGTAGTGAAATCTTATGAAAAATATATAAAAACTCCTATTGAAATTATATTTCATAATGTAGATTCTACTTATTTTGAAACAATTAATTATTTAAATACTAAACAGAAAGAAGGATATATTGTATATAAATCAGAGGTAAACAATCACCATACAGTAATTAATTCTATAAAAGATTTTATTTCAAAAAATCCAAATTGTGAATATATAGTGATGACAGACGCTGATATTGAATTAAATAATGTTAATGGTGATATACTTGAATTTTATATTTATTTATTAAAGAAATTAAAAAAAACTTCTGTTGGACCAATGTTAAAAATAGATGATATACCAGATGAATACCATAATAAAGAAGCAGTAATTGCTGGACACACAAAACAATTTTGGGAAAAAAAACCTAATAATATTTTATTTAAAAATAAAGAATATGAATATATAGAATGTAACACGGATACAACTTTTCAACTTTTTTCCGCAAAAAATATACCAACCAGATTTCCACATGGTAATAGTATAAGAACATTACAACCTTATGATGCTAGACATTTAGATTGGTATATTAAACCAAATAATTTATCACCTTGTCAACTGTATTATTTAAATAATACAAGTAATATTTCTCACTGGAATAATAAAAATTTTAAAGGGAAATTTCATAATAAAAATTTAAATATTATTAACAAATTTTTTAAAAAAAAATACAAATATGTTTATTACTATAACTCATACAAGAAAGAAAAAGTTTATAATTTTGGAGATTTCGTGACACCATTTATATATGAGACTTTATTTTTGGAGGAACCAATTTTGGATATAAGTGGCGGTATAAAAAAAGAAGACGTTATATTAGGTTGTGGCAGTATACTTGAAAGTTCTACAACAAATTCTATAATATGGGGTAGTGGGTTTATTATGGAAAATCAAACAATTTCTAAACCAAAAAAAATATTATCAGTTAGAGGACCATTAACTAGAAAAAGACTGTTAAAACTTGGTATCAATTGTCCCGAATGTTATGGAGATATTGGTTTGATATTACCGTATTTTTATTATCCGGAAGTTAAGAAAAAATATAAATTGGGTATTATACCACATTATATAGATAAAGAAAAGTTTAATGAAATTTATATTAAAAATGATAAAGATGTAAAAATAATTGATGTTACTCAACCTATACAAGTAGTAATTAAAAATATTTTAGAATGTGAAATGACTATCTCTAGTAGTTTACATGGAATAATAGTTAGCCATGCCTATAATATAAAATGTATGTGGATTAAATTAACAAATAAAATCAAAGGAGGATGTTATAAATACTGTGATTATTATGGTTCATTAAAGCTTGATAATTATAATGAAATGTTACCATATAATTATAATAAACAACTTTCTACAAATGAAACAATAAAATTAATAAATAACTATCCTAATCCTATATTTCCGATAAATACTAAATCTATACTAGAACTGTGCCCTTTTATTAAAATAAAAAAAACTTATTAATATTTATAATCACATAATCGAAAATGGTATTTTTTCCCCAAACGGACATATCCTGTTGTACCAACATTAATTATTGATCTATTTGCAATTTCACATAAAACCACATAAATTGAATAATTATTATTAATTATACTATCATCTAAAAATTTATAAAAGTCATTTTCAAATATTAGTCTATAATCATTTACATCTTTTATTAATGTCTGTCTATAACTTATATCCTTTTCATCAGTAAAAATAAATATAGGAATTTTTTTATTAATTTTGTTTTTGATAAATTTGGCAACAAACTTTGATGATGTATAAGGTCTTGTTCCTAGAGGAGGTGCTAAAATTTTATTATCGAGAAAATCAGTTCTACGAATGTGAATGGACGCAAAACTAGTAACATTTAACTTTAATATTATGTTTTTTGCTAATTCTTTATATTTTTCTGATATATTAAAAGTAATTGGACCTGATTTTCCTAACATTGTATATATTCGTAGTTTTCCATTTACATCATTATGATTAACTAACGCAATTATATCAGAATCACTTTTCATTTTATCTAACTCTGTATTACTACTATAATAAGTTATACTTTTATTAGTTATTATATCGCCATTGTCTTTATAATCAAACATTAATTTTTGAGTTACATTATTAATTGTAGATAAATTAAAATATTCATCCCAATATAAATCTTTAGGCATACATTTATTTTTATTATGTCTATTGTTAAGAGATATCCATGGAGGAGGTAATATAGCTATTCTATTTAATTTTTTAGCAATATGTATTAAAGGTTGTAAATATCCATTAAAATTATGTGAAAATCCACCATATCCACTTGGTATAAAATGTTCACTTGGTTTTGTTGTTGTATCTGAAAAAATTAAAGTCAAATATTTAACCATATATATAATCATATTTAAATATAATTTTTTATATCCAAATAATTTAATTTATTATAAGAATTTTGATTTTGTGAATTATTATCTACAGTAGTGGATTCTTTTTTTATATTGGGATAAATTAAATAAGGGAAAAATATATAATTGTTTTTCTGAATATCATTTCCTATTATATCGTCATATGGTCTATTATCATATCTGTTTTTCAATATAGTATCATAAAGGGATTTATCATATCCTATAGCATAGGCACCCGTTATAAAATTTGAACCAATATTGTAAACAGATTGGTTAATTTGTTTAAAATTAATATGGTTTTTGTTTATACGGTTACTGGCACCAAAATATATTAACTTCCAATTTTTATCTATATCCATTAAGTTTTTATATAAAGAATTAAATCTTTCATTAAAATTCTTCCAGAAATAAAGATCATCTTCTAATATTAAAATTTTAGAATAATTATTATATTTTGCATTTTCAATAATTTTCATATGAGACATTTTGCATCCTACTGCTCCTTTATTACCAAAATGAAGTAATTTACAATTTTTTAATTTATTACCATCAATTGCTTTAAACAATTCAAATTTTATATTTAATTTATCTAATTTACTTTTCATTATTTGATATTTATCAGTATCATTTTCTAAATTGATTAGATAAACTTTATCAAAAATCTCATTAATTGATATCATCATATAATATATTATAATTTTATTTATATTATGATATTTTAAATTTAAATATACAGAAGCAGACTTCTAAAACTTGGTATTAATTGTCCTGAAAGTTATGGAGATATTGGTTTAATATTACCGTATTTTTATTATCATGAAGTTAATAAAAAATATAAATTAGGTATTATACCACATTATATAGATAAAGAAAAGTTTAATAAAATCTATATGAAAAATGATAAAGATGTAAAAATAATTGATGTTACTCAACCTATTAAAATTGTAATTAAAGATATTTTAGAATGTGAAATGACTATCTCTAGTAGTTTACATGGAATAATAGTTAGTCACACATATAATGTAAAATGTATGTGGATTAAATTAACAAACAAAATAGGAGGAGGATTTTTTAAATATAAGAAACAAGTTTATATTTAAATGGGAATGGTACAAACCGTCGTAAAAATTAATTTATATATTTCAAAAAATCCTTCTTTTCATTTTTATATAATGTTTCAATTATGATATTATGTTCAGAAATATTATCTGAACTATGAAATTCATAACAACTATAAGATTTTCTCAAAGCGTTTTTGATTACTTTAATATTATTATTTAATGGCAAATTTTTGTCTTGTTTTATAAAATCAATATAATTTGGCATAATATCAGTTATAACTATTAAGGTAATATTCGAATTATTACTAATTCGTTTATCTGTTCTTTGAATATCTCCTTTAAAATTATAGAATTTCCTTTCTTTAAGATAAATATTATTTACAAATTCATATCTATTTGCAATAGTAATTTCTTCAATTTTCTCAATATTTAAAGTTTCTGCTTTTTCAATAAGATCTAATAATATTTCTTTTAATTTATTATTACTATTCCATAATATGATTGAATGAAACTCATGTTCTAAAGGTATTTGCTTAGGTCTTCTACCCAAATTATATACTAAGTCCATAATAATATCTGAACCAAAATTAATAACACTTCTGTGTATGCCATCGCGTATTTGTAAATCAAAATTATTTCTTTTTACAATTTTACTTTTATTAAAAGTATATCCAAAAAAATTAACAACTTTGTTGTTATAACATTTTGATGCTTCTTCCGGAGTATCAAATTCACCTAAAACATTACATTTATTGTTTAAATAAAAATATGGTATATATTTCATTTTAAAAGCATCATACCAAACATATTTATAATTAGTTTGATAATTACAACAAACGTTGATATTTTTATATTTATTTTTATCATATTCAGTTATTAATTTATCAAATTTTATCTTATTATAATATTTCCAAAAAAATGGTTGGTTTTTTTTCTCATATAAATATTTGTATTCATTTGTATTATTAACTTTTATATATGTAGAAATTTCATTAAGTTTTACCGCAGAGTACGCCAATATATTGCTTGTTTTATATGGAAATGATAATAATGTTTCTTCTTTTAAGTCAGTCAAATCTTTATTTTTTATACATTCATCTAAATTGTACCCCTTAAAATAATTATTATTTATACACTTATTTAATAGTCCTGAGTTATCACTAACTATAACAGCATTAATAAAGGTTTGAAGTAATTTATTATTTATACCACTTTTAATTAAAAATTCAATTCTTTTTATATGTTTTTCTTGGATTTTTTTGCCATTTTTATCAATTATTGCTCGGCATATTAATAGTAATATTTCCATTTCTTTTGTTGGTATTTTAATTTCAGTAATAGTTTCAGGTATTTTATAAGTAACAGAATTAAATAGAATATTTAAAAAAAATAAAGGTAATTGATATTTATAAGCTCCACAATGAAAAAATATATTATTATATAAATCAATTCTAAAACAACCATTTGACATTGTATTATCATATTCTCCTGTTGTTAAACAAGGTTCATATATACAATATGTAATTAGATTAGTTGAAAAATTCTTATTTTTTTTTTTAATCTTCATATTTGATATGCATTTTTGAAAATCATCCGGATGAATTATAATATCTAAATCAGTATCAGCAGTAATTGGTAATTTTAAAAATCCTCTAATTACAACATATTGTATTTTTTCATTATTCAGAAAATCAAAGAAACATTTTAATTGATTAAAGTGTGTCATTATAAATTATATATATATCTTATTATATAAGAATGAAAAAAATAGCTATTTTAATTTCTGGACATTTAAGAAATCTTAATGAAATAATAGATAATTTTTATAATAATTTAATTATACCTATTTCATCAGATTTTTTATATGATATATACATACATACTTGGGATGATAATTGTACAAAAGATAAAATAATGAACCACGATAAAAATTTTATACAAATAAAAATTACTGAAGAATATATCAATAATTTATTTAATGATAATAATATAGTTACAAAAAAAATTATTATTGAAAATCAAGAACAAATAAAAAATAAACTCAATTTTTGTGATTACTTAAATAATAATATTAAAGAAAGAAGTATTCATGGTAAAATTGATGATAGTTATGTTGAAGATTTGACTACAAAATTATTTTTCCAGTTTTATGGACATTATAAATTATTAAATTGTTTAGATTTACAATGTAAATATGATTTTATTATTAAAACTAGACCTGATATGTTTTATGAAAAGTTTGATATAAATTTATTTAACTATGATATTTTTTTTCCAAATTCTCATCAAGCTGGAGGGTATAATATAAATCAATTATTTTTTGGAGGTAAAACAGAATATATTATAAATATTTTGAAATATTTTGAAACTATTATCTTTCATAATAAAAATATGAATTTTAAATTAATTGATAAATATGATAAATCAGATATTAATTTTAATTGTTTATTTAGATATTATATTTTGAATCATTTAAACTATCAACCTTTTTTTACTAATTATAATCCAAAAATTTACAGAAATAAAGCAATAATGATAACAATTAGCTAAAATTAAATTATTAATTAAGTCAGCGTTTTAAATCCTTTTTATAATAAATTATATAATTATCAAATAGGTCCATTTTATACTGTAATACCAAATGATAAAGTTATATGGTTACCTATTCTATATAATCATCTCCAGATGGAGAAAGGATTTAAGGTTCTAAATTTTTATAAAAAAAAAATTTAATAGATTATGGAATAATTTAAATAAGGACAGTACCATAAATTGAATTATATTTTATAAATAACTTTATAAGCATCTCTCACCATGGAAACCACATTTACCGAACTTCCCCGCGACACCTCGTCTCCTCTACTTACCAAAACAGCGTCGGATTGTAGTGTTTCTGCAGAAAACATCCGTCTTTTGTCGGAAAAAGGATTTACGCGATTGCAGCAAGAGCTTGGAAGAAACAATATCAATGCCGGCGATGCGTTGGTGGCGTTTAATATGCAAGACGGAAAGAATACAACAACATTAACCCAATACTTTTGTTTGGCGATAACCCTGCTTGATATGAACAAGTCCGGTTTGGATGAAATAGGTGATGGTATCTTTGAAAAACCCCTTAACTATGTAGTAAGTGAATATAGCAAGAAACTGTAAGTAATATAAAATAAGACACAAATTGAAATACTTTTTTATTTTTTAAGTAAACTAAAACCCATTATGACTGCTATCTATGATTACGCAAAATTGCATCGTCGTCTTCAATTTGACTGCATGGAATGGGAAATTCCAGACCTTCAGGCGAGTATAGATGCGATTACGAATATAAAGCAGCAAACGGTTTTACAAAAGATTCGGGATATGAAAGTAAATCAGGAATATAATGCTGCCCAACGTTACGGATACGACGGACAACGTTCGGCAGTAAAAGGCTGTAACGAATGTATAAGAGTGTTAGGTCAGTTGAATTTCAATACAACAGCACCGGCATCAACCGAGTTGTTACATCCAGAAGATAATGGCAGAATTACATCAGAAACCATTACAATTGTGAAAACAAAAACCGGTGAATCAAAGTGGATTAAAGAAAATATTTACAATAATGAATACAACAATACTAATATAGTATGGATTAGCGAGAAATAAATGTAATAGAGTCATAAATTGAAATGATTTTTTGTTGTTTTTAATTAAAGTATCATTCTTAAGATACAATGTCTTCTACAACATTTATCGGAACACCCAAAACCATTTGCTTCAAAAACAATTACGACATGACCGAGTGGTGTAAATTGAATATCAGTGTAACTTTGACTGGAGGACACTATGAACTTACGTATACCGCAACGTATTCAAGTGACGATGACTTTGCTAAACAAACGCATCCCATGTATGAGGTGTCTATTCAAAACGACGACGAATATTTATTGGATGGTGTAGTAGTAGCAGCGAATCCCATTACGGAGCATATGATAGATTGTTTATTGGGTGAGGAGAATGAGATGATACAAAAATATAATCTAATATTACGTCCGTATGATGCGTATTGTGGCGAGATAATGCGTGCCCTTGCGGAACTTGAAATTTAACAAAAAATGTGTATTTATCATAAATTGAAAAGTATTTTTGATAAATCAACAAGAGCATCTCCTTTATTACCATGGCGTTTGAATCGATTCCGAGCATTTGCATTCCCCGCGCGCACATTAGCGTGACCGAGACTCAAGTGGAACAGACGTTCGACACTATGTTTGGTGTGGGCACCGTGCGAGACACAGACATGTTGCTGCGTGAGGACTACAATACTGGTGAGTTGTTCTGGTTGATTTTCGTTCATTTCAACGCCTATGTACCGAGCAAGGATGCAGCGGACCTAGTATCGTGCATTAGCGATTTCAAAGCGCGCATCGTCAACGGCGAGCAGGTGCGCATTCAATACGACGGCGTGCATTTCTGGAAGGCATACAAGCAGCGGGCATCTCCTCTGCCGGATTTTGAAAAAGAAGAATGGGAACCGATTCCCTCCAACAGTGTTGAACTGGAAAAAATGTTCGACGATATGTTGGCGACAGCGCCAATAAGTTGCCGTTAGAGAAAGAGTATGGTTAGGGTTAGGGTTAGGGTGTATCTAGAAAACTTTTTTTGTTTACATCCATATAGTCGTCTGTATTGGATATGTATCATTTATATTATTTGATAGATGTAAATATTCTTTTGCTTCTTTTATAAATCTCCCTCGTGTTAAATGTAATAATTCAATAGTTTGAATTCGTTTACTGTTATATCTGGTGTTATAATTATGCATATATGTTTTATTTACTTGATTACATTCATTATTACATTCCATTTCAAGTATTATAGCTTTATTATAAGTAACTTGAGTAAAATAACTAGTCTTAATACTTGCAATTTTAGCATAATATATATTAATGGTGCGATATAATAGTTCGCTTAGTTTTATTCTTTCAAGTTTACATTCCAAATGTTCGTATTGGTCTATTAATTTAGATACAATATTTCCAAATGTATGAAATGTATATGGTTTATTGTGTAGTTGTTTTATACTCTGAATAGTTTCATTATTTAGTGTAAATCCTATACATAAAAATTCTGCTATGTTATTTACGCAATCTTTATTCATATTTTGAATTAAGAAATCACAATTATCATCGCCATATAATATTCTAAGTAAATGAATGCGTAGCATGATATATATAATAATATAAAGACATCTATAATATTATAATCAATTCATGAAATATAAAAAACTATTATTTGTAGTATTTTATTTTAAAAGTGTATCTGGTAAGTATGCAACACCTAGATGGTTAACCGTATGTAGATCAAGTAATATAAGTAGATGGTATACGAATACAACAAATACTATACAAACCTTTTTTCAATGTAATGGATTTGATATATTATATATGTAGATATAATTGGTTATTAGTTCATATTAAGCCTTTATAGCTCAGTGGTAGAGCGCCCGCCTAGTAAGCGTGAGGTCCTGAGTTCGATCCTCAGTGAAGGCTGTACGCAATAGAATTAAAAAAAATACTAAACTGTGGACACATAACCAAGTCCAAAACTAGTAGTGTTTAATTAAAATAATACTAATAAACCCCCGTTTTGCGTCGTCTAGGAATAAAAACTTAGGCGGTCGCAGATAGGTTCGCTAGATACCTCATTTAAAAGAA
>Ga0315320_10002226_pt1 | contig 15958 bp, 17 predicted proteins | sample M140m21515metaG_FD_203458 | JGI IMG/M metagenome (GOLD analysis project Ga0315320, IMG submission 203458) | Ammonia-oxidizing marine archaeal communities from Monterey Bay, California, United States - M1 40m 21515 | ecosystem: Environmental > Aquatic > Marine > Coastal | place: USA: California... | reverse complement strand
CTTATTGCTAATCACACAGTTGAAGATTATGCAAATGCTTACATGTTTGGAATGACTCCTCACGCAATCCTTGCCAATAAAAACCCTGAATGGCACGACAAAATAATGGGAAAGTAATATGAATATATTCTTTTTATCCGATAAACCAGTTGAAGCTGCGCAGATGATGTGTGACAAACACTGTTCAAAAATGATAGTAGAGGCAGGTCAAATGCTCTCTACTGCTCATCGTATGCTTGACGGTTATATGGAAAAACGTCCATCCAAATCAGGCAAACGCATGGTAAAATACTATGTTCATAACAGTGGTAATATGGAAGAAATACTATATAAAGCTGTTCATCATGCGCATCCTTGCACAGTATGGACGATGGCATCCAAGGCCAATTATATATGGCATTATGAGCACCTTCTCGGGCTTTCTGATGAGTTTCAACTACGCTATAAAAAGCAACATATGACCATAAACAAATTAAAAGACATCCTTTCTACACCTCCTGACAACATACCAGACATTGGTTTGACTGAGTTCCCTCAAGCTATGAACCACTATCCGGAATGCAAAGTTGAAGGCGATGCAGTGCAGGCATATCGTAATTATTACCACGCTGCTAAGGAATTTGCGGTTTGGCAAAAAGGTAGAGTAGCACCATATTGGTGGGAAGGGTTTAAAGGGTATCCACTTGAAGTACATAATAATTGATCCAAACGACGGCGTATTTTTAGGTACACGAAGTGATGATGAAATGGGTGGAGTTGGAATGCTGTTCTCTGCACATAACTTTTTAGAACTTACCCAAGCAGTTTCTTGGAAGACACGCAGAGAAGCATTCTCATACATGCACAAATATATTAGACCACATTTAAAGCACTGTTTTGTTGCTGAAATTGAGTCTTATACTGATTCTTCATTTGTTACTATATACGACATATGTAGATCTGGATATGGAGATCACGGTACGGAAATGATTGATGCATTACCGATGCCAAATAACTCCGTACATTAATTTCGTATGAAATGAAATTAACTATTGACATTTGCTATTTTATTTGGTATATTAGAATCAACAAATAAAGGAATACTAAAATGTCAAACTATACAACACTTACAAATGTTAACGCAATCAAAACTGATCTTGTAGAATTAGCCGGAACTTATGGTGAGTTTTATGACATGTATATCGACGATGTACGTGATATTGAAACTGCTATTGAGCTTTACAATAAATCTGACGCAAAAGGTTTAGCAAAGCATGTTGACCACATGGACACAGAACCACGTGAAGACTTGATCTTGGCATTCGCAAACGATCTTGGTAAAGAATTCGTTGCTCAACATCTTGGTTACGAAGTTCGTTAATGAAATGAAATTAACTATTGACATTCCGATGGAATCAGTATAAATTAGCTATATACAAAATGAAAAGGAATACATTATGGCGCATGAATTAGAAATGGTAAACGGTCGAGCTCAAATGGCATACCGTGAAAGCAAAGGTCTACCTTGGCATGGTCTTGGTACACCGGTGACAGATGATATGACACCACAAGAAATGATGAAAGCAGCTGGTCTTGACTGGGAAGTCGAGGAGTCAGAATGTTTTGCACGTTGGAAAGGTGATGTTGTAGCAACTGGTCAAAAAGCACTTATTCGTTCAACTGATGGAAAAGTTCTAACACAAGTTGGAAAAGGTTGGAACCCAGTACAAAATGCCGATGCATTTGACTTCTTTACTGAATTCGTATCAAGTGGTGATATGCAAATGGATACCGCAGGTTCTCTTAAAGATGGACGTTTAGTGTGGGCATTGGCTGATGTACGAGAAGGTTTTGAATTGTTTGGTGGAGATGAGGTAAAAGGTTACCTACTATTTTCTAATCCACACGTTTATGGTAAATCCATTGACATTAAGTTTGTTATGGAACGTGTTGTTTGTAACAATACATTGGCAGTTGCTTTGAACGAAAAAAATCAACCATCAGTACGTGTAAATCATCGTTCAGTGTTTGATCCAGCAAGTGTAAAAGAAATCCTTGGTATTGGTCACAATAAAATTGAGGAATTCAAAAACGCTGCAGAGTTTCTTGGCTCAAAACGTTACACTGATGAGAAACTTACAGAGTTCTTTGGTGTTGTGTTTGGAAAATCTACTAAGGAAAAAGAAACCTTGGCTCGTACTGCTAAAGAAGCAATGTCTATCGTTGAAAATCAACCTGGGTACGAGTATGCACCCGGAACTTGGTGGAATGCTTATAACGCGGTTACATATATGACTGACCATAATCTAGGTCGTTCAGCTGACTCACGTATGGCATCTGCATGGTTTGGTGGAAATGCAAAACGTAAAGTTGACGCATTAACTACTGCCTTGGATATGGCTGATGCGTAATGTTTCTTGGAAACATGCTATCATATTGGGAATAGCCTTAGGGCTATTTCTAATTATCGTTGACCCTTTAATGATTATTCGTGGATTATAAAAAAATGAATTACACTATACTTTACATTGCCTTTCACCTTGCCGGAATTATGGGTTACCAATTCTATGGTCAAGACTATTATTTAATCCTTAGTTGTTTGCCTATCGCTTATGCATTATTCCAATATGTTAAGGTAAGTATATTAGTACTCAGTCCCGCATGGGATGTTGAACTTTCATATGCTGACCATATTCCAACCAATTGGAAATTCCTCCACAACGCGGTAATGGCAATGTCAACATATTTAATCTTTAGTGCAGGTTATCAGTTTTTTGCCGGCATCATTTCTTTATATATATTCGTGGTGGTTGGGTCGTTGTTGATTACATCATCTGGCGTAAATCTTGGAGATGAGGAATAATAAATGAAAATATTAATTTTTGGCTTGCCGGGTTCTGGTAAAACTTGGCTTGCCGAACGACTGCAAAAAAGACTAGAATGTGCTTGGTTTAATGCAGATGAAGTACGACGTATGGCTAACGACTGGGAATTTTCCGAAGCAGCTAGATTTCGTCAAGCACATAGAATGGCATCTATTGCTAACCATGAAAAGTATCACGATCGTACTGTTATATGTGACTTTGTTTGTCCGACTGAAGTTACTAGGGCAATCTTTGATGCTGACTACACAGTGTGGATGGATACTATTTCTCGAGGTAGATATGAAGATACAAACGATATGTTTGAAACACCTGAAAAAGTAGACTACCATGTAGAGGAATGGTTTGATAATACGGACGAAGCCTTAGCAGATGCTATTGCAAGACATATAAGGATTAATAATGTTTGATTATAAAAAGCCAACAGTACAGATGTTGGGAAGATGGCAGCCATGGCACGATGGACATACAGAGTTATTTAAACGTGCACATTCAATTACAGGTCAAGTTGTTATTATGATCCGTGATGTATTTAACTTTGACGGTGATGCAGGTGCTGGTCGTACCGCTGCGCAAGATGATAACCCTTTTGGTATTATTGATGTAATCGCAAATATTGAAAAAGGTTTGGCTGAACATGGTTTTAGCAATGGAGTTGAATATTTAATTCTTGAAGTACCAAACATTGTGGATATTAGTTATGGACGTGGTGTTGGATATACATTCACTGAACATGATTTAGGTAAAGATATTCATGATATTTCTGCAACTAAAATCCGCAAACAAATGAGAGAAGACGGTAATTTATAATGGAAGTAAAACATAATACTAACGAATTGTATAAACGCGACTCTAATGGAAAAATTAGAGTTTATTCTGGACAAGTAGGCGAAGAAAACGGTCTATGGTATACACGTGCTGTTACTGGTATCAACGAAGGTAAAATGGTTGAATCAGGTTGGCGAGTTGTAGAACAAAAGAATATTGGTAAAGTAAACGAAACATCTTTAGAAGAACAAGCAATTGCTGAAATGACAGCGGATGCCAAAAAGAAATCGGATCGTGGTTATTTTGACAATATCAAAAATGTTGATACTTACGACAAAATTAAACCAATGCTTGCATCAAAACATGAAAATGCTAAGTATGATTTTGAAAACAAAAAGTATTACACTCAACCAAAACTTGACGGTATTCGTTGTATCGCAAGGGCTAATGGTTTATGGACTCGAGCAGGTAAAGAACTTGTAAGTGTACCACATATTAGCGATCAATTAAAGTCATTCTTTGAAAAGTATCCAGATGCTATTTTAGATGGTGAGTTATATAACCACGAGTTGCGTGAAAACTTTAATAAGATTACTTCTTTAGTTCGTAAAACAAAACCAGAACCGTGGGATATTAAAGACTCTGCAAGATTAGTAGAGTACCATGTATATGATGTTATTAGTCATTCCGGTGTATTCTCTGAACGTATGGATTGGATTACTGAACAAGCTGAAGGTATTCCTAAATTTACTAATTCAGTTATACTTGTTGAAACTACACAAATCTTTAATGAAACTATGATGGACGATATCTATGGTGCATATCTTGAAGATGGTTTTGAAGGTCAAATGATACGTACTGATGATATATACCAATTGAATAAACGTTCTAAATTTTTAATTAAACGAAAAGAATTCCTTACAGATGAATACGCCGTAATTAAAGTTGAAGAAGGAAAAGGCAATTGGGCTGGACATATCAAACGATTTGTTATGCAAACAGACAAAGGTCAAGAATTTGGCGCTGGGGTACGTGGTACACAGCAGGTATTAAAAGACTTGTTTGAAAATGGTCCAAATCCTGATTGGTGTACACTACGATATTTTGCACCAACGCCCGATGGAATTCCAAGGTTCCCAGTTGTTATTGACTGGGGAGTAGGACAAAGAGAAGATTAATTTAAAAAGGAGACTATATAATGACTGATCTACCGTCAACAATTACAGACACTGATCGTAAAAAAATCCAAGGTGCGCTTAAAGAAATGTCAGATTCAATGACAAGGGTAGCAGCTGAAAAAGATTTGCAAAAGGAAATAGCAGCTAAGATGCTTGAAGATTGTAATGTAGGTAAAGCGCATTTTAATAAACTTGCACGAATTTACCACGCATCAAATCTAATGGAAGAAGCATCACGTAACGATGAGTTTATGGAGTTTGCTAATCAGGTAATGGCATCACCATCAAATCAAATTGAAAACTAAATGAAATCGCAATACGAAATAACTGTACCTTATTATCAGCAGCAGGAATCAAATGAGCCACAACTCAATTCAGCTGAAGATGGGCATCGTTACGCGATGTTTGTTAAGGGTAACGACCATTTAATCAACGGAAGAACTTATTGTTTCCAAGATGAAGATGGTAATTACGTCAGTACTTTCGTAAGCCAATATTCTGATATTATTGAACAAAACCTAGAACCGCGTGTGAAGGAGGGTGTACTTGCTTTGCACGCGAAAGGTTATTTAACGTTTACTAGTTGCCAAGGGCATGACGACTCAAAGCACAGATATATTGGAGTAGTGTTTAATAATAAAGAACAAAAGAAAGAATTTATTGAATCAGTGGATAAACTTAATTGTGGTATCCATTGGTATGATAATTCAATAAACAGTGTTGAAAGACCGTGCCATGAAATACCTTGGTGGTCTGAAGGTGGTATAACGTTACACATTGTTTATGACGATCAAAAGTATAACGAAGCACCACAACAAAGACGCAGACAAAAACCATATACTGATTCAGAACTTACTAAATTTTGGAATATACAAACTAATCGTAACTATACTCATTATGAATGTATAGTGTTTTCGTTTGGTTATCCAATGGTAGAGAAAAGTATATGGCAGAGAATACACAAATGGTTATTCTACAAACAAGATAAGGTTGAAAAGTCATATGAAGACTTCCTATCTAAAGCGTCATATCTCCCAGACTATCTTGCATAAAAAAAGGGAAGCCCGAAAGCTTCCCCAGTTAGTATCGTTAACCGATATCTTATATTTAGAACAAGTTGCTCACTAATACACGACGGTAGTAAACGTTTGCGTCCGCAGTAAGTGCGCCATTGCCTTGAGATCCGCCAGCAGCGAATGGGTTTGAAACCATGCCGTAACGAGTCTTGAAGCCAATTTTCGGTTGGAAAGAATTCTCACCAACTGCACGAACCATTTGTAACGGCACGTATGGGCAATAGAATAGACCAGCATCGAAAGATGATGAACCTTTATATCCTACAACCATGTAGTTTGCGCCTGCATATGGGTCGATGTACACTTTGTAACGACCGTTTAGAACACCTGCGAATGTATTGCCTGTGTCGTCAACGTTCAACGAGTTAGAGTTAAGAGCTGGTGTGTAATCAAGTACACCTGCCATTTGAAGTGCAGAAGCAACATCAGATGAACAGATAACCATGTTACCTTTACCACGTCTTGTACCTTTAGCAATCGCGTTAGCTTCTTGCTCGATTTGGAACATAAGACCTTTGAACTTCTCTACTGACCAACGACCGTTAGCATCAACATCTAAGTCGAATGTACCAGCGGCAGCAGTTGCAGTTGCACCAGCAACGGCGTTTGTGTAGATTGTACGAACTAATTCACGGTTGATTTCCACTAGGATTTCAGACTGTAAGATGTTCGCTAGTTCTGTTTCAGCATCCAGACCGTGTACGGCTTTAAGATCCTGAGCAAGCTCTGTTGTGTATTCAGCTTTCAACGCACGTGATTTTGCCGCAACAGTTACTTTTTCGATTGAAAAAGCCATTTCAGCAAATGAGTTGTTGGCTGCGTCACCTAAAGCTTCAGCTGTTGGTGTGTCCATACCAGTACCTGTTGTTACAGATGCTTGACCTGGAGCATTTGCAGAGTGTGTTCCTGCGCCAGAGAAGTCTGTATCAGCTTCGTTGTAGAATACTTCGTTAGCAGCTGCTTGTGAAGTGTGTGTTGAACGCATTGCGAAGATCAAGCCTGTTGGGCCTGTCATTGGCTGAACGCCAGCAATATCGTATGCGATCAAGTTTGGCATCGCACGACGTACTAAAGAAATAAGTACTGGGTCGTAACCAGCTGTTGGGCCAGTTGCGGTTGCGTCGCTTGAGAAACCTGGGCCTGATCCTGCAGCGTTAGTTGGTGCCGCTTCAGAAAGTAAGCCTGTCATGTTAGCAGATAAGTCGCCTGACTCTGCTAAAGCTCGTTCTGTGTTTTCAAGAATAGTAGCTGTTACGCTTTTCTTGTGGTTGTCTGTAATAGCAGAAAAAGAGGAATGCTCCAAGATTGGACCCCATTTTTCAACTAATGCTTGATAGTTTGACTGAGTCATTAGATTCTATCTCCTTGTTGAGTTATTCTGGATATATTTATAAAAGTTAATATTTTCATTAGGTTTACTTAGTTACGGTTCAAATCTGCTAAAAGAGCATTAATCGTTGAGTGCTCAGAAAGTGGTTGTTTCACTTCTGTGTCTTCTGTGATAATTGCTTCTTCTTCAGTGACTTCCTCAACTACTGGCTTCGCTTTTTTGAAGAACGATTCCTTTAGTGTTGCAAGGTCTGATTTGTAGCTGTCGACATTATCGAAAGCAAGCTTTTCTGATAGTACTTTAAATCTTTCTTGTTCTACAAGTGTAAGACCTTCAGTCATTTCAGCAAAAACGCTTGATGCAGTTTGAGCATCAGCAGCTTTTTTAAGCTCAACATTTTCAACAATCGCTTTATTAGCGTCTGCTTTTAATGTTTCAATTTCTTCTTCCAAACCAGCAACGACGTCTAGAGTTTCCTCATCAACAGCGATGTTGTGTTCTTCGAATAGGCCTTTAAGACCGTCCATTAACGACTCTGCCATTTCAACCTTAATGCCGGCCTCGATAGCAACTTCGTTTTCTGTCATCCACTCTTCTACAACGTAGTCAAGATATGAATCGAGATTTTCTAACATCTGTTCAACTGATTCATCAAGTGCAGTTTGCATTGATGCTTCTAAAACTTCTGTTTTCTCAACGATAACTGCATCAGCTTTTACTGTTGCCGCTTCGTTAACCGCAGCTTCGAATACCATAGTTGCTTTAGCTGTAAATTCTTCTGACAAATCCATGCCTTCGAAAATAGTCGCGATTGACTCTGCTACTTCAATTACTTCTTCTACGATTTCATCAGCTTCTTCAACTGATTCTTCCGCTTGCATTGGTGCTGGTGCAACTTTATCGGCTGTTGGATCAACCTTTTTGTTTACATCAGCTTTTTTCTTTTGGTGTGTGCCGCCTGCTGGCGCAACTGGCTCAGGAACCTCGGAAGGTTTTACTGAAGACCCGCCGTCATCAACAACGAACTTTTCGTCTAGTTCTGACATATGTTCTACTCCTTTATTTGGATACTTATATTATATGAGTATTATTTATAATAATATTATTTTTCAGCTTTTCTAAGTGAGTTCACAAAACGCTCGAATAATTCAGATGCGGTGCTCTCATCAATCTTATGAACAACGCGCCTAATTTGCTTTTCTACCACTTGTTGTATTTCTTCAATAACCTGTTCAATAGGTTCCTGAGCAATCCAGTTACCTGAGGCTATATCGTAATAGTATTCAGCATTTTCCATAATACCATTCACAAAACAATTTGGACCAGATGGGTCAGTTACGATGTCGACTGTGGCTAGGTGGAAGTCATTTTGTACTTCCATAATACCATCTTTCGTTGCTTTAACTGAACCTAATCCGCGGGTAGATACACCGATCTTAACACCCTCGTCCATAAATGTTTTGACTATCTCACCCATTGGTGTACCAAGAATTTTGGCTTTACCAGTAAAGTTTGATCCCTCTCGTTTCATCTCTGTGATAAGATGAGACACGCGATCGCCGTTAATTGTAGGTCCGTCTGGGTGACCCAATTCGCCTAGCGCTCGCTTTGTTTCTACAAAGTCAGCATTGTATCTGACCATTTCTTTTTCTAAAACCGTCGACGGATAAATTCTTCCATTGCGGTTTTTAATATCGCCTTGCATAAAGATGCCTTCGATGAAATAGGATTTCTTGCCTGTTTCTTCGTTGATTTCAGTAGCAACGTTACATTCTTCTACAACTTCTGTTATTAATCTCATATCTCTGATCCTTTAAAAATCTATTTATAACGCTTCTCGGGCAAACCCTACAATTTCTTCAAATCCAGCGTCGTCTTTCATCATTACCTTTTCCATGTCTCTGCGGTTTTTAGCATTGAGATTTTTATAAAAGTCATTCAAAAGTTTAGCATCTTGTTTAGACACTTTTACGTTTTTGCCATTCTTTAATCTCAAGTTACCTACTCTAACCGCTTCGTCTAATGTTTCAGTAAAGCTTTCTTTGCGCACAAGTTTGTCTGCAGCTTTAGCAATACCAGCTGTTCTGTTTTTTGCTTTCTTTGCAGCCTTATTAGCTTTACCCCACTGATGATACATATCATCGTCTCTATCCATAGTATCGCCTTTGGCTTGGTGATGAAGGTCTTTTGCAACTTGTCTGTCTTTATCACTATGTGCTTTTTTAATATAGCTGCCAAGAGTTTTCTTGTCTAACTCATTAATAGCTTCTTCGTTTGCAGGACGTGGATTGTGTCTGTTAGCAGCCGAGTCTTTAAACCTAGCCATTGGGTTTCTTTTAGTTGTAGTAATAGACTTAATGCTTGTTGGTTTAGGATCCTTATCTTTTGGTTGACGTTCTTCGCCAATAACGTCCTGACCCTTATCATCTGTACGATCAACTTTAGTCTTTTTGTTAACAGTACGAGTTTTACCATCTGGTCCTGTTTGAGTAACCATAGTTTTCATCGCCGAGGAAGTCGTTTCAACTACTTCAACTTCCTCATTTGACTTTTTTCGCGCACGCATAATTGCGAAGTCGTGTCCGTCAATTTTCCCATTTTTGTTATGGTCAAGTTTTTTCTGTTTACCTGATAACGCTTCGTTCCATTTAGCGAATGCTAAATCTGAAACCTTTTCAGTAACTTCTTCTTTTTTATCCCAAGGAGCTTTAGCTAGAGTAACTTTTTTCTTGCCTTCTTTTGATGCAGCAGTAGCTTTATCAAGCGCAGCCTGTGTAGCCATCTCTTTTGATTCGTTTGCTCTAAATTGGCTGAACTTACGACCTTTACGTAATACAGGCTCTTGAGCTGGTTTATCACCATAAGCTTGATCGTAATTAGCATCGTCTTCTTGGTCAGCAGGACGTGCAGCTTTTGGCTTTCCAATATCACCACTGAATTGACTATCAGGTGCTACAGGATGTTGCCCAGGTTTTTGGTCGTGTTGATCTTTGAAAGCTTTTTCTTCCGAAGATTTCGGTTGAGCAACTTCGCTAAGGATATTCTTAAAACTTTTCATCACTTAACTCCTAATTTTGTTTGTATATATTTATATGAATTTGTTGTTCTCATTTTATTCCTCGGCCTCTTCTGGAGGGTTTTCCTTGGCTTCAGCTTGAATTTGATCCTTCATGTCACCCATTTCTTCTTCTGACATGCGGAGAACATTGCGTAATACCCATTCTCTAGAATAGTATGTACCAACATGTTCCTCAACTTCACGTAGAGTACTGAGTCTTTCACGAGTGATTTCAGCTTCTTTAAGCTCTTGGAAATAGTTATCTTGTACAAAATCATAACGAATAGCGTTTTTGATTTCAGCAAATTCTTCTGGCGTTAATACACCTTTAAGTAGTAATTGCCTTTCAAGTATCGCTGTAAAGATAGATGTAAAACGTGCTCTTAGTCTTTTAATGAATTTACTAAATTTTAATTCATCGCGAGTAATTTCTGAAACACGACCAAACGAATACATTGTCTCTGGCTCTAAACGAGATAACGGAACCTTTAAAGATTTGTATAGTTTACGTTGGAAGTATTGCATATTCGTATCGTCTGTTAATCCAGCAGCGTTACCGCCTGCCATCGTATCAACTTCAGTTGAACGTTCACCGCCACGACGAGGGAACCAAAAGTCTTCAGTCATTGTCATCATTTTGCGAGCGTCTGTAATTTCACCAGTTGACGAGTTGTATTGTAACTTGTTTTTATGGCGAACCATCATATCTCTTAGATACTGCTCAGCTTTTGATTTAGGTAAGTTGCCAACGTCAATGTAGAACACTCGTCTCTCAGGAGCTCGTGTAATAGTGTAAATAACTGTTGCATCTTCCAACATCCTTAACTGGTTTAGCGGTTTAATTGAAGGATGTAAATAAGATAATACTAATGAATTGTTTTCATTCATTACGCCTGAAGTAACTCTAGCAATAGAGTCTTTAGCAATCTTATATCCTTGTGTACCACCACTTGCTGAGCTCGTTTTATTTGAGCCAAAACCTGTTTCAGAATACATGTAATATTCTGACTTAACTTTTTTAACTGGGATACCTGAATGTGGATCCTTTTCGCGTTTATCAACTTCACGAATGAGTTTTAGTTTACGCGGATCTACATATCGTAATTCTTTAATGCCATCGGCAATGTTTTCCGGATCAATAATAACGTGATAGTTTAAACGACCATCAACGTAGAATTTTTGAAACGTTTCGTATGCAGTAACAGAAAAATCTAACAATGACAAGATGCCATCGAACTCTTCTATAACCATTTTCTTAACTTTGTCTGGTAAGTCTGTATCATCCAAAAGGATTTCAACAACTTTATCGTCAGTGTCTACACTAATGGCTTCGTTGATTACTTCGTCAACAGCCTGTGCGATTTCTGGCTGGTGTGCTAAACCTCGGTATTTTGTTACTAATTCCGACTCAGTTTTAGCAGTTCCTTCCATGTCCAAGAGTGTACTATAGAAGCCACCCATTGCATTACCAACGGTGATAGCTCCATCGTCATTTTGCGGTTCAGCAAAAGAGGACGGTACGAAACCATCCTCCTCTGTATCACGCTTTATGTCAAAACCAAAAATTTTCATAAATTCACTTTCTCATTATTTAAGTAGTTGGAATGCCGGTGTTACCCTCAACACGCCATAAGTCATATTGGAATGTTACGTTGAATTCTTCAATCGTATCAGACTGTGCCCAATCCATTTGGATACCGTCGATACTGACTGGATACATACCTTCAAAGATATATGTTCTAAGAATTGAACCATCTTTACTGAACTGAGTAATCTGTCCAGTTGACTTGTAGTCTTGTGGTAATGCTCTGGTGTTCGAGTCATGCGAGTTAATCGCGTTTGACCAGGCTTCCATTGCGTTACGTACTGCGAAATCTTCATCGTTGATTACGGTCACGGACCAATCCTGGAATGTTCTATCACCGGCATACTTGATCTGACGACCAAAGTAAGGTACCGTAAATTGCCCCAGAACTGATTCTGGGATACCTGCTGAGCGGATCATAAACGGAGTTTTGATGTCAGCTTCTGGAGCAATTGGGTTAGTGATTTGACATTGGAACAGGGTAGGACGTGCACCGCCACCGACGAGCTCTGATTTGAACTGGTTGATATTGAATGCCATGTCTATTTTCTCCTATTTTCTATTCTTATTTATTTAAGTTAACTGACCAACAATTTCGTCAAATTCAATACCTGTTCTTGTAGCAACGAATGTTAATTCGATAACGTTAATAGAACGGGCTGGTTTGATGAATATGCTTGCGCGGAATTTATTTTGGTCAATTACCTCAGGAGTGTTGACAGTTGAGTCACTGATTACTCGGTAATCAATAATACCACGTCTTCCTTGGATATCACGTAAGAACGGATCTACGATATTCTTAAACTGTGTTTGAGTGAACTCATCATTCAATTCAAACAAGAAGCTTTGAGCTGCGGTAGCGATTGATTTCTCAACTGCGATAAACAACCTACGAACATTTAGACGATCAAACGCAGATGTTAGACCTAAACCAGTTTTATCACCAAATAGTACAATACCTTGACCTACTTGAGACATAACAGGGTTAACGTCTGAACCATACAATAAATCTCTCATTGTTTTGCTAGGGTTAAATGCTAACTTAACAACGTTCTTGATTACACCTTTTCTGAAACCAGCTGGTGATTCCCAAGGTTCAACTCTAGCTGCTAATCCAGCCATATCACCGTTTAATGGAGTCCAACGATATTTGTCGTTATACTTATCATAGCGGTATTTGTATCCACTATCCATGAATGAATAAGATGAGTTTTGAACTTTGTTGCGATATGCAATTACGTTAGTAAGTTTGGCATTCATTTTAAGTTCGTCAACAACAGCTTCCTTAGATGGTGAGATAAACGCAACACAATCTTTTCTTGTTTCACAGATGTTAGAAACAATATAGTTTGCTCTTGTTGCAGCATCATCGCCTTTACCTTGTAATACGAACGCAATGTCGATTTCGTTAGAACTTCTTAAAGTATCTAGTGCAAAACCTAATTGAGCCAACGTAGCAGTTGTTTCAGTAACCGGTGATGTTGCACCAGCCATTGTTTCGTACTTAGCAATTGCACTACTTGCAGTACCAATTGGAGCACTGTTAGCGATTGCTACCCAAGATGAGAAGTTTTCAATCACTGTACCGTAATAATTAGTAGTACCTTGTGCTGAAACTGCACCTTCAGTTGTTGAAATATTTTCGAATTTTTCTAGCATAAATCCTTTAGTACCAGAAATTTCGCCTCCCGCATCAATCACTGCTACGTGAATGTGGTTAGCGTCTGGCTTTCTAGAGAATGTTGCTCCATGCTGCCATTTCTTTTTGATTGATAGTTTAGCTAAGTCTGTTTCAGCTAATGTGTATTTGTTAAAGAACTCAATATCATATGAATATAGAGCAAGGAATGATGTATTAGCATCTCCCGGTGTTGCTTCAACATTTACTGGTGTTTCTGTAAACGAGCTAACTCTTAATTCTTGGTATCCGATTGACTCGTTACCAATTTCTAATACGTCGCCTGCAATCAAGTCTTGTAGGTTTTGTGTGTTAGCAGTTTCAAATTGAACGTTAGAAGCATTAAAGCTAATAACTTGATCTATTTGAGTATTTGAAACTTTGTTTGTTGGAATTCCTGCAACTGCAACGAATTCACTTTCAAAGCCAGTGGATGATACCCAAGCAACCTGTAATGAGTTACCAAGTTCACCTTTATATTTAGCCTTGAATGCACCGTAATAACTATCGTCTGAAACGACGTCATTATTTGCATCAAGTGTGATGTCTAGTATTGTACTGTTAGCTTCAGTTGAACCATCATCTGCACGAACCACATATAGAGCATTTGAATACGATAAGTAATCAGCTGCTGTAAAAAATGTTTCGTAATTGTCATCATTAGGTGCGCCAAAACGATCTACGAGTTGGTTTTCTGATGATAATAGCAATGGTTCGTTAGTCGGACCCCATCTAAATACACCGGCTAAAGCAGCAGGTGGCGTTGAGATGGCTGGTACTGCCTGGGAAGCATCGACTTCTCGAACGATAACAGAGGGACTTACGGAAAAAGCCATATTTTTCTCCTTTATGTATTGAAAACGCGTTAATCTTGTTTTATGTATTTCTTACTGTTTCTATTTATAAAAAAAGGTATTCTATATAATATCACAGTCTTAGGCCGTCGTCTTCATAGTAAAAATCTTCGCCACTATCAATTAAGCCAAAAGGTAACAGTTCCTCTTCAATTTGTTCTTCTGTCTTCTCTCGTAACTTTATAAGTGTATTTATGTCAGTCATATCTTTGAAATATGCCTGTTCAGTCATCCATGCGAACAAAACAAGGTTCATAACTAAATCGTCGTGAAATCCTGACTCTGCTTCGAATGAATTAGCCTTTTTAGAGAACCGGCTAATCTCTTGTATAGTATCATAATCTTGAATAATAAGTTGGTTTTGTTCAACTAACATTTTAAGCATACTACAACCAGTTGCTTTAACATTTTTAGTTGTTCGTATTCCATTATCTACTTTTTTACCAAACCCACCAGTAAGCATTTTACCGGAACGTCCGTTATTTGCGGTATATAGTATATTGTCATAACCATAATCCATTAAAAGAACATCAGCAACCTGTTCTCCAATATCGTTAACCTCTATTAAAACTGCAGCCGTGTTATACATTTGTCCTATTCTATAAACAACAGATGCAAAATCAATTGGTCCTACCATGTTATCTCTAAACATTGCCACTTGTTTATATGGCATCTCTGTAATATCAATTACTGAAAAACATGAATAGTCTAAACCTTTACCACGAGCAACGTCAACTGTCATAGAATATTGACGTTCTTTAATTGGCTTTTCATATTGCATAAAGCCGTCATGCTGTGCTATTGGTGTTTGATGTAATAATTCTTTTAGTTTCCAACCTGCAATAAGAGTACCAGAACTACCTAGGAACTGACAACAATATTCTTGGTTGAATTTTTCTTCGTCGTGGTCTAATGCTTCGATTGTTTCCTTACGCCATTTTTCATCGCGACCCGGAACATCGTGCCACATAACTTCTTCATATTCATAACCATTTGTACCTTCTTTTGCGCCAGTACATGTTTTCCAAAAATGGTTTAATCCATTTGGAGTTGAAGTCATTAAAAGTTTTGTTGACTCGCCAGACGAGATAGTAGGATAAACAGATGCGAAAAAATCGTCATATCCTTCGATGAATGCAACCTCATCGAGATATAGAAAGTTAACAGACTTACCACGAATAGCACTTGACGACGTAGTACCTGCCAAAACTTGACATCCGTTCTCAAGTGCGATATTTCCTTTGTTCCATTCTTCAACCCCTTGTTGCAGCCATTTAGGTAATGCCTCAAATGCGAGCTTAACTCTTGCCATAACTTCTCGAGCAGCGTCACCTTTGTTAGCTAGAATAGCAACAGTTTTAAATTCGTTAAATAAAACATAATGTAAAATAATAGCCATAGCAGTGGTTGTTTTACCAGACTGACGTGCTGTTAACACTGCTAAACGTCTATTGTCTGTAATTTTTCGAGTAATGTTTTCTTGGTAATCATACATTTTAAATGGAACTAGCCCTTTATCAACGTGTACGATTTTAATATAATTCTTAGCAAAGTAAATAGGATCCTTTGC
>Ga0315320_10002225_pt1 | contig 15959 bp, 12 predicted proteins | sample M140m21515metaG_FD_203458 | JGI IMG/M metagenome (GOLD analysis project Ga0315320, IMG submission 203458) | Ammonia-oxidizing marine archaeal communities from Monterey Bay, California, United States - M1 40m 21515 | ecosystem: Environmental > Aquatic > Marine > Coastal | place: USA: California... | reverse complement strand
TCTATTTCTAATTTCTTTCGGTTTATATTCTTCGTAATATTTCTCTAAACTATCATAAAATTCATCTACTGGTTTATCTAATTGTTCTTGAATTTTATTAAAAATAAAATGAATCCATTTCATAAAAGACATTCTTGAACTCAAATAAGGAGTAACAGGATATTTGTCTAAAAGTTTTAAAAAATTATCACCAATTGGTTCTAGAGGAAAAAATAAAGGTAAGTTTTGAATCAAATCATAATATTTTCTTTTACTTACATCATTAGGTTTAGCAGGATAAGTCATTGCAATTGTTTGTAATGTAAATTTCAAATGTGGTAGCCATACATTATAGTTTAAACCCATTAAATGTAAATGATATAAAAAGATAACAGATTTTACATATAATGATGAACTCTAAACAAAATCAGTTTTGTAATAATTGTGGAAAAACAGGTCATTCTTATAATCAGTGTAATAAACCAATAACAAGTTTAGGTATAATAGCATTCAATAAAATCAATGGATGCCTAAAATATTTATTAATTTGTAGAAAAGATAGTTTAGGATATGTTGAATTCTTAAGAGGAAAATATCCTATATACAATCGAGATTATATACAAAATATAATCAATGAAATGACAATACAAGAAAAAGCAAACTTATTAACAAAAGACTTCAACGAATTATGGAAAAACCTATGGGGTGATTATTATGGTGTTCAATATAAGACAGAAGAAAAAAATGCACATGATAAATTTTATCAAATAAAAGAAGGTATCCATCTTTTTGATGATAATTTTTTTAACCTTGAACAATTAATACAAAATAGTAATACCAGTTGGACTGAACCAGAATGGGGATTTCCTAAGGGTAGAAGAAATTATAATGAAAATGATATTACTTGTGCATTAAGGGAATTTACAGAAGAAACAGGATTTCCAAAGAATAAAATAAATATAGTAAAAAATGTATTACCGTTTGAAGAAATATTTACAGGATCAAATTTTAAATCATATAAGCATAAATATTTTATAGCTAATTCTAATTATATTGACCAGGGAAATTATCAAAAAAGTGAAGTTAGTAAAATTAAATGGATGACTATTGACCAAGCTAGTTCTTCTATTAGACCATATAATTTAGAACGAATTGATTTATTAAAAGATATAGATAAAATTTTACATAAATATAGTTTAATCTCATAATATATTAATATGCCACCTAAAAAAAAATCTTGCAAAGGCGACAAAGATATACGATTTAAAGTTGATGGTAAATACGTCGGTAAAACAAAAACAGGAACCTGGACCCGTTTTAGATGTTGTAAAGATGGAACTTTTGAAAAAATAAAACCTCATTTATGGACCGATGAAGCAAATGAATTATGGGATGAAGTAGTTGCATCAGGTAAATTGAAGTGTGACTCAAATATTAAACTAACAAATGTGAAGATTGACAAAAGTAAAACAAAAAGAAAGAAAAAAATAAAACCAGAAAAAGAACCAGAACCAGAACCAGAACCAGAACAGAAAAAAGTCGAAGAACCTACTGAAGTAGAAAAATCGTGTATAGATTTAATTAATACCCTAAGAAACAGTGTTATAGATTTAACAATAGAAAGTAAAGAATATCAAAAACTTTTAAGATGTGTAGAAGAAAAAAATAGAATAGAATTAAATGAGAATAAAGTTGATACATCATCTTTATATCCTGATTTAACAGATCCTAATTTTTCAAAAAAGATAGCATTAAAAAAGGAGTTTGATGAAGTGAAAATAGAAAAGAAAAGTAGAGAAGAAATAGATAATATAGAAGATGTAGCAACAAAATTATGTAGTCCAGATATTCCATTTGAACTTGAACCATATCAAATGTTTGTAAGAAACTTTCTATCATCACAAACACCTTATAATGGATTACTTTTGTTTCATGGATTAGGCACAGGTAAAACTTGTTCTTCTATACAAGTTTGTGAAGATATGAGAATATATTTTAATCAACTTGGTATAAAAAAGAAAATAATTATTGTAGCAAGTCCAGTTGTTCAACAGAATTATAAACTTCAACTTTTTGATGAAAGAAAATTAAAACTTATAGACGGTCATTGGAATTTAAAATCTTGTACAGGAAATAAATTCATAAAGGAAATAAATCCAATGTCGATGAAAGGTTTATCTAAAAATAAAGTAAAACAACAAATAGACAAGATAATAAGACAATCTTATGAATTTATGGGATATACAGAATTTGCCAATAAAATAAATGCTTTAATTAAATCGACTAAAGGTAAGGATAAGAAGATAAATAAAAAAAGAAAAATAGCTGTTATTAAAAAAATGTTTTCTGATAGGATGTTAGTTATAGATGAAATTCATAATATTAGAAATGTTGCTACAAATAGTAAGTTAAAGAGAACAACTCAAAATATGAAAGAATTAGTTATGTATGCTGAAAATATGAAATTAATGTTATTAACAGCTACTCCTATGTTTAATGATTATCGTGAAATAATTTGGTTAACTAATTTACTTAACTTAAATGATAATAGATTTCCTATTGGTATAAGTGATGTTTTTGATGGTAATGGTAATTTTTTAAAAGAAAATGGTATTGAAGTTGGAAAAAACTTATTAATTCAAAAATTAACAGGATATATTAGTTATGTTAGTGGAGAAAATCCTTTTAGATTTCCATACAGAATATGGCCGATTGAATCTAAAAATCCACATTCTTTACAAAAATTATTAAAAGATGGATGGCAATATCCTACAACACAAATTAATACAACAAATATTACAGAACCTATAAATTATTTAGATCTAGTTATATCTGTATTACATGAAGAACAGGATAAAGCATATAATTTTGTTATTGAAAAAACAAAAGAAAAACATCCAGAATTAAATGATCCAAATAAAGGTATTCAATATACTGTAGTAGATGGTCCTGAACAAGCATTAAACATTATTTATCCACATGAAAATATGGATAATGGGAACTTAGATTATAAAGGACTATATGGTAAAACTGGATTGGGACGAGTTATGATTTACGATAAAAATACAAAAAAACAATTTCAATATTCTCAAAAAACATTAGATAAATTTGGTAGAATTTTTAGTAGTGAAGAGGGAGAAAACTCACCTTTAAGAAAGTATAGTGCAAAAATTTATTCAATAATTAATACTATAAAAAATAGTGAAGGAATTATTTTAGTTTATTCCAGTTATATAGATGGAGGGTGTGTTCCTATTGCATTAGCATTAGAAGAAATAGGAATAACAAGATGGGAAACAAAAGGAGGTAGAAGTAAATCTTTATTCGAAACCCCACCAAAACCATCTGTAGGAAAATATGTTATGATTACTGGAGATAAACAATTGTCTCCTTCAAATAAAAAAGAATTAAATGCATGTACTGATTCAGAAAATATTAATGGTGAAAAAGTAAAAGTAATAATTATATCTAGAGCTGGTTCAGAAGGTTTAGATTTCAAAAATATTAGACAAGTTCACATATTAGAACCGTGGTATAATATGAATAGAGCAGACCAAACAATTGGAAGAGGTGTTAGAAACAAAAGTCATTGTGATTTACCTTTTCGTAAAAGGAATGTTGAAATATTTTTATATGGTAGTCAATTATTAAACAGAGAAATAGAACCTATAGATTTATATGTTTATAGATTGGCAGAAAAAAAATCTATCCAAATTGGTAAAATAACAAGATTATTAAAAGAAAATGCTGTAGATTGTCTACTAAATATAAATCAACAAGATTTTATCGAAACAAGTATGAATAAACAAGTTGATTTAGAATTATCTACTGGCGAAAAAATAAAATTTGATGTAGGTTATAAAAGTAATAGTATTATTTGTGATTTTATGAATTGTGAATATAATTGTAATCCAAATAGTTCTATAGATGAAGATGCTAGTATTGAATCATATTCAAAAGGATTTATTATTATGAATTTAGATAAAATACTAAGAAGAATAAAAGTATTATTCAAAGAACATTACATTTATACTAAACAAAATTTGATATCACGAATAAATGTTATAAAAACTTATCCTATAGAACAAATAAGTATGGCTTTAGAAACTATGATTAATGACAAAAGTCAATTTTTAGTTGATATGTTGAACAGGGATGGAAGACTTGTCAATATAGGAGATTTATATCTTTTTCAACCTATTGAACTTTTTAATAAAAATATAACAAGCTATGAAAGAAGGGTTCCTATTGATGTGAAAAACAAAAATGTTAAAGTTTTATTAACACCAGATTTTGATTTGAAAGAAATAGAAGTAGAAAAAGAAAAAACTTTACAGAAAAAAGAAACAAATGATGAAATATTCAAATTACAAGACGATTATTATTTAGCTACTAATATTCAAAATAAAATAAAAAATAAAACTTGGATAGAATGTGTTCCATGGGTCATATATAACTTAGTTGAATTTGATGAATTAGATATAAATAAATTAAAAAGATTTGCATTAGACCATTTATTTGATATTTTGAATTTCAATAAAAAGTTAAATGTTCTTAATCAATTATTAAATGTTGAAGATCAATTACAAGATGAATTTAAGACTAAACTAAAAGAAGTTATATTAAAATATACTATTCCAGAGGAAGGTATAGAAGGTATAGCTATTACAGATTATAATAATAATATGCTTGAAAAAACAATAGGTCTAAAACTCAAGGCATTTATATTTGTAAAAAATTCAGAAAAAAAACAATGGCAGCCAATAAAAAGAGAAGAAGCTAGACTATTAGCTACCATGTCTCAAAAATTCACTTATAATACAGTAGAAAATTTTAATAAAAAACTAATAGGATTTTTAACTCAAAATAATAGAAAAAGAGTTATTTTTAAACTAAAAAGTGTAGAACGCGGTAAAAAAGAAAAGGGTCAACAATGTCCTTCAAAAGGAGAAAATAAAAGTGTAATATTAGATAGAATAAATTATCTAACAAAACAATTACATAAAGAAAAAAAAGATTCTATACCAGACAAATATTCTATGGATAAAAAAAATAAAAATCGACAAAATGAATCTATTTATGGTTTAACAAATAAAAAAACAAAACAAATTTATCAAAAACCTGGGTCTAAAATAGAGAAGCTTGTTCTAATGACTGATATTCAATTATGTGTTGAAACAGAATTTCTACTAAGATATTTAGATGAAAGAGACGATAAGAAATGGTTTTTTACAACATTAGAAGATGCATTAAGTAATATATCGCAAAAAAGAGATGTAACTAAAACAAAAAGTTAAAATATAAAATTGAAAATAATTAAACATAAATAATATCATATAATTATAAATGAGTAGTTCTACCACAAAGAAGGTAAACAAGGGTAAAATTAAAAAATCTAAAGTGAAAAAAAGAGGAATATTTATGAAAAATGTTTTATCAAGACGAGTTATATTACCATTTCATGTTGTAGGTAGTAATATAAGAGAAAATATTAAAACAAAATTAGAAACAAATTTATATAATAAATGCACAAAAGAAGGGTATATCAGGAATAATTCTATAGTAATATTATCATATTCTTCTGGAGTAATAGAATCAGATAATGTTATATTTGATGTTATGTTTGAATGTGATATTTGTCATCCGGTAGAAGGTCAACTTATTAAATGTCAAGTGAAAAATATAACAAGAGCAGGTATTCGTGCAATATATAATACTAAAGATATCAAAAGTCCTATTACTATATTTGTAGCTAGAGATCATCATTATAATAATGAAGAATTTTCAAAAATAACTGAAAGTCAAGATATAACAATTCAAGTTATAGGTATTAGATATGAACTAAACGATGAAACAATATCTGTTCTTGGCGAATTGAAAACAACAAAAACTAATAAACCCAAAACTAAGGTCACTATTATTGAAGAATAATCTTTGAAAATATTTATACTTAAATATAATTTTTTTTTTCAATTTATATGGATGTAAATAAATTGCAAAAAATTAAAAATGAAATAACAAAATTAGATAAAATACATCATTTAAAAATATTTAAATTATTGAAAGAAAATGAAGTTAAATTCTCTGAAAACCGAAATGGTATATTTATTAATATGGCAACTATTAATGAAAAAACACTTGAACAATTAGCAAAAACTTTAATATATATAAAAGAACAAGAACAAGAGTTAAAAGATATAGAGACATATAAAAAGGATTTGGAAAGCGATTTCTTTATAAAAAATAATAAACCAGTTAAAGATAATTCAACAGTTTCTTACAACAATGCAAATGAACTGTCATAAGCTAATTGAAGTTATTGAAAAATATTCTTTTAACAAACAAAATATTCAACAATTAATTTCAAGTGAATATTTTGAACAAAATATCAAACCTAAATCTAAACAAATGAAAAAAAATGATAAGATAGTTAATAATGATTTTTATATACCTGAAGAAAGTGATAGTATATTTTGGTGTTGGATAATATTCAAGTTGGGATTCAGTGAATATGAAATGTTGAAAGAAACTAAATTTATAATTGAGAAACAATATAAAATAGATTTTATTAGCAAATTAAGAGCTAGTAAAAAACAATTAAAACATATGAAGGTAAAGGTTGCAGAAATGGAAGGTCATCTTGCAAATGATTCCACTATTAATATTTTTTTTCTAGAACCAATGTTAATCATTGAAAAATTTAATTTTGTATTTATGAATGATAAAATTTATTATGAAAATATTACTTATCCTGGAAAACCTATTTGTATTATTAAACACTTTGAAAAGTTAGATAAATATGGATTATTTTTAGACGAAAAAAAACTATTTGATTATAAGGACAAGTTATTTGTTGTGGATAGTATACAAAAACCTATAAAAGGAATATCTAGTTATAAGGCTCAAGAATTAAGAGATATTTGTAAAAAATTAAATATTCATATCATGAAAACACCTACAAAATCAAAGACAAAAAAAGAACTTTATCAGTTAGTAATTGAAAAGATATTATAAAATTGATAAATTATATAAAAATATATTAGTTTATTATATAATTATGAGTGATGATGAACAAAAAACCCCAAATGAATTGTTATTAGAATATATTAATATATATTTAGCACCTAGAAATCGCGATTACCGTGGAGATGAACTGGAAGTTAAATTTGGTACTAAATACTACAATCAAATTACAAAGACAGATTTTGATAATATTATTCAAAAATTAAAATCATTGGGATTTGAACAGATTAAAGAAGAATATTATTTAAATATTAATACTGAGTTTGTAGATGAACGAACAGGTAAAATGCGTGATTCAAATATAAGAGTTACCATTAACGGCGTTAGTAATATTCAAAAGTATTGTAAAGAAAATATGATTTATGAAGATAAACTAGAGGGTATTACCTTTATGCAAAAATTCAGGAAAAAAAATGGATCTAATGGGGAAGTATTATTCCCAGTTGATTTCCACAATTTTCATTTTAGAGTTAATTATAAAACTGAAAGAGACCTAACACCTAGTAGAGAGAAAAATATTAGACCTGAAGTAAGTTCAATGATAGATAGTTGGAAAGATACTAAGAAAACATTTCGTTTCATAAAACGATATTCATTTATCCAATCCAAAAGAAATAAATATCCTTATCAATTTGATTTAAGTATTGTAAAGACAAATAAACAAAGAAGATTACAAAGTGGTAGAAAAGTATTTATTAAAGAATATAGTATACAAGACGCTAATGTATTTAACGAACCTGAAAATTATGAAGTTGAAATGGAAGTTATAAAAAATGATGCAAAATATCAAAAACCAGATGAGTTATATGCTGCAATGAAAAAAGGTATCAAAATAATATTATCTGGATGGCAAGTAACTAATTTTCCTGTATCATATTCTGAACAAGATAATGTAAAAAAGGAGTATATGATATTAATACATGGTAAAGAAAATCATCCTAGAACAAAAGATGGTAAGCCCAGAAGAGCACATACAGGAGATTTCATAGGACCTTCTTCGGTTAGTTTAGAACATAAAAATATTATGAATATTGATATAGATTCTTCTATGCCGAATATTAATAATCCATACACTGTTACTGATAAGGCAGACGGAGATAGAAAAATGTTATTTATTTCAAATGTTGGAAAAATTTATTTGATTGATACAAATATGAATATTCAATTTACTGGAATGGTTACAAAACATAAATCTTCTTGTAATACTATTATTGATGGAGAACATGTTTTGCATGATAAAGTAGGAAATTTTATTAATTTATTTTTAGGATTCGATATTTATTATCTTGATAAAAAAAATACGAAAGGATTTCCTTTTATGAATATACCAGATAAAGAATTCAAATATATTGATAAAGAATTAGAGAAAAATAAGTTCAGAGGCGATTTATTAGCAGATACTATTAATGGACTAGATGCAACTTGTGTAGTTAAAAACTATATAACTCCTCTTCAAATTAGAATGAAAACCTTCTACACAAATGTAGGTAGTAATATATTTGCTGAATGTAAAAAAATATTAGATTCTGTAAAAGAAGGTATTGTGTATGAATATGAAACAGATGGTTTAATATTTACGCCTTGTGATAAAAGTGTAGGATCTTCAAAGATTGGAGAAATTACCTCTTCTAGAAAAATGAGATGGGATTATTCTCTAAAATGGAAACCTCCTGAATTTAATACAATTGACTTTCTTGTAAAAACAAAAAAACTAGAAACCGGAGAAGATTTAATAGGTAATATATTTGTAGATGGTATTGATCAACAAAAAAATGAACAATTCAATCAATACAAAACATTAATATTACATGTAGGATTTGATGAAAATAAACATGGTTTCCTTAATCCTTGTCAAAATATTATAGAAGACAATCTTCCTAAGTATAATGAAAGAAGTTCTTATAAAGCTATGCCATTTATACCATATGAACCAATTCCTCCATATCCTATTTATACTACAAATATTATGTTACCTGAAAATGGTGGTATTGATTTATTAACTGAAGATAAAAAACAATCTTTTCAAGATGATATGGTTGTTGAGTTTAGATGGGAAAATTCATTAAAACAAGGATGGCAATGGATTCCTATTAGAGTAAGATATGATAAAACCTCCGAATATCAAAGGAAAGGAAAAATAACTTGTAATGCATATACTACCGCTGAAGGTGTCTGGAGATCTATTAATAAACCTATTACAACAAAAATGATTACAACTGGATTAAATATACCAGATGTAGTTGATGATAATATTTATTATGATAGGAGTGGTGTAGAAACAAATACACAATCATTAAGAGATTTTCACAATAGATATGTTAAAAGAAAACTTATTGTAGGTGTTAGTAAAAGAGGTGATACATTGATTGATATGAGTGTTGGTATGGGAGGTGATTTACAAAAGTGGATTGATGCAAAATTATCATTTGTATTTGGAATAGACTATTCAAAAGACAATATACATAATAGAATAAAAGGAGCTTGTGCTAGATATTTAAGAATGAAAAAAAAGTATAAGACTATGCCAGGTGCGTTATTTATTCAAGCAGATTCATCAATCAATATTAAAAACGGTGACGCATGTTTTAGTGAAAAAGGAAAACAAATTGTTAAAGCTATTGATGGTGATGGACCCAGAGATGAAAAATTATTAGGTAAAGGTGTTTATAAAAGATATGGAATCGGTAAATATGGATTTAATATTATATCTAATCAATTCTCTATTCACTACTTCTTTAAAAATAGAAATTCATTTTATAATTTTATAAGAAATTTAAGTGAAAATTGTAAAGTTGGAGGATTGTGTATAGGAACTTGTTATGATGGAGGAAAAGTATTCAGAATGTTGCAAAATAAAAAAGAAGGTGAAAGTGTTTTCATTAAAAATGAAAACGATACAAAAATGTGGGATGTAAAAAAATTATATACAAAAACTACTTTCCCAGATGATGATACATCATTGGGATATGCTATTGATGTTTATCAAGAATCTATTAACAAAACATTTACAGAATATCTAGTAAATTTTGACTTCTTCATAAGAACAATGGAAAACTATGGGTTTGTTCCTATTAGAGATAATGAAGCTCAACAACTTGGTTTTCCAAGTGCTATTGGGTCATTTGAACTATTATATGATAAAATGGAAGATGAATTAGAAAGTAACAGAATTAAAAAATCAAATATAGGAAAGGCAGATAATATGAGTTCTAATGAAAAAATTATTTCATTCCTTAATAATTATTTTATATTCAAAAAAATAAGAGACCCAAATGCTAAAGAAATTACCAATACTTTATTAACGATTAGTGATGCACAAAATGAGCTTGGAAAAGAAGAAACTATTGAAACTCAAAAGGAATTGAAACCTAAAAAGAAAAGAATTGTTAAAAAATATAAAAAAAAACTAACACTTCCAAAATAATATAAATAGAAAAACATAATATATAATATCACTTATGACTTATTATATATTACCACAAATTGAATATACTATAAGAGATTCTAACTTAAAATTAGTTTTTGATGAAAAAAATAATCAAAGTAATAATATTTATAGTTTACAAAGATATTTGGTTAAAATAAAATCATTGATTGATAAACATTTAAATGATTGGGACCAAATCAAAAAATATACAAATCCATATGAATTTATACATACTGTAATACCTGGTCAAAAATTTAGCGTTAGTAAATATAAACCAATATCAAGAGCTTTTTTCAAAATTATGGAAATATACAATACCCATAATTTGTTATTAAATAAAAATCCGATTAATACATTTCATCTAGCTGAAGGGCCCGGTGGATTTATAGAATCGACTGCATATATTAGAGATAACACTTTAGATAAATACAATGCTATTACATTATTAGACAAAAGCGGTAGTATTCCTGATTGGAAAAAAGCTGAAAATATTATTAAAAAATATGGTAATATAAATATTGAAACTGGAATAAATGGAAAAGGAGATTTATATAATCATAAAAATTTAGTTTATTGTAAACAAAATTATAAGAATTCTATGCATATTATTACGGGTGATGGAGGATTTGACTTTTCACAAGATTATAATAATCAAGAAAAAAGTGCATTTAGATTAATTTTAACTCAAGTTGCGTATGCTATTACTATGCAAAAACATAATGGTCATTTTATTTTAAAAATATTTGATATGTTTGAAAAACCAACAAGAGAAATTATCTTTTTGCTTAGTTGTCTTTATGAAAAAGTTGTTATTTCAAAACCATATACTAGTAGATATGCAAATTCAGAAAAATATTTAATATGTAAAAGTTTCAAATATAATAATACTGACGAACTATCTACTAAATTTATTAATATATTAAAATGCTTTGAGTCTTTTGATTTCGAAAAATATAATATTTCGTCTATTTTGAATATTAACATTCATGCTTATTTTATGAATCATATTAAAGAAACAAATGCTATATTAGCACATCAACAAATTGATAATATATTAAATACAATTAAAATAATTACTCATAAAGATAGAAAAACTGAAAAAATTCAATCGTTGAAATCTCAAAATATACAAAAATGTATACAATGGTGTTCTACAAATAAAATATCTTTTAATAAAAATTATCAATCAAACAATATATTTTTAGGAGAAAGAACACATAATTTTAAAACATTTTGATAATATATATGTCTACTCATACTGATCTAATTTATGTATATGAATTGACAAGAAATGCGTTACAAAATATAAAAGATTTAGAAAAAGATATGATAAAACATGAAAATAAACTAATTAAAAAAACAAGAAGAAATTATGGCGGGAAACGAAAAAAAAGAACAAGAAAAAATAAAATGTATAGATAATTTATAATGGGATATCATAAACCTGCACGAAAAACTCGTAAACGCCGTGGCGCTGGAAGAAAGAAACTTGTTATGACAAGAGCTCGTAAACAAACTCTTAAAAAGAGAGCAAAAACATACCGTAAACGCGTTAAAGCAAATAAATCTGGATGCCGTAAAAAACGATTAGCTGCTTGTAAAAATAAATCTGGATGTAAAGTAGCCAAAGGTAAGAAACGCAGTTTCTGCCGTCGATCTGGCAAGAACCGCAAGTTGTAATTAATATATAGTTAAGTATCTAATTATATATTAAAATTTTTCATTCAACAATGCAATTGTAACATCTTCTCTTTTATTAATTGCTAATACACCTTTTATCCGTCTATTAATTTCAGGAAAAGGAATATTAACAATTAATCTATCTCCTTCGCTTATATATTCTTTGAATTTCAAATATAACTTTTTTACTGGATCATAAGTAGGATTTAAATGAAATTCACTTAATTGTTCTAATATGTGCTTTACTTCAGATTGTCGCTCTTCCTTTGTTCTATATTCTGGTTCCTTTTTCTCTTTTTTTACCTTGCGTTTTTTTTTATTACCCATATAATTAATAAAAAATGTTATTTTTAAATATTATTTGCGCAAAAATTTAATGTTTAAAATATATTTTTTTTTGTATATGCCATTGAAAATGGAAAAAACTCTATATGATTATGTATCAAATATAATAAAAGATGTATCTTACTCTTCTGTATTAGAGTTAATTGAAGAAGATAGAAAACAAAAACTAGAAATGAATCCTTCATCAGCTTTTAGAAATAGAAAAGCAAATAGCCTGTCAGAAAAAAACATAATTATCAATAGTATTTTAGAAGATATTAAACCTTATAAAATAAAAAGTAGAGAGCTTAAAGATGCAAATAGAAAATTAGGAACCTTTTTGATAACTAATTGTAATGGATGTAGAGAAGAACATGATTTATTTAAAGGTCATATTTATTTAGATAAAGAAGGAAATCCTATTGAAAAAACTTGGGGTAACTATTTTTTATACCAAGATAAAGATTATTGCAGTTCTAACTGTGAATTCAATCAATTAGAAGATAAACCTAAGGATTTTGTTACTAAATATAATACATATTATGATAATAGATTTAAAACATTAACAGAACACACCACAATGGGAATTGAATATAGAGTTGCGTTGGAACAAAAACAAACATTATTAGAAAGTTTTGAAAAAATTATTAAAACACATAAAGAAACAGTAGCCATTCTTGTTTTTAAAAAAAATGACATACAATGGCATATAAATATTATCCAATTAAGTGTTATAGTAGTTTCTACATTTATAACTATTTTTGAAACAAGTCAAACTTTCCTAGAACAATATGTTAATAAACAAATACTTACTATTTTCCCTATCGTTTTATCTAGTTATATTGGTTTAATATTAGCAATTGGTAGATTTTTTAAATATGATGATAAAAATGAAAAAATAATAAAGCTAATTGAAAAATATTCTTTTATTATTAATAAATTCCGTCAAAAAAGTGATAATTTTGAAGGCTTTGACTTTAAACTTAAAGATATGAAAAAATGGGAAGAATTATTGGATAGAGATGAAAAAGATAATATTGGAGATATTTTATTGAAAGCTAATGAAGAAAAAGATTTAGTTTTAAAACCTAAAGAAGCAGTTTTCTATAAGAAAAAATATACAAAAACTAGGTTAAAAGAAATAATAGAGGGTAAAAATTTTAATGAATTAGGAGATTTAATTAATAAAGATGAACATCCAAATATGGAAATTACAAAATTCACTCAGAATATTATAGTAAAAAGGAATTTCTGTAAATATTATTGTTGTTTCCAATGGTTATGTTATGACAGAGATTATGTTGATTATGATAAAACTGTGTTAAAAAATGCTATATTCTTTTTGAAAACTAATGATATATATGATAAAGATATATCAAACAATAAACAACCAACGAATCAATCTAACAATGAGAATAAAGAATTGGAAGCTCGTGTAGAAGCCATGGATAAAAAAATAACGACATTGCAGATGGAAAACGAAAATGGAAAAAGAATAGAAAAAATTAGAGCAGAAGAAGAAAGAAAAAGACAAAAAAAAGAACATAGATTGGGCGATTTGCGCAATACTAAAATGAAATCTACAAGCCCACCAAGATATATCCGTACATTAAGAAAAAGCACTGCAAAACGAGATTGGGGGAATAAGGAACGACGACGAAAGCAACAGGAAGATGACGACCCTCTCCACAACCCGTCCGATGAAGAGGACCAGGAAGTTAGAGATACAAACATACCAATTCTTCTTGGAGATAAGGTTAGAGAAGAAAAAGAAGAAACTATTCAAGAGGAAACAGGAGAGCTACCTAGAGTTCAAAAAAAATTAGAAAGGGTACGAAGAAAACGACGAGAACAAGAAGAAAAAGAATTAGAAGAAAGAATAAAAAAAGACAGACAAAAAGAAAAAGAAAAAACTATTCCAGAAAATTCAGATTGTGTAATTGACATTTCTGGTGCCCTTCAAGAAGGTATTTCTAATAATATTACACTAGATGTATCTGAAAATTACAAAGTTGTTCCGGATACGGACTTAATCGATGAGTGGGTCAACGCACAGTTTTTCAAAACTTTCGGCCGTAAGGGCTTCCCCAATGAGATAACGACATTCCTTCAAGAGCACGGAGAACCCTCGGAGGAGCTGCTCGCCAAGTTCGCCGCTGAGAAGAAAAATTCACTTGTGTGAATGTCTTGAACTACTACTAGGGAAAACAATTGTTCTACTATTTCTATTCAATCTATAATCTCTGGTTTCATATCTATTATATAATAAATTCCTTCTTGAAGTTGCACTACTTAATTCATTTAAAGCTGACATAAATGGATCTTCTCTTGATTCTCTTCTTCTTTCTATTCTCGTTCTTTGTGGAGCTCTACATAACGGACAATCGTCTTTCTCTATCAACCATGTATCAATACAATCTTTATGGAATGAATGATTGCAATTTAATGATTTTTGTTGATTAGGTCGTATATCTTCAAGACAAATACTACATTTTTCAGGCTCTCTCAAAACAACATTTTCTCTTGAATAATTTCTAACTACATATGGTGAATTTACAGTTGTACTAAAATGAGATAATCTTGCATTTGGATTCCTTGCTAAAGGTGAAGGATAATTAGGCATTCCTGTTACATTTTGTAAATCTGATCTTCTTGCTAGTCTAGATTGTCCTACTGCCATCATTTTTATTAGTTTTCTTGGAGAAAAGGTAAAATCACCAAAGTGACCGCCACCTGTCATTTCTCCTGTAAATAATCCCCTTTCATAATCGTTTATTGAAAAGAAATAATTACCTGAAGGCAAGTAGTTTCCATTTTCATCATAAAGACTTCTAATTGTACTGATTGCTGTATCTATTTTACGAATTGACATATATTTTATAAATTTATTTTATTTTTATAACTTCTAATTTATATTTTTGGAGAGAAATTTATTAGAAAAAAATTTTCTTCGTTTTTAATTTTTTAATTTATATTATACTTTTCTTCGTTCATTTTGATTTTTTTCAAGAAATAATCTTGATTTATAAAATTTGCCATTGTATTGGTGACATTTTTTAAGAAGTGAGATTTGGATTTAGATAGAACTGCAATTAGTTTTTCTACAAGTTGTTCATGAGTTTCTTGGTTTCTAAGATGAGTAAATATGCGCATTTTAATAGTTGTATTGAAATCCATAAAACATGAATGAATAGCTAGATTAAATTTGCCGGTATCCAACATTTCTTTAAAACTAGGCAAAACTTGAGTCTGGCTACCGGCCACCAGTGTTCTTTTTTCGGTAAAATATTTTCCAAAATAGTAATATACTATGCTTGGAAATATGAAGCACATACCGTGATTGTCTTCCTCTTGAAGATTGACTCCAAAATAGTTATGAGCCATAGTATAATCATAATGTATGTTAGTATTGAATTTTTTATTGCAATAATCTGCAAGTGTTTTCATAACAACACAATCAATGATGGCGCCGTCAAATTTTAGTTGAGTGCACCTTGTTCGTGTTTTGATTTTTTCAAAATAAGTG
>Ga0315320_10002224_pt1 | contig 15964 bp, 18 predicted proteins | sample M140m21515metaG_FD_203458 | JGI IMG/M metagenome (GOLD analysis project Ga0315320, IMG submission 203458) | Ammonia-oxidizing marine archaeal communities from Monterey Bay, California, United States - M1 40m 21515 | ecosystem: Environmental > Aquatic > Marine > Coastal | place: USA: California... | reverse complement strand
CTTATACTCGTGTCGACATAATGAGAATCTACGGCCACCGCGAGAACGACCTGGTCCGCCTTCCCGATCCCACGAATGTCTTGAAGTATCCGCACATTGCGATGACTGGTCCGGCTCAGAGGGGGTATGTGGCGAGTGCGAGTACTGAATACTTTGACGGAAATTATCCAGTGTGGAAAGCTTTTAATGAAGATAATAGTGGAAGCTCAACAGGGTGGTTATCGCAAAATGTTACAAATTTATACAATCCAACTTACAATACAGGTGTTGCATCATCCCGTTTACACTCCTCTACACCATATGGTGAATATGTGATTTTAACATTGCCACACAAACTTTTGATGACTAAAATTTCAATAGTAGCACGAAATACCGGTGCCCCTGAAGTACCCAGAAGTTTTAAAATTTATGGTTCGGATACCGGGACATCCTGGAATGAAGTTTTAGACGTGGTTGATAATACGAATATTAATACGAGTACTTTTACGACTATTGATGCAGATACATCAACCACTGCGTATAATCAGTTTGCGATTGTAATAACAAAAACTGCTGGCACAACTTCTTATGTTGGTTTAGGTGATTTAGAATTCTACGGCACAGGTGTCGACTCCGTCCCCATCCAGATCGGTGGTGGGAACATCGACCGAGTGGCGAACTTTAGGGTCTACGACAAGTTCGTGGGGGAGGACCAAGCCCTCGAGATTTGGGACGCCCAAAAGGACGAGTTCGGACGGGCGAAATCCTCGATGACTTTACAGAAAGGTCGACTCGGGATAGGCACGACGGAACCTCAAGGAAGGTTGGCGGTGGCGGATGAACCTCACAACTTGGAAGAATTTCCTCCCAGCCCCATGACCGGCTACAAGAACTACTTTGAGGGGCATGGGGAGTTTTGTGTGAGTGCGAGTAGTTATCTCGATTTAAATACTTACCCGGGATGGAAGTCATTTAATCATACCGGGACATCCGATAACTACGACGCTTGGTTATCTGCAGATAGTATCTACACACTAAATACCAATGTCGATGTAGATCCGTCTGTAGCGACCAATATTAATGGTGTGTATGGCGAATGGTTAGAACTCAAACTTCCATATAAGATTATATTAGATCGTCTTGCAATTAAGAGTCGGGGAGCTCTTGGTAATACATACGGCTATACCAGTGGTCCCGCGGCTGGTAATGTGTGGGGGAGTAATGATGGGTTAAACTGGACTTTATTGTCATCTTTTACAGGTTTTACATATAAATCTTTAAAAACTTCGGGTGCCATAGAAACTTTACACGTTAATTCAATAACACCATACTCATACTTTAGACTCCAGCCAACAAAGAGAGTTTTACAAAACCCTGGTTATACCCCCGATAGTTATGTAGCCATTGGCGAACTCCGCTATTTCGGCACCCGTGAGCAGGGTCAATCCGTCCTCCACGATGGCCAACTGACCCTCACCAAGAACCTCAATGTTCCCCGAATTGGGCCGGCTCTCGACGCGGACGATACACCCCGTCGGGACCGACTCGTCGTGGAATACAATACCTCGACCAACCCCACCTTTGAGGGGGCTGTGCGGGACACGAGTGGGAGGGGATTTCATGGTGCATTATTCGGTGGGGCATACTATGATGCGAATGAGAAGGCTCTTAGGTTTGACGGTTCTGGAGATTACACAGAAGTTCAGCTCCCAAGTCACCAGGTAAAGGGTGAGTGGATACACAGTGTTTCTTGTTGGGTCAAGGCAGACATAATAGACGGTGAAGAAGCCGTGTGGAATATAGGCGACCGCACGGGTCAAGCATCTAGTGTTGTGGGTAGTGCTTCAACACTCGCATTCAATAATACGTCTCCAACCCTGAGGTGGTACCTCTACGACGCAGATGCTCATACAAGTAATTTCACAGTCGCGACTGGACAATGGTACCATATCACATGCGTCTATACTGGTGGTGTTAGCTCGGCTACGAGTCAAACCATCTATGTAAACGGAGTTGAATATGCTTTTAATATTTTTGCCGGTACAGGTGGGGCATTGAATTTTGATGCGAACCGAGATAGAATTTTGATGTTAGGTAGACTTCCGTGGGGCACGGCAAGTGATTTAGATGGTTCCATCTCCAACTTCAAACTCTGGGACACAGCCCTCACCGCCGAAGAGGTCAAGACCCTCTACGATATGGGTCGGTGCGACGAGGGCCACCACGTGGTGAACTTCTCGAAGACTCGGGTCGGGATCGGCTTAGGGGATGGGGAAGTGCCAAGAGTGGCTTTGGATGTGCGGGGGGATATAGTATCTTCGGGGATTATAGGACCTCAAGCAAGAGCAAGTGCGACGACCTTCTATAATCTGGGATATCGCGGTACGGGTTTTTATCCAATTAGGGGTAGAGCACCAACATCGGGAGGTTTGGGACCAGAAGGAGACATATACCGTATGTATTGTAACATGGATCCTAATTGGTATGGGGGTAAGTGGATGTGTTTCGCGAGAATAAATCGGAATGACGATTTTAATGGAGTAAATATATTTAGTAGGACTGTAGTGGGTGATCCGAGTGATCTCGGTTCTAGTTTCACAGTCCCTATAGGTATAATGGCACCCGATAATATAGGATATGATTTAGAAGTAATGGTAACCGTACATGGAGGGAATGGGAGTGGTTCCGTGGGTCCATGGAGATCCGATTTTGGTGGCCGAGTAGGTGGTATATGGACAGGTATAAGTCTAAACAACGCTTTTGATGAAACCAGGGGAGACAATGGTTATGGTCCAAGTACGAGTAATCCTAGAGTTTCAGATGATGGTATAAATTATACATCTATAACTGGTACTTTTGTCGCGTCGGTTGGATGGGCATTTACTATTTCAAAATCGGGTACTGGTACTGGTTCTTACAACGACAGTAATAAGGGTACATCGGGTTGGATATTACACGAGAATAGTAATAATGGTCATACGTATGCCATATACGCTCGTGTTTTTTCACCAAATGATGGTGGTAGTTCTGGTGGCGAACTACTAAGTAATTATACTGATTGGGACTACGTTCATGTATGGATAAGAGCCCCCGAATAAAATATGTACCTATTATAATATGACTGACGCGAGTGTTGGATTTTGGGATTGCGTGCGACGTCATCGTAATAAACTTCTAGATGAGAGTGACAAGTACGTGACACTTGACTATAATCACTCATCAGATGACGAAAAACAAAAGTGGATAAAATATAGGAATGTACTCAGGGACATAACATCTTCTCTGTCAAATGAGATGGCTTTTGAAGGTGATCTAGGTAAAATAGCATGGCCTACACGCCCCGATGGAATAATAAATACGACATGTACCATTAAAAATGGGTCCACGAAGCTCTGGGTCACCAACGAGAATGGGTCTCTCCAGGCTGGTGACAGTCTCGTTTTGTCGAACACAGCCGGGTACTTCACAAAGGGTGAGCCCGCTGTCGTGACCATCAAGGATGCCTGTGACTTTTCGGCGTCCACCACGGAGACGTACTACTCCAACATTGTGAGTGTCACCCAATCTAACGTGGTCACCACAAGTGAAACGGCTCAAGAAGGGTACACTGAGAATGCCTACTGGACCTCGAACTCTGTTTCATACTACACGGGGAACGTCGTTTCCCACTACTCTAACGTTGTTGTGTATGATGGTGTGAGTGTTTACTCCAACTCGGACACCGCCCAAGAAGGGTACACAGCCGTGTTGCGAAGCAATACGTCCCCCATAGAAGTGGAGGGGTACACACCCGTTTTGAGCTACTCCAACGTATCTTCAGATCGGTACGATGCCAATGTCCACACCGAGTACACAAAGGTTGTGACCCATTATTCGAATATTTCGGTAGTTGAGACCACCGAGTATTCCAACATCTCTGCGAGTGCCTATGAAGCTCTCGACTCGAATCTCGTCGTGACACCCGGATACACATCCTTTTTCCATGAATTATCGAACACCTCTATTCGAGTTCAGCAATACGCCTCGCTCACTCCCGAACAACGCTCGGAGTATACGGTCACGGTCGTCGAACCAGTGACTTCCAATCTCCAATCGTTCTATACCCCTCAAACAAAGACAGTTACCCATGAAATCAAGGATGTTGGTGACTATAAGGCGGCTCATGTTGAGTGTACCTTACCGATTTGAGACTGAATGTTTCTGGTCGTACATGAAAAAAACACATTTCCTCCAAAGTGGACTGCATCCCACTTTGTAAGAAAAATAAACTCTCCATATAATATAAAATGTCTGGTGGTATTGCCCAACTTGTTGCCGTAGGGGCCCAGGATGCCCACCTCGTTGGTGATCCCGAGGTGAGCTTCTTCCGTTCCACCTACCGTCGTCACACCAATTTTTCCCAAACTGTCGAGCGTCAGGTCATTCAGGGTGCTCTCTCCCAGGGTGGTATGTCCACCGTTCGCTTCGAGCGTAAGGGTGACCTTCTCGGCTACACCTACTTCACCTCGATCAACAACGCCTCCAACGCCTGCGAGGCCCTCGATTGGTCGACCATGATCGACAAGGTTGAGCTCCTCGTCGGTGGCCAGGTCATCGATGACCAGGATGCCTTCTTCACCAACAAGATCGCCCCCAATCTCTTCGCGACCGGTCTCGCCAAGTCCGTCGCGGGTGAACTCTATGATGGCTCCACCGCCGCCAAGTTCTACCCCCTTCGCTTCTCCTTCTGTGAGAACTGGCAGTCGGCCCTTCCCCTCGTGGCCCTCCAGTACCACGATGTCGAGCTCCGAATCCGGTGGAAGTCTCATGCCAACGTTGACAGTTCGGTCCGTCGTGTCGAGTGTCACGCCAACTACATCTACCTGGACACCGATGAGCGTGAACTCCTCGCCCGTGATCCTCGTGCGATCCTGATTACGCAGGTCCAGAAGTCCCTGGCGTCCCTCGGGCGTACCCAGGAGCTCAACTTCAACCACCCCGTCAAGTTCCTCGCCGCGAGCAACGTCGCTGCCGATAGCGTCAACACGGCGGCCAACCGTGTCAAGCTTCAGATCAACGGTACCGATGTGACTGATTTCAAGTTCATCGACCCCCACTACACGTCGGCGACGTCCTACTACCATTCGCCCAACGCCAAGGCGGATGCGTCCCTGTATTCCTTCCCTTTCTGCCTGGACACGTCCAAGCTCCAGCCCACGGGGTCCCTCAACTTCTCCCGCCTCGATTCGGCCCGCATCGTCAGTGAGACGACGAGCTTCAAGGATACCATCTACGCGGTCAACTACAATATTCTCCGGGTCGAAAATGGTATGGGTGGTTTGATGTACTCTAACTAATTGTTCGTACCGTAACATAATCTTTACTACTAGTAAAATGAACTTCTGGTTGATTGTCTTTTTACTAGGAGCTGTTTTTGTATTGACCTACAATCCCAAGTCCAGGACACTCGAAAAGATTGTCGAGATCCAACCGAAGCAGGAACAATGTGAAGCCGAGCGGTACCAACGCCTCCAGTTCATCGGTGGTGAAGATGCCTGTACCCAGAAGGGCAAAACAAACATGGGTGCAATTATTTCCGCTTAAAAGAAATAGACATCTAATACACATAAGATGTTTGCTCTTGACCGTGAAACGATGCTCATTGCTGGTGTCATCATTTGTTTGGGTGTGATGGCCTACATGTTTAACGATATGAAGAAGACGAAGGAGGATGTCCACGCCGTGAAAACCTTTTCGATGAACCTCATGAAGAACTTGACGATCGAACCCGTGGATCCTCCCGCGGAGAAAAAGCCTGAGACTGAGGAGAAAAAGGAGGAATAAACATGTTCGCTTATTATAACTTGCTAAATGAGCAATGAAGAAATACAAGGCGATCGCTATTCCAGTCACATTTGAAGACGATCGACCACGGTTTCTGACCGTACGAGATCGTAGATTTAAGGATTGGATTTTTGTCACAGGGGGGTGTCGACGACGGGAAATCTATAATCCATTGAGGTGTGCCCTCAGAGAGCTTGAAGAAGAGACACGGGGTGTTGTCTCGTTGAAGAAGGGGGAGTATACAGAGTTTAGTTTTATACACAGGGAGAGTCCGACGGTAGAATTAGTTTATAATGTCTATGTCTTCTTCGTCAACTATAAGCGGGCCGATCAGCAGCAGATGATCAAGAAGTTTAATGACGAAAAGACAAAGACGAATTTGAAAAAAATCAACAAAGAACCCATCAAGAAAACCTACGATGAAAATGATTTCATGAGTTTCGATACTCTTGAAGAGTTTAACACTCGTAAACGTTGGGATCTCATCATTCGTAATGTCATACAAAACCCCGAATTTTATTCATGTGTGACTTCTTTGAATAGAAAAACATTCTGTATAAAATAGAATGAAGTCAAAGACTTACATCTTGAAGCAGATCAGAGATCTTCTTATTGATAACAAAGCATACACTGAACGTCGTGCCGAACAGTACGTAGAGAGTGTCAAAGACCAGACGGTCTACGAACTTCTTGTTATTAAAAAGAACTTAAGTGAAGACCAGAAAGAGCACGCGGATGTCTCGTGTATGCGATCGATCCTGTACGATTGCCAACAAGAGGATTAAAAGAATACCGCTATACCAGAGTAAGTATGTTCAAGAGCTGGTGCTCGAAGAACAAATTCAACAATGCGAAATCAACGTCGCACGTCCTCATGGATGGTGGTGTTCTTTCCATTCCATTCAACAAGCTTGACGAATTCTGTGAACAATACGTGGAAGCCGTGAAGAATAAAGAAAAGATGTATCTGGTGGAGCAGAAGACACCAACCTATAACTTCTTTCTGGACATCGACTACAAGGATCAAGAAGCCCTCGAACTTGAACGTGTAGAGAAGATCTGTCGAGTCATCTGTGATAAGGTGAAGACACTGGGTGGTCGAGACTGTGTCGTATGTATAGCCAGGCCGAAGAAGACGGATAACAACCTCATTAAAACCGGTGTACATTTGAACTGGTCGGGGTTTGTCGTTAATCAAGAAGGTGCCTTGAACATCCGTGATCATATCATCGCGACGTTGACATCGGTATTCAAACAAGTGTCATGGGACAAGGTGATCGACCGGTCTGTCTACAAGGGGAGTGGTTTCAGGATCCCATGGTCCTTCAAGAAGGGTAAGCATATCGATTGTAACGGTCAGGGGTGTGCAGCCTGCGAACAGACGGGTAAGATTACAGAATCACCCTACGTACCCTTGTTCAGATATGTCTATGGACCCGTGATGTGTATCATGAAGAAGATTTCCCAGGATCCAACGATCGATATACTCAGGGAAACGATGGTCCGAACAGATGTCAAAGAAGTTGTCACCATCCGCCAACTCGATGGTCAGAAGAAGAAAGAAGGGTCGTTCTCACAGTCTCAGATGAAGGATGAGTTCAAGGATTCAGAAGCGGTTGCTCATATAGAAACCTTCATCCGGAAGAACATGGAAGGTCAGGAAGATGCGAGAGTCACGAAGATTTTCACACATAAGAAGCAGTTTTTGATTTCAACGACATCGAAGTATTGTGAAAACCTTGGACGATCCCACAATTCGAATCATGTTTGGTTTCACATGGTCGGGGGTTCGATCTCACAGAAATGTTTTTGTGACTGTGAGACGATCATAGGTCGTCGACATGGTTTCTGTGCAGACTTCAGAGGAAGAGAACATCGTTTGACGGATAGGATCATCAACAAGTTCTACGATGATACACCATTACCCAGTCGAACGTCAACACCCCCTCCCAAACAAAAGATTAAGACATCAGAAGCGGTCGAAGCTATGAACACCTACATCAACAACTGTATTCGTCCAACCAACGTTCTATCGGTGACCAAGAATAGGAACAAGTATACCATCAATGTGTCAGACACAGACTGTGACATGAAACATGGTGCCGAGTGTCACTTCACTGTTGATAAGTCAGGTATCGACTTTACGTGTTCCAAATGTACTGGGAAACCCAGGAGGTATCTCCTCAATAAAAAATCCAAAGAGATTTTATTTCCGGACACAAAATAAGATGTCGAGTGTACTCCTGTTAGCGTCAACCTACCTGTCAAACCTACTCACGAAGCGAGCCGTCAAGATGGATGAGATTGATGTACTCGTGAAGAAAGCTCATGAATATTCGGGGTTGGATCCAGATAGTTTTTACGCCTTCACTACGAACATAACATTATTTAAAAAACATATTGGAACACCAGAAAATGCAACACCCTTTCTTTATATAGCCCTAGAACACCTTGAAGACGTCGGAATAATGAGCGAATTCCAGGAAGATATACATGAACTCGTTAAACAAATAGGGTATTACGCTGAACAACAGCTCATGAACGTCGACGCCGCGTTTCATCCTAAATACTTAAACAGTAGGCTATAATAGAAGCGATGATTTCCAGATCTGGTCGCCGCATCAAGAAACCCGAAGTGTATACTCCACAGGAAGACGTGGAGGATGACTACGCTGAAGATGACTATGACAGTAACCTAGATGACAGTGATATGGATACTGACGATGAACTTGGTTCCGAGGATGACTTTACGGATGATGAAGATGAAGACGCTGACGAAAACGGAAATCTCAAGGATTTCGTCGTCGATGATGACGACGACGAAGATGAGGAATTTCACGCTTAAAAAAATGAAGAGTGATTTTAGATATGGAAGCAGACATCGGCAACCCCATCGAATTCAATAAAGATGTTCACGACCCCGAACAGGATCAAGAACCTGAACAAGACTATTACCAACAACCCCCCATGATGATGATGCCTCCTCAGATGTATCAACAGCCCCCTGAACAGCCCAAGGCTGACTTTTTTTCACAGGTTGACAAGACGACGTGGATCGTCGGTTTCGTCGTTTTCCTATTGGGATTCTTCATGGGTAAGACCATGCAACCCGTGATTCTCAGGCCTGGCTAAGTGGGTATCCATGGAGCCACTCCTTCTCTTCCCAGGGAAAGTTACCGACGAAGGATCCAGTCGATCCCTTCTTCCGCTCCGTAAAATACGCACGACTCGTAACTACTGGGTCCTTGAGTTGTGCCGCTAAAACTTCAGATGCTGTGTTCATCTTCTTTTTGACATTTTCAGGTGATGTGAAAAAGAAGTACGCCACAAAGAAAACGATGATGAGTGTGATGATATTCAACAACACACTAAACATTCTTACCTTGTATATATATTTTTAATTATTCCTTGACCGTTTCCAGCTCGGCTTCAGCATCACGCTTCGCCTGTCTCTCCTTGATCTCTGCAGCGACAATGTCGTCAGCCTTCTTGACCAGTTCCTCCATAGGAGTGTCGGGCTCTTCCTTCTGAAGACGCTCGAGAACCTCCGCGGGGTGGCTGATAGGAGCTTCATCTGGCTTGTTGTAGTACTTGGAGTTTTCGTCACCAGGCTTCAGATGGTTACTGGTCTCCATCATGTCCCGCTTACGCTCCTCGAACATCTTGGCAGCCATGGCTTGGTTCTCTTTGTAGCCCTGCATGAGTTCCTCCAGTTTGTCGTTCGTGTAATGCACGTCATCGATCTTATCCGAGTCGGGAGGGATCAGTAGCCATTTGTACATGTCAACGACGTAGATGTCGAAGGTAGCATCCTCCTTCTGAAGACGCTTCGCGTGGTTCTCCGCTTCACCACGGGTGTTGAAGCACCCTCGAATCTTGATACCAAACTTCTCATTCTTCTGAGGGCACTCGGGGCCGACGATGGAAAGACACGCATAGATCTGACCGGGGACGGTAGTGTAATCTTGTTCGAGAGAACCCATTATGTGTATACCACAGTGTAAAACTTTAAGCCTTTTCAAACTTAAGTAGGTTAAATATTTCGAAACATATAGGATTATGGAAGAGATCCGTCGGGCTCATAACACCTTCAAGAAGGAACTGATTCAGTCAGTGACTCACGAAGGTGATATCGTTTTAGATGTTGGTTGTGGGTGTGGTGGTGATCTTCAAAAGTGGAGACATGCTGGGGCTAACATAAATATGTGTGATCCCGATGAAGTGTCCCTTCAAGAAGCTCGGACTCGAGCAAAAAATTTGAAAATACGAGTCAACTTTTATCAAGGAGATATTTTCAATTGTCCGAATAGAAAATTTGATTTGATCTGTTTCAACTTTTCTCTTCATTACATTTTTGAATCTGAAAAAAAGTTTTTTGATTCCATCCGTGAAATAAAAAAAAGAATGAAACCTGGTGGAAAACTTTTTGGAATCATTCCAGATTCCGAAAAAATAATTATGAAGACACCTCTCCATGACGATATGGGAAACTTTTTCAAACTAAAGGAACATGGCAATGGTGGTTTTGGTGAAAAATTATTTGTCAATCTCGTCGATACACCCTATTATGCCGATGGTCCAAAGTCTGAACCGGTCGCCTATAGAGATCACCTCATAAATAGTCTAGAGTCGTGTGGGTTTACGTTGACACTGTGGGAAAATCTCTCGGGGAGTCATATTTCGGAGCTCTACAGTAAATTTATATTTACATATAGAAAATGATAGTCGTCGTAGCGTTACTCATTATTAATATCTACATCTACATGTTGACATTTGAACCCGAAAAATTACGAATCGTCAGGGAACGCTACGAAATTTTGAGAAACAATGTCGATGGTACAGAGTTTCAGAAACTCAAACGCTGCATACCCATCACCGCTCACTATGGTCTTCGTGGTACGGTCGGCTATAATCTCAATAAGGGTTCTGAGATTGGTCTATGCATCGATGGCGAAGTGAATGAAATTTTCCATGTCCTCATCCACGAACTTAGTCACTGCATGGTTGATGAGTACGATCATTCAGAAAAGTATTGGGACAAGTACAATAAACTTAAAGCCATTTGTGTTCGTTTGAACATCTACGAACCCATCCCCAACGAAACACCGTTCTGTGGTATGCACGTCCAGGATAAATAATCTATGCATACATCAAATGAAAACACCCGTCGCGACAGTCGCCACGGCAATCATCATGTGGGTTCTTGTATTTGCTTTACCCATGGTACCCATGTATACCAGGGATTACTGGGCGAACATTACATTGATGACCATCGTCATCCCCAATGCACTCCGTCTTATCGTGGGTCAGGTACCCCAGTTGGCTGTGGATAAGGGTTTCTTCTTTTCGTCGACGATCATCGCCTTCATTCTCGTCGAAGGTTTGACACGTGTGGTAAAAACGTTGAAGGGACAGATTAAGGATTATGGCAAGGATAGAAAAAAGAGTTTAGAAGTGAGTCTCTTATTTCTAGCCGCGTTCATAGTTGGTGCGGTACTTACGTATATGTTGGGTGTAGACAAGTCGATCTACAGTAACATGGGGTGGGAACAGATACCCTAAGCCCTGAGCACATAGCTCTGGCTGATGTGGAAAAGAACGGCAGCGACGACGCCAGTCGCACCTAGGCCGATGAGGCTACGACGACCAGCGTCGTTGAGAAACTGAGGAATCATAGTCGCAAGCTTCTCTTGCACGGGTGTGCTAATCGCCGCAGCCGTACAAGCAGAAACGATGAGAGCCTGCATCTGCTGATCAGTCAGATTGAAGGGGTTCTTAGCCTCGGGAGCCTTGACAGGTTCGGTCACCACGGGTTGGGGAGCAGGAGCTGCAGCCATCATCGGCATCTGCATCTGCACAGGCATCTGTGTGGGCATCATCTGCTGTTCGACGGGTTCGGGCTGTCCCATGAGTTCGGAAATCGGTGTAGAGTCCATGGTAACTTTATTTTCACTGACATTTTTTTCGTCAGAATTATGCGAAACAAATGACGTCGAAGGATTCAACGATACCATACCGTTGTCACCATTGTCGGATAAATTCATGGTACGGATGTCCGTCATTTAATAGTGTTCTATGTTTTTTACAAAAGAGAAACACGCAGCCTGGTTATTTCTTCTTCGTGATGGTCAATGCCGTCTTTTTACCAGCCTTTTTCGCATCCCCTTCCTGTTGAGACATGTACTTCGGGTTGTACATCTTTTTGTGTGCTGCCCATAGATCTGGACCACCGACTCGAAAATTTTTGCGGATACTCGCCTTGTACCAGAAGACACAATCCTGAATCCTGTTGGACTTGACTGTATTGTCCAACACGAGACACTCATAGTTTTCCGTGCAAGCATCCATCACCTTGTTGAACATATCGAAGGATGGGAAGATACCGAAAAATGACTTGTACAACTTTTCCCTATTCTGGAGGATATTCTCTCGGAGAAGAAAGACGTAGTCAACGTTGGCTCGAAGTGCCGGAGGTAAATCCATACAGTACTGCATCGTCAACATGAAGAAGATTTTCCAGTGACGACCATTCATGAAACATTGACGAATACACGTGTCCTTCAAAAACTTGTTGTCGTACATACAATCGTCCAACAACATGAAGGCTCCACAATTTGTTTTTCCAGAACCAACGAGTTTACGTTGTCGAGCCATGACACGTTCTATCGCCTCACGATCGTAGTCACCATAGACGAATAGATCAGGGATAAACTCGGAATAGAAATGATTACCTTCCTCTGTTCCACTGAGTACGATTCCTGCTGGAAGATGCTTCTTGTGGAACATGATATCCTTGACCAATGTCGATTTCCCCGTGTTACGCTTACCTATGAAGACACACACACGATCATCTGTCATGGTCGCGGGGTTGAATTTCTTCAACTGAAGATTCATTCTACTGTAGTGTCCCGTTTTATTTCATAAAATTTTACTCACACATAGTAGATATGTCCGGGGTTGCAAAACTCGCAGTGACCGGCGTTCAGGATCGTTGGCTCACAGGTGATCCAGATTTTTCATACTTTCTCACAAAGTTTAAAAAACACACAAAGTTTGCTCTGGAACAAATCGAAACACCCTTCGATGGGACCATCGATTTTGGAAAGGAGCTACGATGTATCATTCCACAGAATAAAGGTGATCTGATCAAGGGTATGACAGTCAAGTTCCTTTTAACAGCACCCGGTGGTGGCCTGACATATGTACCGTCTCTCTGTACGCGATTGATAGATACGGTTGACCTGTATATAGGTGGGCAGCTCATCGAGCGTGTAACAGGAGAATACATGTACATGCAACAACAGCTTCATAACACGATCGATGATGCTGAACAGACGCTGTACTTTTTGAATGGACATGGAAGTCAAGTTCTTGATTACGCGGGTGACTATACATTCTTTATCGATATCCCATTCTATTTTAACCGAGCATCCCCATTGTCGATACCGACGGCAGCCATCTCTAAACAACTCGTCGAAGTCGTGATTAAACTCAACCCCCTGGAGAACATCATCGATGGAACCATCCCCGGATCCGGTGTTGACTCAGTCATAAAGAACATGTCGCTGGATACGGAATTTGTTTTCGTGAGTGACGAAGAGCGAATGTATCTTCAGTCGATGCCCCTCGAGTACCTCATCACACAACTCCAGGTGTCACAGATTCTTTTCAAACCAGGTGAAACCATCAAGACCTTCATGCTCAATTTCAAACACCCTATTCGAGAATTACTCTTCATCGGTAAGAAGGGAGAAGAGCACGTAAAGATTGAACATGTCACATTAGACTTTAATGATATGAACGTCATCGACGCTGACCATTTATTCATGACCTACGAACAACCACTTTTACATCACGTGAATAGTCCAGAAGAGGGGTACACATTTGGCATGTATAGTTTCGCTGATAGCCCTGAACAACATACACCATCGGGGCATGTGAACATGAGTCGGATCTTCCATAAACGCATGACAATCACTATCGAACCATCTATTGAAAATGTACTCGTCAGAGTATACGCCATCAACTATAATATTCTACACATCCAGAGCGGTCTCGCAGGTTTAAAATTTTAAAGGGGTATAGTAGTAATGGCTGGTCGCATTCAGCTTACAACGAAGGGTGTCCAGGACATATACTTCACGGACGAACCAGACTATTCACACTTCGTACAGTTATTCAAAAAACATACGAATTATACTACACAGTTTGTAAAGTTGGATGTCGATAGCGAACCAGAATTCGGAAAGACGATTCGTCTCACCATTCCCAAAGATCAAGGTGATCTGATCAAGACGATTAGTCTGGACGTGGAACTGAATCCCATAGCCGAAGCCGAAATCACTCGTACTGGCTACGTCGAATCTATCGGCCATGCCATGATTGAATACGTCGACATGTACATCGGGGATGAAAAAATCCAACATATCCCAAGTGACTATCTACAGATCTACTCCGAACATAACTATACACAGACTAAACAGAAAGCCCTGGAAAAATTGATTGGTAAATATCCCGATCGTACATCGAATGTTCCAGTCGCGAGTGGTGTCATCTTGGGACATCTCGGACCTGCCACGACATCTCGTAAACTCTTCGTCGACATTCCCTTTTACTTTTACCAGAAACCAGAACTTGCCATCCCACTCTGTGCCATGTGCTATCAAGAAGTCACCATCGAGATTAAGTTTAGGGAAATTGAAGACTGCGTCGTTAAGACGGATCCACCCGTCGATGACGCTGTCCAGACAGTTACACTGGACTACGAAGTTGAGTCGAGTGAAGTACTTACGTCCAATATCATGGTTGTATCGAATGATGGATTATCGTTCGCTTCTAATGTCAATAACAACATCGAAATTACAGGGAAGACGGCCTTCGGTGGTGATGGTACCGTTTCACCCGCTTTGAATGTCATCGTGAACTCATCGGGAATTTACCGTTACGAAGATGATCAGTGGGTACAGAGGTCAACCGATAGTGTGTCTGGTGATGTCCAGTTTTCAGATGATGGCAACGTCATCGCTCAAATAGGCCACGGTCTATGGGAGTGGAATGGGACTGGCTATGATTTTAGAACTATGACAGATTTAGTGGCACTCTCAAGAGATGGGAGTACCTATGGTACAATAACGACTGGTATCATCAACGACAGTTATTTCGTATACAACAGAACAACAAATTTGCAACTAGGAGACCAAATTGTTTTTCAGGCGTCATCGGGGGCGACTGTCGGGTTATCTTCTAATGGGTACATAATCGTGATTGCACTTGATAGTACAAACGAGGTTAATATTTTCGAATTTTCTAATGATGAATGGATTGCCTATGGACAAGTACTGGAATTATATGAGATTGGTGACATCACTCTAAATAACCTGGGAACCTCAATGTTTGTATACAACGTCAACGAACCGTACGACGTTGATTATAGTGGTGTGGGTATAGTATACGTTTACGACTTTTCCACTTCACGCTGGACTGAAGTGTATAGATATCAGGGTGACGGTGGTATGTACACCAGCATAAATGACACAAATACGTTACTGACAATTAAAAAGGCGTACAACGAAACAGACTATATCAAACTCCAAAATATTACGAGATCCGTTGAAAATTACGACGATATTGTCGTTCAGGGAGTTGAAAACAGTACGGACACCGGAAGTAATGTTTATGGTGTAGGATACCAGGCACTTGTCACACAAAACGTTAATTCTATCTTATTCAACGCGAACACGTCATATGATGTAAATGCAACACAGACACTACCTGTGTTAGCTATATCCTCGATTCGTATATCAAATGACGGTCTTATATTTCTGGCATTCACTGGGTTTAGTATAAAAGTTTTCAAGCGTAATCGCGACATTCGTTTATTTACGGCGACGCCACAAATAGATGGTGCAGATCTATCATTTGGTGGAGAAACGTTTATAAAAATGTACATTTCCAGGACGGGCAAATATTTCGCTACTGTGACGAGGGCGGTTACTAACGAATATGTTGTTAGAGTTTATAACATCACAAGTGACAGTGCATTTAACAACATTGTAACAGATCAATTTCACACAAACACAACAACCTTTGAATCAAGACTCTTTTTTAATTATGACGAAACAAGTGTTGTTATTTATGACACTTCTGTAAAAATTTATTCATT
>Ga0315320_10002223_pt1 | contig 15968 bp, 13 predicted proteins | sample M140m21515metaG_FD_203458 | JGI IMG/M metagenome (GOLD analysis project Ga0315320, IMG submission 203458) | Ammonia-oxidizing marine archaeal communities from Monterey Bay, California, United States - M1 40m 21515 | ecosystem: Environmental > Aquatic > Marine > Coastal | place: USA: California... | reverse complement strand
TACGGAGTACTCTTTGATCCCTTTAACGGCAAAGAAGACTTAAAAAATAAAAGAATTAAAACACCTCTCAATGCTAATGCAACTTATAGCGATGACCCATTAAGAATGATGAGAGCAGTACGTTTTGCAACACAATTAGATTTTGAGATAGATAAGGATTCTTATACAGCAATTAGCGAAAATGCAGAACGATTATCCATAATATCTCAAGAAAGAATCACAGAAGAACTAAATAAGATTATTCTATCTTCCGCACCTTCTAATGGTTTCAAGATACTATTTCACACTAAGCTATTACACCAATTCTTCCCAGAATTTGTTAAGCTTCAAGGAATAGATACTATTGGGACACATGCACATAAAGACAACTTCTATCACACTCTTGAAGTGCTAGATAATATTAGTAAGAATACAAATAACCTATGGTTAAGATGGGCGGCTATCTTACACGATATTGCAAAACCACAAACAAAAAGATATGAAGAAAATCGTGGATGGACATTCCATACGCATGAATTTATTGGTGGTAAAATGACACCTGGAATATTTAGAAGACTAAAACTGCCTTTGAATGAGAAAATGCGCTATGTACAAAAACTTGTTACACTACATTTGCGGCCAATTATTCTTGCCCAGGATATTGTTACAGACTCAGCTATTAGAAGACTACTCTTTGATGCAGGAGATGATATAGATGACTTAATGACCTTATGTGATGCAGATATTACATCTAAAAATCCTAATAAAGTAAAAAGATATTTAAACAACTTTAAACTTGTAAGAAAAAAATTAAAAGATGTAGAAGCAAAAGACCACATTAGGAATTTCCAACCACCAATCAACGGATTACAGATCATGAAAATATTCAATATTAAACAAGGAGCTGAAATAGGAATGTTAAAGAATGAAATTAAGAATGCGATTCTTGATGGAAAAATAAAAAATGATAAAGCAGAAGCTCTAAAATTCATGATGACAATAGCAAAAAAAATAAAATTAGAGCCCATTAAATGAAACATATACTTCGAATACAGTTAGAACACAAACAAGATGTAATAAGAGATATAGAAATATCTTCTAATAAATCCTTAGAAGATCTGCATTACACCATCATTAAATCACTAGAATTAAACAAAAATGAAATGGCTTCATTTTATATGACTAATGAGGAGCTTGAACTTTTACAGGAAATTCCTCTTTTTAAGATAGATGATAAAGACACCTCGATGCTTGAAATGAGTAAAATAAAAATATCATCCGCTTTTCCAAATATGGATAGCCAACTTATTTATGTTTATGATTTCTTAAAGATGTGGAGATTCCTAATTTCATATAATCAAGAAATAGAAAATACATCTAAAACAACTGAAATAAATAATAATGTCGGAGTAATGCCTGAGGAAGCACCCGAAATCATCTTCCAAGCAGACGAAGAAATGCATTCAATTAATGATATCGATGAGGATCTAAATGACAATTTTGAAGAATTTAATGAATCTGAATACTAGAAGAGTTATATTTATTATTGGTCCTACAGCAATAGGAAAGACTAATCTAAGTATTAAACTTGCTAAAGAATTTAATAGCGAGATTATATCATGTGATTCAAGACAATTTTATAAAGAACTTAGAATTGGTTCGGCACCTCCTAGTAAGAAAGCACTTTCAGAAGTCAAGCACCATTTTATACACCATCTAAGTGTAGTAGAAGACTATAATGTAGGTAAATTTGAGCTTGAAGCAATTGAGTTGATTACAGAATTACATAAAACTAACAATACAATCATTGTCGTGGGTGGCTCAGGATTGTATATTGATGCCATTTGCAAAGGATTTGATGCAATTCCAGAAATCTCAAGACAGATAAGAGAAGAGATAACTAGTAAATATAAAAGCAAAGGGCTAGATTGGTTGCAAAGAAAAGTAAAAGATATTGACCCTGAAATGTATGAAAATTATGACACCAAAAATCCTCAAAGACTCTTAAGAATACTTGAAGTATTTGAAGAAACAGGGGAAAAATTATCATCATTCAAATCAAATACAATAAAGAAGAGACCTTTTGAGATAATCAAAATAGGACTAAATACAGAAAGAGATGCTTTATATAAGCATATCAATAAAAGGGTCGATATAATGATGGAACAGGGTTTAATAGAAGAGGTTAAATCTCTGTTAGAGTTCCAACATAATAATGCTTTACAAACAGTAGGGTATAAAGAATTATTTGATTTTTTAAATAATAAATGTACATTAGAGAAGGCGGTTGAAAATATAAAAAGAAATACAAGGAGATTCGCTAAAAGACAACTAACATGGTTTAGAAAAGACAAAAATATACATTGGTTTGAACCAACCCAAGAGATAGAAATAAAAAAACTTATCTCAGAATTGTAACAGTTCCATTAATCTCATCTACTCCATGACCTACATCAATAGAGTAAAAATACACCCCATCAGAAACATCACCCCCTCGCTTATCAGTACCATTCCAAGGCTGTTGATAGCCAACCGACTCAAAAATCAATCTCCCAAATCGACTATAAATTCGCACCTCACTATCATCATATAGAAAAGTATCCTCCAAATTCCAAGTATCATTCTGACCATCAGCATTTGGTGAGAAAACATTAGGGACACACTCAGATGTCATAGCTGCAATTATAAAAGATGTATCTGTCTGACAACCATTATAATCTGTAACAGTAACACTAAAATTTCCAGGATTTAATCCTAAATTTATAGGATTGTCTGTTGAACCATCCTGCCATTGGAAAGAATGTGCTCCAATACCACCCGTTGCGGATGCCGTTAAATCAATATCCATGTTCTCTATATTACACTCAAGAATTGCAGAAGCAGGATCTAATGTAATTATTAAATCCTCAATATAAAAATCTTGAGTTTTTTTACAACCATTAGCATCTATAACCTCAACAAAATATGGCTCAGGATCACTAGGGCATATCTTAGCATAAGCAGTAACATCACCATTACTCCAAAAATAGTCATAAGGACCTGAACCCCAGAGAAGAGAATCTGGATAAATAGTAGTTGTAGTAATATCAAGAATACTACCAAAATCAACCACTAATGTATCAATAGTAACACAATTATTATTAGTATTAGTAGCAATAACTTCGTAAGTACCTTCACAAATACCTGTTATGGAAGAAGAAGTGCCTAAGATCTCTTGAGTAAAAAGATTCGTCCAATTATAATTTATACCTAAGGTAGAATTTTCTGGTATCAACACTTCTACGGCTATAGTATTTGTTAGCGAATCATAACTTGCCAATGTGCTAAATTCAGGATCATCCATCTGTAATATAGTATCTATATCATTTCCACATTCATCCCATACGTAAATAATATATGCCCCTGGAGCTAAAGAACTAATTGTATCAGTAGCGGAATTAAGAGTAGCAAGTGGACTAAAATTATTAGGGCCAGACCATTGATAATTATAAAGAGAGTTTTGTGCGCCTCCAGTAGGAGTAATAATGATAGTACCATCTGCTCCATCACAACTTATAGAACTAATATCTAGACCATCCTGATTAATTTGCAGAGGTCCAGGATCTGAGATTGTAATAGTATTAGTAGCAGTGCACGCTGTTGTTGCATCAGTGATAGTAACGGTATAGCTGTCGGCACCTACATTTATCTGCGGTGTTGTTTGCCCAAAAGGACTCCATGAATAAGTAACAGAGTTCGAAATAGTAACGGCTGAAAGTATTGTTAAACCACCTCCAAAACAATCAAGAGACATACCCTCAGAAGAAGATATACTCACTTGTAACGAATCTACTAATGTATAAGTAAAACTCTCTTGACAGCCTGCATCATCATCAATTATACATGTATAATCTCCTGCAATCAAACCTGTTAAATCTTCAGCATTTGGAGGATTAGAACCTAAAGAACCTCCATTACTAGCTACCCAAGAATATTCATATGGATTATTCCCTCCTGTCACGTCTATATAAATATCTCCTCTTAACGTGTCATTACAAGGACTAGAGGCATAATCTAACTCTAGAACAATCTCATCCCATTGCTCTATAGTATACGTTGCTTCATATAAACAACCCGCATCATCGGTGATCTCAAGAGGGTAATTTTTTGCAGGCAATGAATCACGATAGGTTGTATCAGGTGGAGCACCCCAAAAATAACTATAAGGTTGAGTCCCTCCACTAACAGATAGATCAATAACACCAGTACTATCCCCGAAACATAAAGTGTTTGATGGTGAATTATTAATAACCGAAATCTGCTGATGAGACAATATAATAAATGTATCTAATTGACAACCATTATGATCTGTAACAGATAAATCGTAATATCCTGATGAGAAACTAGAAGAAATAAGAAAAACATTAGAGCAGGAATCTGAATGAATTGTATCTCCTGCATAAATTAAATAATAATCATAACCACAAGTTCCGCCTGTTCCTCCATGAATAGAAAAACCAATACTTCCATTAGATCCCCCATTAGGACTAGTAACATCACAATATGGGTCGATTTTTGTTGTTATATCAACAGATAATGGAGAAGGGGGGTGATAAATATAAAATTCAATAGAGTCTGTACATGAATTATTATCTGAAACACGTACTTCGTATTGTCCTGCTGGAAGATTATAAAATATGCTATCTGTTGATGTGCCAAAAGCAATACCATCTATAAACCATTCAAAAGTATATGGAGGAAGACCAGAACTGGGATTTACTTCTTTACTTCCTGAGCTATCACCATGGCATAAAACATTGCCAGGGGGATTAGGACTGCTCAAGCCAATTCCTAAAGGACAAGGAATAAATATGCTGTCCGAAACTCCTCCTACAAACCATACTCGATACGTTCCACATTCAGTAGTATACAATGTATCTAAGGAGGCACTGATATAAGAAACTCCTTGCAATGTAGTATCTGCTAATATCCAGGATCCTGAGTCAAGAAATTCCCAAGCTAATGGAGATAATGTGTTAATATCTAAAGATATAACGCCAGTATCTCCAGGGCAAGTAATATCTGTAGCATTTATTTGAGATCTCCCGATCAAATTACTCAACAAGAATATAATTACAAAAAATCTTTTCATAGTAGTATTAATAGTGCAAAGATATCAATAAAAATTAACTCTAAATGTCTTTAAAATCGACAACTAATCCAGCAGAGGATAAAAAAGAATTAAGAAATATCTCTTTCGTCTCTTCTAATACCTTCTCAAGATTTCTATACCTCTGGGAGTAATGCCCAATCAGTAGTTTTTTAACTTCTGCCTTATGCGCCATAGTAGCAGCCTGCAAAGTAGTAGTATGCCCTGTCTGCGCAGCTCTCTCTTCTAAATCCTTCATAAAAGTTGTTTCATGATATAATAAATCAACATTTTTTATCTTATCAACCAACGCCTCTTGGTATCTGGTGTCAGAACAAAAAGCATACTTATAACCTAATGAGTTCTCTGATGTAAGAACACTATTTAAAATAACCTCTCCATTAGCGCTTATCCAATCTGCGCCATTTTTTAAGCTATTCATTTTGTCAAATGGAACATTATATTTTTGTATCTCAGATTTGACAATCTTTCGAGGGCTCTTCTTCTCCTCAAATAAAAAACCTGAACATTTAATAGAATGATCTAAAATCAAATTAGACACTCTAATATTCTTATCTTCTAAAATAATATCTTCATCATCTTCAGGTAGAGAATGAAAGAACAAAGGATAGTTAAGTTCCGTATTAGATGCCTTCAGTTGTAAATCTACAATGTCTTTTAATTCTTTATGAGCATAAATATGTAAATCTTTATTTCTACCTAAAAGATGCATACTACTGATCAAACCAATCAAGCCAAAATAATGATCACCATGAAGATGACTGATAAAAATATGATTAATCCGTTGAAAACTCAACTGAAACTTTCGCAACTGCACCTGTGTCCCTTCTCCACAATCAATTAAAAAAAACCGCTCATTAACATTAAGTAATTGAGCGGTAGGATTTCTATCAACTGTAGGAATAGCAGAGCTGCATCCTAAAATAGTTAACTTAAATGACATTAATTACTGACAACCATTCTTTTGGTTAGTAACTTATTTCCATTGTTTATAGAATATAAATATATCCCTTCAGAATACGATGAAGTATTCATATAAATAGTATTAACTCCTGTAGAAGATAAAATCACCTTCGAATCAATCTCTTCCCCTAATAAATTATATATTTTAAACACAATAGACTCAGGGGTGCCAGATATAAATTGAATCTTTGCTTGATTGACAACAGGATTTGGATAAGACCCTTTAAGTTCAAATGTAGTATTATCAAACTTATTAATTGTTGATGTAGTCATTTCAGGAAATATCTCTATATAATAATAATCAATAACATCATCTTGAGTCATTGTTCCAAGAAAAGGAACATTACTTGCGTAAGATGTTGTTTCAAAAACAATATCATACACCCCAATATCTGCCTGAACAGGGTTTACAGTAGAGTAAAGTTCTGCACATTTAGCTGTTCCTCCCGGAAATCCACAACTAGGAGGGTCGCAAGCATAAGAGAAATTTGGAGGAAGGTCTGTAACAGAAGTTAAAACAATACTATCAATAGTTACTGAAACCATAGTTCCTAAAACATCAACAGTAGTATCAGTAGGAGTAATTACTGTAATATTCTCTGTATAAGATTCTCCAACATATCCAGGAGCTAATCCAGTTGTAGTATCAGGATAGATGCCCGCAGCTGTATATTGACTTTCAGGGGCACATCCCATAGTCGATTGAGCATTTGCAAAAATCGTCATAAATGCAAAAGTTAGTACAAGTAATAATTTTCTCATATTTATATTATTTTTAGTTTATAATTCTAGTTGCCTTTCCATTTCTTCCATCTCAATATAATCATAAGCTTCCTGTAAAGTTGGAACAATTGTTAATCTATCATCAAAAGAAAAATCACAAACAATTACAAAAGAACCATTCATATTTGAAATACTTTTGCCAAATGTAATAAATTTATTTGTAATACTGGAAGCGACATCGACACTTACACCATTTAAGTCAGCAATAAAATGCTTTATATCAGATTCAACATCTAGATCTGAGAAATTACTATCCTTAGATAACTTAAATACTAATGTAGACTGTTGAATATTCATCTTCTAACTATGCTTGATTCTGGCGACTAAGCAAGAATAATACCGCCATCCTAATTGCTACACCATTCTCAACTTGATCAAGAATAATTGCATGTTCGGAATCTGCTACGTCTGAACTTAATTCTACACCTCTATTAATAGGTCCAGGGTGCATAATAGTTATGTCTTTACCCAAATTATCAAGTATTTCTTTATCAATACCATAGACCATAACATACTCCCTTAATGATGGAAAATAATTCACATCCTGTCTCTCTAATTGGATTCTTAAAACATTTGCAACATCACACCATTCTAAAGCTTCTTTTAAATTAGAAAAATGAGACACTGCTAAGGAATCAAGATGTTTAGGCATTAAAGAAGAGGGTCCGCAAACCTTAACTTCAGCACCCAGTTTTTGCAGACAGTAAATATTAGATAAAGCAACTCTTGAATGTAGAATATCACCAATAATCACAATCTTCTTACCTTCAACTTCTCCATATTTCTCTCTAATAGAATACGCATCAAGTAAGGCTTGTGTAGGATGTTCATGTGTGCCATCACCAGCATTTACAATTTTCGCATTAACATTCCTAGAAAGAAAAACTGATGCTCCAGGGTTAGGATGACGCAAAACAACAATATCCACTTTCATCGCTAAGATATTATTTACGGTATCTAAAAGTGTTTCTCCTTTCTTAACTGAAGAAGAGCTTGAAGAGAAATTTATAACATCTGCAGATAGTCTTTTTTCAGCTAATTCAAAAGATAACTTAGTGCGGGTAGAATCTTCAAAAAATAAATTTGCTATTGTAATATCTCTCAAAGAAGGCACCTTCTTTATGGGCTGATTGATAATTTTCTTAAAATTATCTGCTGTCTTAAAAATTAATTCAATATCGGCTAGTTTAAGATATTTTATTCCTAGTAAATGATCAACTGATAAATTATCCATTATTCTGATGTTCTCATTAATACTCTATCAATTCCAGTATTTTCCTCCCATTCAACGATTATCTTTTCAGAATCCAAAGCGTCAATTGTTTTACCAACATAGTTAGGTTGTATGGGAAGATCTCTACTAAATCTTCTATCAATTAGGGCTAATAGCTGAATAGAATTTGGTCTACCAAAAGCCATAAGAGCATCAATCGCTGATCTTATTGATCTGCCTGTAAATAAAACATCATCAATTAACACGACATCTTTACCCTCAAGTGAGACACTTATATCCATTACTTCAGGCACAATTGGATTCGACCTTCTCATTAAATCATCACGATAAAATGAGATATCGACATTTCCGGATGCGATCCTACTTCTAGGTATAAGTAGATTTAGTCTTTCTATAATTCTATTATTTAAATAAGTGCCTCTTGGCTGAACCCCTATCAGAACAGTATTAGCAAAATCATCATGATCCTCAATCAACTGATGGCATAATCTCTCGATTGTAATAACAATTGAATCTTTATTTAATATCTCTCTCTCTTCCATCATTATATAACAAAAATAGCAAAAAAAAACCCCAAATAAATGGGGTTTAAATTATTTATTTATCAGATTTTATATCCTCCTTCAGTGCAGCTAGGCTATCTAAATCACCCAATGTGGATTTTTGCTTATGTTCCTCCATCCTCCTCATCACCCTCTTAGTAGAAGCAGCTGATTTTTTTCGTTCATTCTCAAGTTCTTTTTTGAAAATTGCAGTGCAGGAAGCTAAAATCTTTTTATTCTCTTTTGAAAAATCAAGTATCCTAAAATCTAACTTTTCACCTACAGAAATTAAGGACCCATCCTCTTTCTCACAGTGCATCTTAGGGACAAATGCTTCAACTTCATCTGACAAGGAAATAACTGAACCTTTATCAAATGATTCTGTTACAGTTCCCTCATAATCCTTACCAATTATAAATTTGTTAGCATACTCATCCCAAGGATTATCTTCTAATTGTTTATGTCCCAAACTAATCTTTCTATTTTGCTGGTCAATTTCTAGAACTATAACATCAAGCTTTGCATCAACTTGAGTAAACTCAGCTGGATGCTTGACCTTCTTAGTCCAAGATAAATCAGAAATATGGACAAGACCATCAATACCTTCAACCAATTCAACAAAAATACCAAAGTTAGTAAAGTTTTTTACTAGAACGCTATGCTTAGAACCTACTGGAAAGTTAGCTGCAATATCAGACCATGGATCTGGCGTCATTTGCTTAACTCCTAACGACATTTTCCTAGTCTCCTTGTCAAGAGTTAAAATTTGTGCCTTTAGAGAATCGCCTTTCTTGTAAAAATCATTAGCTGACCTTAAATGAGTAGACCAAGACATTTCTGAAACATGTAATAATGCTTCAACACCTGTCTGTAATTCAACAAATACCCCATAATCTGCAACAACCACGACCTTACCTTCAACTTCATCTCCAACTTTTAGATTCTCATCTAAATTATCCCAAGGGTGCGTCCCTAGTTGTTTTAATCCTAATTGAATCCTACTTTTAGCTTGATCAAATTCAAGAATAACTACATTAATAGTTTCATCTAAAGAAACTATTTCCTCTGGATGAGAAATCCTCCCCCAAGATAAATCCGTAATATGAATTAGTCCATCTATACCTCCAAGATCAACAAAAACACCGTATGAGGTAATATTTTTAACAGTCCCTTCAAGAACTTGCCCTTTCTCTAGCTTAGACATAATATCTTTAGTTTGAACTGCTAAATCAGCTTCGATCAGTGCTTTATGAGATACTACAACATTCCTAAAAGCCTCATTAACTTTTACAATCTTAAACTCCATCTTCTTACCAACATAATCATCATAATCACGGATTGGTTTTACATCAATTTGAGATCCTGGCAAGAAACACTCTATACCAAAAACATCTACAATCATACCTCCTTTTGTTCTGCTCGAAATCTGACCATTTACAACCTCACCTGTCTCAAGAGCAACATTCACTTTCTCCCAAGCTCTCAAAACTCTAGCTCTTCTATGAGAAAGTACTAGCTGACCATTCTTATCTTCCTGTTTCTCAACAAGAACCTCGACAGAATCTCCAACTTTTAATTCTGGATTATATTTGAATTCATTAAAAGAAATTACACCATCTGACTTAAAATTAATATCAACAACTACCTCTCTATCAGTAATAGCGACAACAGTCCCATCAAGAACTTGTTTGTCAATAATTTCTGTAAGAGTATTTTCATACTCTTTTTCGAATTCTGCTCTTTCTTTAGCAGAGTACATATCATTACGAACTGCTTTTTCCCAATCAAAATCCTCTGCTTTGGCTTTAATATTATCTTCTTCTACAGATACTGATTTCAAATCTTCTGAAATAGAATCTACAAAACCTAAGTCTTTCTTCTCATGCTTTTCTGCTAAGTCAACTTTCTTGATTTTTTCAGGAATCGATTCTTCCTTTTGCTTAGTGATTTTCGCTACTTTCTTAGTAGTCTTTACTACCTTCTTAGTAGCTTTTACTGCTTTCTTAGTGGTTTTTACTGATTTCTTAGCAGTATCTTTCTTATCTTCTTTTGGCATTCTAGACATCTTTTTGTATCTCAAAGTAACTAAGGGTCAAGATGGCTTAAACTTCGAGAGAGGTTAATAAGTATTTCCTTTCCAGGCACCCTGCCGCCATTCTGAAAAGGCGTGCGAAAATACAATTTTAATCTAAAAAATAGAAGAAATATCTACGCTATTTTTTCTATAGCCCGTTGGACACTCTCCATCAACCATCTGGGCGTAGATGTCGCTCCACAAATACCAACTGTATCTACATCAAAAAACCAATCAGATTTCAACTCATCTACATCTGATATGAAATAGGAATTTTGGTTTTCATTTTTACAAGATTCATATAGCATTTTTCCATTCGAAGACTTCTTACCACTAACAAAAATGATAACATCATTTATATTAGAAAATTCCTTTAATTGAGGCTCTCGACCAGAAACTTGCCTACATAAAGTGTCATTCACAATATATTTTATATCAGAATTAGATAATCTTTTAACTCTTTTTTCTATCTCCATAGTGATTGCCCGATAAGCTTTAGGACTCTTAGTAGTTTGAGAATAAATATAAATAGGTTTAGTGAAATCGATTCTATCAAGATCTGTAATGGAGGCCACAACAATTGCATCATTATTTGTTTGTCCAAGTAGGCCATCTACTTCTGCATGCCCCTCTTTTCCAAAGATAATCACCTGACCTTGGATCTCTTTAATTTCTTCATAACCTGCTTTTATTTGATGTTGTAATTTTAATACAACAGGACACGAAGCGTCTAATAACTGAATATTATTCTTTAGAGCCAACTCATAAGTAGAGGGAGGTTCTCCATGAGCACGGATTAACACCTTACAATCATGCAAATTATACAAATCATTGTGATCGATAATCTTTAAACCTAGTGCATTAAGACGATCAACCTCCTTATTATTGTGTACAATATCTCCCAGACAATACAGAAGGCCTTCATCATTCAAAATAGATTCAGCCATCTCAATAGCATAGACAACCCCAAAACAAAAACCAGAATAGGAATCAATTGTAATTTTCATCATGTCCTATTATTTATTAAATCTTCAATCATAATCTCCTGTTCTTTTAGAGATAAACTTGAATTATCAATTAAGATAGCATCTTTTGCCTTCACTAAAGGGTTCATCTTTCTATTAATATCATATGTATCTCTATCGTTTATATTCTTCAGGATCTCATTAAAAGAAACATGATCCCCCTGTCTTATCAACTCATCATATCTTCTTCTAGCACGAATCTCAGGAAGAGCAGTAATAAAGAATTTAATCTTTGCATTAGGAAAAACTTTAGTCCCAATATCTCTACCGTCCATAACAACATTTTTCAAGCGACCTATTTCTTGTTGAAGTGTAATAAGTTTTACTCGAACCTCACGAATTTGTGCGATGATTGAGACATTATCAGAAACCTCTATTCCTCTAATTAAATCCTCTACATTCTCTGAATTTAAAACAGTTTCTGCTTTCTTTGTTAATATATTAAACTCAAAATTAATTGAAATATTATTAAGAGATTTAAGTAAACAATCTCTGTCTACTATCTTTTTAACTATTATTTTATTTCTCATGCAAAATAACGTAATTGCACGATACATAGCTCCTGTATCAATATAACGCATACTATATCTATCTGCAATTGATTTTGCGATAGTACTTTTGCCACAAGAGGAATAACCATCAATAGCTATGTTAAATGGTAAGCTCATCAGAGTCCAAAAGTACTCAAATTTGTTGCAATACTAAAATTATTTGGCACTCCTGATAAATGATATGATGATCTACTATAATCGAAATGATACTTAAACACCCTAAATCCTATCCCCCAAGAAAAACCAACCATAGCAGGCCTACTAACATTTAATAAGTCAAACCTTCTCTGAAAATTAAATCCACCCCTAATAAATAAACTCCTTCTAAATGGATTCAACTCGCCACCAATAACAAGATGTCTTAGAAAGGTCTTTGCAACACTCTCTTCTTGAATCTCTAGAACACCTGTTTCGAAATTTGTTTGACTTGTTAACTTATAAGGAGATGCTATATCAAACAAATTAATATTATTATACGTCAAATGATACCTAAATGGAAGATGCCTTAATTCTTTACTTATAGCAAACTGAATTTCAAAAGGAAGCTCCTCCTTATCAGATGCATAAGCATATAGCTGCCTGCCAAGGTTCTTAACTAATAATGTTGAAGTAAATCTCTTTCTTTCATTAAAATAAGTTGAGCTTATATTTGATGATATAGCAAGAGAATTATAATTATCATACGTAGAGTTTAGGATATTTATATTAAACCCTAAAGAAAAATTAGCATAAATTCTCTTTCCAATACCAAAAGTTACAATTTGATCATTTGCAGTAAATACACCTTGATTATAGCCTGCAGCATCATTTCTTAAAAAAGTACCATACGCAATAGATTTAATAGAAAATCCTACAACACCTATTTCTCTAAATTCTCTAGCATATGCGAACGATAATAAATGAATATCTGAAAAATAATCGCCAAATGTAAAAACCATTTCATTATGCATGTTTGGATTTAACAATGAAGGGGTAGTTTGAGATAAGGAGACATCATTATCAATGATTGCAATTCCACTCCCCCCCATCGATTCAGCCCTAGGAGAAAAATCAATATTAATGAAAGAAAAAACAGCCCTGCCTCCATCCTGAGCAACAATACTAGAAGATAAGAAGAGTGCTATTAAAAGATGTATATATCGCATTAATTCAAAACGATTTTCTTTATTTTTTATTACTATAAAGTTATTAGTTAATTTCTACAGCATGCTTGACTTTTTCTGAAGAGAGAGCAATATTAATAACCTGATTTAGGTTGTCGACATAATGAAAAATCATTCCTTTAACATATCTTTCATTGATTTCCAAGATATCTTTTTTATTGTGTTTTGATAAAATAATCTCATTTATACCGGATCTCTTAGCTGCTAATATCTTTTCCTTAATACCACCAACTGGGAGCACCTTTCCTCTCAAAGTAAGCTCTCCAGTCATGGCAATATTCTCCTTTACTTTTCTTTGTGTAAATGAAGATACTAGTGATGTAAACATAGTAATTCCTGCAGAAGGGCCGTCTTTTGGCGTAGCTCCCTCTGGCACATGGACATGTACATTCCATTTGCTAAATATATCAGAAGACAAAGCATAACTTTGAGCATGTGCCTTAAGATATTCCATAGCAATTGTGACTGATTCTTTCATAATCTTGCCTAAGTTACCTGTTACTGACAATTCCCCCTTACCACTACTCAAACTACTTTCAATAAACAGAATATCACCTCCAACTGCTGTCCAAGCTAATCCCGTAACTACACCTGCCACTGAATTATCTGTAACCCTATCTCTATCAAATTTTGGAGCACCTAATACTTTCTCAACCACATCGGAACTTGGCGAGTAATCAAACTCTTGATCCATAGCAATTGACTTGGCAATATTCCTAATCATCTTACTAATCATTTTTTCAAGAGTCCTAACACCAGACTCACGAGTATATTGATCTATAATCTTCTCTAAAATCTCATCAGAGATAGTAAATATATCTTTATCTATTCCGTGTGATTTTATCTGTTTAGGAAGTAAATGTTTTTTAGCGATTTGCACCTTCTCTTCAATAGTATATCCATTCATCTCAATAATTTCCATCCTATCTATAAGTGCAGGCTGAATAGTAGCTAAAGAGTTGGCAGTTGCAACGAACATAACTTTTGACAAATCATAATCCAACTCTAAATAGTTGTCATGGAAAGTCTCATTCTGTTCAGGATCTAATACTTCCAGAAGAGCGGAAGAAGGATCTCCATGATTATCTCTTGCTACCTTATCAATCTCATCCAAAACAAAAACTGGATTTGATGACTTTGCCTTTTTAATAGATTTAATAATCCTGCCAGGCATTGCTCCAATATAAGTTTTTCGATGTCCTCTAATTTCAGCTTCATCACGCAAACCACCAAGTGAAACTCTCTCATATTTCCTTCCAAGTGCTTCTGCTATTGATTTTCCTAATGAAGTTTTTCCAACACCAGGAGGGCCAAAAAGACACAGAATTGGAGATTTCATATCTCCTTTTAATTTTAATACAGCTAGATGTTCAATAATTCTATCTTTCACCTGCTCCAATCCGAAATGATCCCTATCCAAAATTTCTCTAGCTTTATTCAAATTAAAGTTATCTTTAGTTACATCTTCCCAAGGTAAATCCAAGATAAGCTCTATATAACTTCTTTGTACGGCATAATCTGACATAGAAGGATTCATCCTTTGCAATTTCCTCAGCTCCTTATCAAAGGAATTAGCAATATCTTTATTCCACTTCTTCTTTGAGGCCTGTTTACGCATTTCCTCTACCTCTTTATGAGAACCACTACCACCTAATTCTTCTTGTATTGCTTTCATCTGCTGATTTAGGAAATACTCCTTCTGCTGCTGATCTAAATCAGTCTGAACTTTCGATTGAATCTTATTCTTCATTTCTAGCATTTGCAACTCTTTTGTCAATAATTCCAATGCTGAAATTGCGCGTTTCTTTAAATCAATCTCTTGTAATAGAGATTGCTTCTCTGCTAAACCAATATTCATATTTGAAGAAACAAAATTTATTACGAATGATGAATTCTTAATATTCTTAATAGCCATTGCAGCCTCACCAGGAATATTTGGGGATGCCTCAATGATTTTTAAAGACAGATCTTTTACCGAAGAGACTAACGCTGAGAACTCATCGTCCTTTACTTGTGGTTTAACTTCCTTCATCTCGGTAATCTGCGCTTTAAAATAAGGATTTTCCTGAATCATATTGTCAATCTTAAAACGCTTGCGACCCTGTATAACTACCGTGATATTACCATCAGGCATTTTTAACATTTTAAGGATACTCGCAATCGTACCTACTTCATGTAAATCATCTATTTCAGGCAATTCTATATCGAAATCTTTCTGAGCAACCACTCCTATCATTTTATTACCACTTTCAGCATCCTTAATGAGTTTTACTGATCTATCTCTCCCAATAGTAATTGGAATAATAACACCGGGAAATAAAACAGTATTCCTTAAAGGAAGTATCGGTAAAATATCAGGAGCATCTTCTTTGGATATCTTATCTTCATCCTCATCACTCATTAGAGGTAAAAACTCAGTATCTTCATTCAACAAATCTGATAAAGCCAATGAGTTTATTCTTATGTCTTTCTTCATAATAAATTGTTTTCATTAATCTTACAGAT